>Ga0194063_10000596_pt1 | contig 25639 bp, 28 predicted proteins | sample SepL3720m_MetaG_FD_155459 | JGI IMG/M metagenome (GOLD analysis project Ga0194063, IMG submission 155459) | Anoxic zone freshwater microbial communities from boreal shield lake in IISD Experimental Lakes Area, Ontario, Canada - Sep2016-L373-20m | ecosystem: Environmental > Aquatic > Freshwater...
AGATGTTCGCTCGTCGTGTGATCAAGTGTCCGTCCGTCAATTTTCGCCATGCCCTCAGACATAGCACGGAATCGATATGTAGTCTATCCAAAAGACTCCTCAGTAATATGGGTAATCTCCCCGTGCGGGAACTGCTTCAGCACCGCAATCCGGATCTTCTCCGGGGTATCTCCGACCGACATTCTGTCGTCCGTTTGCAGGAGCTTTCCCTCCGGTGAAATGACGGCGGCCATTTCCTTTCCGTTGCATTCGAATTCAACTTCGTAAGCGCGCTTTCCATTTTCAAAGGTGTTCTCCACTTCCTCCGCCTTTGACTTCCCGACAATCTGCTTCGCTGTTTTTTGAACGGCGCGCGGAAGGGCGTCCAGATCCGACTTCTCTTCGCTCGCGATGCCTGGGGCGCTGATCCAGATGAGACCAACGGTCGCCAAGAAGAGGAAAGCAAGAGGCGGATGCATTTTCATTCCCATCGAATAGGGGTCGGAACTGCCAATATCAAACCCAAAAAGACATTTTCACTCGAATCAACGACGAGTCAGAGAGCTGATCTCAGCCTACTCATGCCAGCAATGGGGCTCCTGGTCAAATCATCTCAGGTGAATCATGGATTCCTGGGTTCTCAAATCATCTCTTTCGTGATATTCATTGCAGCTCCTGATACCTGAAGCCCATGAAGCCGAAGTATACAACGCTCTCACCTGACATCTTTAACTACGTTTGCGACAACAGTTCAGGTGGACACATCCCGATACTTGATCAATTGCGTGCCGAAACTGAGCAACTGGGCGAAATAAGCGGAATGCTCATCGGCAAAGATCAGGGCGTCTTCATGAACATGTTGGTGAAATGCATCAACGCGACCTCGGCAATTGAGGTCGGAACATTCACCGGCTACAGCTCGACCTGCATTGCATTGGGGCTTCCTGAGCGTGGTCGTCTGCTTTGTGTGGATCAGAGCGAAGAGTGGACACAGATCGCTCGTCGTTATTGGAAAGGAGCAGGTGTTGCTGACCAAATCGAACTGCGCCTAGGCGACGGAAGAGCGGTGCTTGGGAAATTGTCCTCGAATGAAACTTTCGACTTCGCTTTCATTGATGCGGACAAACCTGGCTACGATGCCTACTATGAACTGCTCTTGCCGCACATGCGTTCCAACGGCGTGATGCTCTTCGACAACATGCTCCGCAACGGGCAAGTGGTAAATCCAGGGAAGGACGATGCCGATGCTCAGGCATTAAACGCGCTCAATAAAAAGCTCGCAAGCGATCCACGAGTCGATTCAGTCCTTCTGTCTGTCGGAGATGGAATCAACATGTGCCGCAAAAAGTGAAGCGGGATTCCATTTTGAAAGCCGTCTCGCCGATCAAAGCGCTCTTCGTCTGCGGCAGAAATCAACGCAGGAGCCCTACTGCTGAACGGATATTCAAAGATGACCCAAGATTGTCGGTCCGGTCGGCCGGCGTGATGGAGCCGAAGCATGCAGCCCGGATCAGATTCCAGTTCACGGCTGAGTCCATCCCACCCATGCGCTCCCTGGATATTCCCGACGATTACGAGTATATGGATTCCGAGTTGGTTGAGCTGCTCAGAACCGCCGCAGAATAGGAACTTGAGGAATCACGGTGAATATGCAAAAAATGAGTTATCCTATGCCAACACGTTAAAAAATATGAGGCATTGTATTTTGCTAGCGCTGCTGTGTGCGGCCAGTGTTTGTTTTGCCGCCGAACCGGTTGTAGGAACGCTCACTTTCGATAAAAGTGAGACGGTTGTATTTCGGTTTTCAGGCGGAAAGACCATGTATGACGGAGAAATTCCGGGGATAAAAGTGCTAGGCCGTTCACAGTTGAGTAAGCTTGAGGGTGATAATGTGAATGGCACCCCAAAACTCATAATTGAACTGACCCGCGGTGCCAGGATCACCTTGGTTCAGGGGAAGCCAGTTCCAATCTCAAGAGCCACATCGGGGGGAACTGTAGTGTGGAGCGTTGTGAACAAATGAGTCCCAACGGTAAAGGGTGTAACTGAGGCGATCCACTCCCAGGAGGTCAGATTGAAACGCCAAGAATCACTCGAATCAGCGGGTTCATCTCCTCATCGTTTATCACGGCGCAACCCCGCCACCAATGCTGGGGATTTAAAAATGCTGGCCGTAGCAAAACCGTCAGCTTCCGCGCTCACGCTCGTGTTGCAGGAGAATGTAGTCCGTGTATTGGAGTTTCCGGGCAAGCTCCCTGGCAAGGTTCATGATCAATGTGGTAAACAATTCGTGATCTTCGTGCCGCAATTGGTTCAGTGCGTGCCTGGACAACACGACGAGTTCGCATTTTTCGGCTGCCACAAAGGAAGCCGTATCATTGTTCATCGCCAAAAATGCCGCCTCCCCGAAGCAATCGCCGACGGCGAACTCCCTTTTCTTGACCGCAATCTTGTTGTCCGTGAGCAATAGGTCGATTTTGCCCTTTGTGATGATGTAAAGGTGTGCCGCCTCTTCCCCGTGTTGTGACACGGATTCGCCCTTCTCAAATTGACCGGTTTCCAGAAGGCGGAAAACCTTGCTGCGCTGGATATCCGATACGCCGCCCAGAAACGAAATGCTCGACAGGATCGACATTACCGAATCCGGATCCTTCAGTGGGACATATCTCTTCATGGCGGGACTTCCTGTTGGAAGCAGAACGTGAGGACAGACCGTGCCGGCTTCAGGAATTCCACGTCTCAGAACGGATTTTTACCGGCCTTCTTCAACTTCTTGGCAGGCTTGCCTGCCTTGGCCGCAGGTTTCCCGGCTTTCCTTGCCGCCCAGCGTGCCTTCATGTTGGCAGCGAGTTTGGCACGTCCCTCTGGGGTGAGACCGCTTTTCCGCTTTTTCAATTTGGCTGGCTTCTTGGAGGCGTTGGTTGCTTTGGTCTTCTTGCTGCGTTTCTTCCTCTTGGCGGGTTTGGAGTGAGTGACAACATCGGCAACTGAAGTGATCGGCCATTTGAGCGCCTTGGCGATTTCGGTTTCAATATCGGCCACGGCTTTGATGAGTTGATCCTTCTTCGAGGTGATGCTGAGCAAGCTGCGCAGGGTGTCGCTGGTGATGTGTTTGATGTCCATATTGAGGCGAGTAGGCAACAGACTGACAGTCTTGGCAATAGAAAAGGCAGTCGAACAGGAGTCTTCCATCATGGCGATCCGTGTGGCATTATCTGGAAACCGAGTTGATTTCACCCATGCTCACCGTCGCCACATTCAGCAAGCCGGAGGAAGCCCACATGCTCCGGTTGCGCCTTGAAGCGGGCGGTGTGCCTGCATACATCCAGGACGAGAGCATGGTGCAGACTGACTGGCTTTATTCAAACGCGATTGGTGGGGTTCGTGTTCAAATTGATGAGGAGGACGCGGATCGGGCTAAAGAAATACTCCAAGACCCCGGCATCGAAGCTGAACCCGTGGGGATGCCCGCCTGCCCGAAATGCTCCTCTACGAACACAGCACCAGATGAACTGCCCAGAAGATTGTCCTTTCTGTCCATAATGTTCTCCGGGATTCCATTTCTGTTCTCCAAGACAAGATGGAGATGCGCCCATTGCAGGCATGCCTGGAATGAGAGGAACAAAGAAATCCGATGAACACCCCATTTTCAAAAGATCAGAAGGGGGAGATCGTTTCGTCGCTCCGCCGCTATTTCACCGAGAACCTCGATTGCGATCTGCGTGAGATGCAGGCGGGGTTTCTTCTGGAGTATATCTTGAACGAGATCGCGCCGTTCGCCTACAACAAGGGAGTAGAGGACGCCCAGAAATACTTCCTGAGAATGACAGAAGATCTGCCGGGCACATGCTTCCAGGAACCCATGACATTCTGGAAAATCCAGAAGATCGCCTCGGGTGCTGTCCTTGGAAAACCGAGTGCCTGATAGGGAATCAGACTGATAATAAAGCGGCCCAGCTTCAGCTGCCATCATTTTTCCTTGCCGACGCCCATTGCGAGCCAGTCCAATCGAGGTGATCGGGGTCATGATTTTTGACCAGATTTCGAGCGAATCTTTTTGCATCAATCGCACTGTAGGCAGGTGATCACTGGACCATGAAAACTCTACAGCTCAATAAAGGCACACGAACCGCATTTTGTCTGGCAGCAGGCATCGTCGGAATAGCTGGATCAGCACTTGCACAAAATTACCAGGGCACCGGCAATAATTTTGGTGGCGGTGTGAACAGGCAGTAACCCAACCCGAAGCAACTGCCCGAAAATAGTCTCCAGTCCAGAATGGCGCCTGGTTAGGGAAGATTTGGGATGCTGCCCATTCAGGGCAGGGCTCTTCTTTTTCCAAGACCCGTCTGGCACTTGTCCCATTCCGGCGCATTCCTGTTTTTTGAAAAAAGAGATTTTCAATCGGCCCGCGCTTGTGTCCTCTGTTGCAACTTATGAAACGATTTGAGAATCAGGTAGCCATTGTGACGGGTGCGGGCCGGGGGATCGGCGAAGCGATCGCGAAGCGCCTCGCCGATGAGGGCGCGAAAATTGCTGTGGTCAGCCGCACGGAATCGAACTCGGTCAAAACGGCGGAAGCCATCAACGCGGCCCACCCGGGGTGCGCGCGGCCCTACGCGGTGGACGTGGCGGATTTCGACGCCGTGCAGAAGGCCGGCGACCAGATTCTCGCCGACTTCGGGCGCTGCGACGTCCTCGTCAACAATGCCGGGATCACCCGCGACACGCTGGTGATGCGGATGTCGAGCGAGGACTGGGATGTCGTGCTCGACACCAACCTCAAGGGCGCCTTCAATTTTATCCGTTCGATCCTCCGTCCGATGATCAAGCAGAGGTCCGGCCGCATCATCAACATCAGCTCGGTGAGTGGGCTCATGGGGCTGCCGGGCCAGGCGAATTATGCCGCGAGCAAGGCCGGGCTCATCGGTATGACCAAGAGCATCGCCCGCGAAGTCGCCAGCCGCAACATCACGGCCAACGTCATCGCCCCCGGGTTCATCGAGACCGACATGACCGCGGGCCTTGCCGAGGATATCCGCAAAGGCGCTCTCACCCAGATCCCGCTCCAGAAGTTCGGGGCCGGGGCCGACATCGCCGCCGCCGTCGCCTTTTTTTCCAGCCCGGAAGCCTCGTTTATCACCGGCCAGGTCCTCGCGGTAGATGGCGGGATGTCGATGTGAAAAGGCCATGACAATCGGGTTTCTGAGACATGCGGAGGCGGAGGATGGACACGGGTCCGACTTCGAGCGGAGGCTGACTCCGAAGGGATTCGAGCAGGCCGCAAAGATCGGGAAATTCTGCGAGCGCAACGGCTTCGTGCCGGACCTCATCATCACGAGCCCGGTGGTTCGCGCGCGCCAGACGGCGGAGATCGTGGCGGAGGCGACCGGATGCAAGCTCATCGAGGGGGGCTGGCTTGCCTGCGGGATGGAAGGAGGAGATTGTCTCAAACACATTGCCGCTTTGTCCGAAAAGAATTTCGTTCTTCTCGTCGGGCATGAGCCGGATTTCAGCGAAGCGATCAGCTACCTGATCGGCCTGCCGGATCCCTCGGCTTTGAAAATCCGCAAGGCTTCGCTGACGGTGCTGGACCTCGCGGAACTGAATGAAGGCTGCGGACAGTTGCAATTTATGGTCCCAGCGCGTTTGATGTCCTGATGCCGCCCGAAATCCTGCACACCCGGTCGTTCGTCCCCGACGCCGTTGCCCTCATCACGGGAGAAGCCGAAAAAGCTATCGCCGCCCGCGGGATTTTCCGCATCGCCCTGAGCGGAGGCAACACCCCGCGTCCGGTCTATGAGGCGCTCGCCGGGCTCGGCCTGCCTTGGGACAAATGGGAGGTCACCTTCGGCGACGAACGGTGCGTGCCGCCGGAAAGCGACCAGAGCAATTTCCGGATGGCCCGGCTCGCGTGGTTCGATCCGGCCCGCGTCCCGGCGGCCGGCATCCTGCGGATGGAGGGAGAGTCCGACCCCGCGTCCGCAGCGGCGAAATACGAGAAGGAACTCCTCGCACGCTCGAACCCGTATGTGCATGACCTGGTCCTTCTCGGCATGGGGGACGACGGGCATACCGCCTCGCTTTTTCCGGGAACGGACGCCCTCCGCGTCACCGACCGGTTGGTCGTGGCGAACTACGTGCTGAAATTTTCCAGCCACCGGCTCACATTCACCTATCCGCTCCTGAATGCCGCGCGCCACATCTGCTTCCTCGTCAGCAGCCCGGGCAAGGAAGCGGTGCTGAAGGAAGTCTTCGCTGGAAATGGCAGCTATCCCAGCGCGGCAGTGGCTCCGGCAAACGGACGCGTCACCTGGCTGCTCGGCGGCGGAGCCTGAGGCGTGCTGCCTGGCGCGAACCCTCCTTCATTTATGAAAGCCTTACTTCTCACGAACGAATATCCTCCGCGCATTTACGGGGGGGCCGGGGTCCACGTCCAATACCTCAGCCGCGAACTCGCGAAGCTGATGTCGATCGAGGTCCGGTGTTTCGGGGACCAGAATTCCGTGACCCCGAACCTCTCCGTGATGGGCTTCGGGCTCGTCGCCGACGCCTACACCTGTCCGAAGCCGCTCCAGCCCGCGTTCGGCGCGGTGCAGCGGTGCCTGGATTTCAATACAGACAAGATCGAAGCGGACGTCGTCCACTGCCACACGTGGTATTCCCATTTCGGCGGGATCCTCGCGAAGCTGAATTACGGGATCCCGCTCGTCGTCACCGTCCATTCCCTCGAGCCCCTGCGCCCGTGGAAACGGGAGCAGCTCGGCGGCGGATACGACTTCACCTGCTGGCTCGAAAAATCCGCGCTGGAGATGGCGGATGCCGTCATCGCCGTGTCCGAGGAAACCCGGCGTGACGTGGAACGCCTGTTCGATGTGGACCCGAATAAGATGCATATCATCTACAACGGCATCGACCCCGACGAATACCGTCCGGTCCAGTCGAACGCCGCGCTCCGTAGGCTCGGCGTCAACCCCTACGAGCCCTACATCCTTTTTGTCGGAAGGATCACCCGGCAGAAGGGGATCGTCCATCTGGTCAACGCGATCAAGCATCTGGACCCGGGATTCCAGGTCGTCCTTTGCGCCGGGGCCCCGGACACGCCGGAGATTGCGGCGGAAATGAAAAAGGCTGTCGCCGTGGCGCAGCGCTTGCGACCGGGCGTCATCTGGATCGAGGAGATGCTCGACAACCGCTCGAAGATCGAGCTCTACACGCATGCGGGAGTATTCGTCTGCCCTTCGATCTACGAGCCGTTCGGGATCATCAACCTCGAGGCCATGGCCTGCGGGACGGCGGTTGTCGCGAGCGCGGTCGGGGGCATCCGCGAAGTCGTGCGTCAGGGCGAAACCGGCTACCTCGTGGCGGTCGAGCAGATGAAAGAAAGCCCGTTCGAGCCGTTGCATCCTGCGCGGTTTTCCAAGGACCTCGCCGCGCGGATCAACGAGCTTATGGCCGATCCCGCCAAACGCTTAGCTTTCGGAAAAGCCGGACGCCAGCGCGCGGTCGATGTGTTTTCCTGGAGTTCGATCGCCCGGCAAACGCGCGATCTTTACGAGAGCCTCTAAATGCCTGAGCTGCCGACACCGGGAAGCCTGTTCGGCGCGATCCTCTTCGGCGCTATCGGCATGGGGGCGTTTGTTTACGGCAAACGGCGAGGGCTGGGAAAGCCGATGATCATCGGGGTGGCCCTGATGGTTTACCCCTACTTCATCTCCGGCGGGTGGCTTGTGTTCCTGATCGGCGCCGTGCTGTGCTACCTGCTTTACCTCTTCCGCGAATGATCCGCCCGGTTTATCCCGCCAGCAGGCCGTTCATGTAGCCGGACGGTTCGAACGATTCGATCAGCACCTTCGTCTCCCCGTTCCGGAACATCCTGGCCTGGGTGACGAGGATCTCCGGGGTCTTGTGAGGGGCGAAGAGGATGTCGTCGTGGGTCGCGTTTTTGTGGTTCGCGAATTTGTCGGGCGTGAGCGATCCACCGAGATGGTCGCTCCTCCCGGTGGCCACATGGATCGTTCCGCGGATTTTTTCATCCTGGATATCGCGGCCTGAGACAGGAAGCACCTGGGTTCCGAAACCCAGCTCGCCGATCTCGCCAGTGACCGGATCGGAGGCCAGCTTTTCGTTGTGGGCCTTCACGGTGGCTGCATTTCCGGAAAGGAGCTCCGCTTTTTGAATGCGCCCGCCGCCGACATGCATCAGGCCGATCGTCCCGTCCTCATACTTCATCGGAAACCCGCCCTCCGCTCCGGTCGGCACAAAATAGATTTCTCCGGCCGGGAGGTTCGCCACGTCGGGCTCCTTGCCGCGGCAAAGGCCGTGGCTTTTCTGCGCCTCCTGCCTGCCGAGGTCGAGGTGCAGGGTGTGGGATTTTCCGGCATGCAAAAAATCGATCTCGACCCAGTCGGCGCGCGTCATTCCCAGGCGGAGTTTCTCCGCGTCCGCGCTCACCTCGTCGTAATCGACCGACAGGCCGGACGACAGGATCATCTGGTTGAGGCCGTGAAGCGTCGCCCCGCGAAAGCCAAATTGCTTGGCGAATGCCGTGAGCGGCGCGGTCGCGGAGTAGGTCGAAACGCAGAGGATGATGTCGTAATTCGGATAGATATCCCGTTCCAGACTGACCTCTTTTCCGTCCGGGGCCACCGCCTTGTCCGGGAGATCCAGGTTGCTGCCGCCGGTGATCTGATAGGCGAAGATCTCTCCGCCCTTCAATCCGAGTTCGTCCAGGACACCGTTCCTCAGCCCCTCGTAAATATACATGTGGGCGTTGCGCTGGATCGGGAGGTCCGGGTTGGTCAAAAACGAAAACCCCTTGATGTCTTCGGGTCGCTCCAGATCGATAAGGACGCAAATTCTCTGGCCGGGTGAGGGGGCGAACGTCCCTCGCAGCAGCCGGGCGAGGCTGAATGGCGGGAAATTTCTAGCGGAGGCTTGTTCGGAGATTTTCATGGCGGGCAGAGCATAGATTCGAACAAGCGGCTCTGCAACCCAGATGCGCCAATTACATCCACTTTGGAGTTGATCGCTTGCCGGATCTGCTATCCTGCCTGCCATGCGCAAACGGCATTATCGGGAATGGGCGGCGGCAGCATTCATCGCGTGGGTCCTCGCGGCGCTTCCGGCCGTGGCCGCGACCCAGGCAGATTTCACGGTCGTGGCTTTGCCCGACATGCAATTCTACTCGGAAACCTATCCGAAAATCGGGGTGGCGCAGACCGATTGGATCGTGGCCAACCGCGCAAAGCTTAACATCGTTTACGTGGCCCAGCTCGGGGACATCACGAACCAGGGGGACGGGCAGCCGGAGCAGTGGGCCAACGCCACGGACGCGCTCTATCGTTTGGAGAATCCCGCGACCACCGGACTGCCGGCCGGCATCCCATACGGCGTGGTTCCCGGAAACCACGACCACAGGGTCGGCGCGAGCGGGTATGAGAGAGCTTTCGGCGTCGCTCACTTCGCCGGACGGCCCTACTACGGCGGCCATCACGGCAACGGCAACGGCAGCCACTTCGATCTCTTCTCTGCGGGCGGGATGGATTTCATCGTCGTTTACATCGACTACAACCCCGACATTCCCGACCACGACCCGATCGATGCCTGGGCCGACGGCGTGCTCAAGGCGCACCCCCGCCGCCGGGCCATCGTCGTCAGCCACGACTTGCTCGCGGTCACCGGTTCGTTCGATCCGCGCGGTCAGGCAATTTACGACAAACTCAAGAGCAACCCGAATCTCTTCCTGATGCTCTGCGGCCACAATCACGGCGAATCCCGCAGACACGATACCCATGACGGGCGCACCGTGATCACCTGCCTCAGCGATTACCAGGCCTGGCCGGATGGCGGCGGCGGCTACCTGCGCATTTACCGGTTCTCGCCCGCCGAAAACCTTGTCCGCGTTCAGACATTCTCGCCTTGGACCGGAAAATTCAAAACTGATGCCGCCAGCCAGTTCGAATTCTCCTACCGCATGGATGGAGGCCCGCTGTCCGGACTCGGGCATGCCCCCACAGGGCCCGCAGTGGTTTCCGGGGAAAACCAGTAGCCAATATTGTTCGAGACTTGGAAACTGGTGAGCGTCTCGCGAAAGTAGTTTAACCCGCATGGTTTTACCTGTTCCTCCCAACACGGGTCGTTCGCGAATATCTGGTGGCAGCCAACCCGTCCGGAAAATAACAACGGCCGGGATTGGCGATTGAGGACGCGGTGGAGAACGTGCGGCAATTCTGGAAGCGGGCGACCGTCATTCCCTAATCGGTTCCCTCCTCCCGGAATCTGATTATTTGGTCGGTGAGGTTTCAGACCTCGGGCAAAAAAACTGCACGACCTGCAAATCCTCGCGACGGCGCATGAAGCCGGCGTGCGAATCCTGGTCACCACAAATGCTGATGATTTTCCAGAAAACACAGGCGTAAAAATCCTGTCCCTAGCGGATTTGCGCGGGACGCCCATGCTCCCTGACCAGCATGGCGAACACACACCGACCGCCCCCGAGCCCCGCCGGTCAATCGGTGATGTCCGCGTAGCATTCGCGGGCCATTTCCAGGCTCATTTGCTGGATGGCGACCGAATCCTCCATCGCGAGGGCGGCCTGCACGAGGGATTCGCACCGCGAGGCGTCGAGCGATTGGACCGCTTTTTTCACCCGAGGGACGATGGCGCTGGTGGCGCTGAGCTCATCCACACCGAGGCCGAGGAGCAGAGGGGTGAGCAGGACATCGCCCGCCATCTCGCCGCAGACGCCGGTCCAGATCCCGTTGGCATGCGCCGCATCGACCGCCATTTTGATCATCCGCAGGATCGCCGGGTGGGTCGGGTTGTAGAGGTGGGCGATCCGGTCGTTCACCCGGTCCACGGCGAACGTGTATTGGATGAGGTCGTTGGTGCCGATACTGAAAAATGCGGCCTCGCGGGCGAGGTGGTCGGCGGCCAGAACCGCGCTGGGAATTTCGATCATGATCCCGACCTCGATATACGGGTGGAACGGCACGCCCCGCGCGGCCAGCTCGGCCTTGCTCTCCTCGAGAACCGCGTTCGCCTGGCGCAGCTCGTCGAGGCCCGAGATCATCGGATACATGATCTTCACGTTCCCGAACGTCGCCGCGCGGAGGATCGCGCGCAGCTGGGTTTTGAAAACTTCCGGGTTCTGGAGACAGAACCGGATCGCCCGGCATCCGAGAAACGGATTTTGCTCCTCCGGCAGGTGCAGGCTCTGGGTGGATTTGTCGCCGCCGATGTCGAGGGTCCGGATGATGACCCCGTCCGGCTTCGATTTTTCCGCGGCGAGCCGGTAGTGCTCGAACTGCTCTTCTTCGTCCGGAGGTTCGACGCGGTTGAGATACAAATATTCCGTTCTGTAGAGCCCGATCCCCTCGGCCCCGTTCGCGGCCACATCTTCGAGCTCCTCCGGAAGATCGACGTTTGCGGAAAGAACGATGTGGCGGCCGTCGAGCGTGGTCGAGGCGGTTTCGCGGATGAGTTCCAGTCGTTCGACGACCTCTTCCTTCGCGGATTCGATCCTCCCGTATTCCGCCAGCGTCTCCGGGGACGGGTTCAGGATCAGGGTGCCGGTATACCCGTCGAGCAGGACATCGTCGCCGCTCGTCAGCTGCTGGCAGATCCCGTGCAGCCCGACGATCGCGGGGATCTCCAGCGAGCGGGCCATGATCGCGGTGTGGGAGGTTTTGCTGCCGGTCTCGGTGGCGAAGCCGAGCACCAGCGAGCGGTTGAGCTGGGCGGTGTCCGACGGCGTCAGGTTGTGCGCCACGATGATGTGCTGGCGGTCGTGGCTCGCGGGGTTTTTGGGGGCCTTGCCCAGCAGGTGGCGGATGATCCTCTTCGTCACATCCTCGATGTCCACAACCCGCTCGCGGAGGTAGGGGTCATCGATCTGCGCGAGCGTCCGGCAATATTTTTCGGCCACTTGGTGGAAGATGTGCTCAACGTTGCAGCGCTCCCGGTCGAGGTTGCGGAGCACCTCGTCGATGAGGGTGCGGTCCTCGACCACGAGCAGGTGCGCGTCGAAAATGCTGGCGTCCGTGGACCCGATGGCATTCACGATCCGCTGCTGGATCTCGAGGAGTTCGGCGCGCGTCGCGATCAGCGCGGACTCGAACCGCGCGATCTCCTCCGGGAGCTCGTGCTGCTCGATTTTCCGGAAGGCGATTTCCTCGTCCTCCTCCCACTGGACGAGGACGGCGCAGTGTGCAATGCCCGGAGCCACGGGGATGCCCGTGAATCTCTGCTCGGTCCCGGCGGCGTTTGGAGGCTCCATGACGGAGCCACTCCTAGCGCAATAAATTCACTTCGTAAATACCGCAGTTAATCTTCCCCGAAGCGCGTTTCGACCAGGTTCTTGATCTCGGCGACGGCCTTGTCGGCATCCGATCCCTCGGCGATCACCTGCAGGCGCGAGCCCTTGCCGGCGGCCAGCATCATGAGCCCCATGATGCTCTTGCCGTTCACGCGCTCGCCGTCTTTCTCCACCCATACCTCCGCGCGGTAGCGGCTGGAAATTTTGACGAACATGGCGGCCGGGCGCGCGTGCAGCCCGTTCCTGTTTTCGATCACGACCTCACCGGTGCAGTGCTGCACGGATTCGTTCGGCTTTCTTTTGGAAAGGATCCCCATTACCGGCTCCGGCGTTCGCTGATCATATGCAGCAGTTTCTGATTGAATTCCACAGCGCTGTTCTCGCCCATATCTTTGAGTTTCTGGTCCAGGGCCGCGACCTCGACAAGGCGCCCCAAGTCGCGGCCGGTCCGCACCGGCAGCGTGACATGCGGGATCTTGATTCCGAGGATCTCGTAGGTTTCGCGGTCCAGCCCGATCCTATCCACATCCTCGACGTCGTGCCAATCTTTCAATGTCACGACAAAGTCGAGCCGCTTTTCGGCGCGGACGGCTCCTGCGCCGAACATCGAGGCGATGTTGATGATCCCGATCCCGCGGACCTCCATGTGGTAGCGGGAGAGGTTGGCGGACATGCCGAGAAGCTCGCGGCCCTCGATCGAGCGGAAGCGGGTGAGGTCGTCGCTCACGATGCTGTAGCCGCGCTCGATCAGGCCGAGCACGCACTCGCTCTTCCCGATCCCGCTGGCGCCGCGGATGAGCGTCCCGACCCCGAGGATGTCGACCATGCTGCCGTGCTCGGAGCTGGACGGGGCGAAATCAAACTCCAGTGCGATCGTGGCGGCATTGATGAATTTCATCGTGATCATGCTGGTGCGGAAGATCGGCGTCTCGAACTCCGATGCCGCATCGAGGAGGGAGTCGGGCACAGGCTCGTTCCTGGCCACCACGAGGCACGGCATGTTTTTTGCGAAGAGAGACCGCAGGCGCTCGCGGCGTTCGGCGGGTTGGAGGCTCTTGAGATAGCTCAGCTCGGCGGCTCCGACTACCTGGATCCGCTTGCCCGCGAAGTAGCGGAAAAACCCGCAGATCGCCAGGCCCGGGCGGTTGATGGTGGGCTCGCGGATGAGACGGTTCAGCCCCCGCGAGGACCCCTCGAGCCGCAGCCCGAGCTTCTCGGCGTGGTTGGCATAAAAATGCCCGACCGTGATGTGCGGCACGCGGTTGTTGGAGGTTTTTGAGGAAGGTGACTGGGGCATCGGGTCAGGGGGATCGGGGTTACATCGTGAACGATTCGCCGAGGTAGAGCTTCCTGCTGATCGGGTCGTTCAGGAGAAAATCCTTGTTGCCCTGGCTCTCGACGCGCCCTTCGTAAATCAGGTAGGCGCGGTCCACGATGTTAAGGGTCTCGCGGACGTTGTGGTCGGTGATGAGGATCGCGAGCCCCTGCTCCCGGAGGTCCTGCACGATCTGCTGGACGTCGTGCACCGCGATCGGGTCCACCCCGCTGAAAGGTTCGTCCAGCATGAGCAAAGCCGGATTGGTGACCAGCGAGCGCGCGATCGTGAGGCGGCGCTTTTCGCCGCCGGAGAGCGTCAGGGCCTGGTTCTTGGCGATATGTTCGATCCCGAACCGGGTGAGGAGCTCGTCGCAGCGCTGCTTTCTCTCGGACTTCGTAGCCTTCGTCGTCTCGAGGATCGCGAGGATATTTTCCTCCACGGTCAGCTTCCGGAAAATAGATTCCTCCTGCGGCAGGTATCCCATCCCGTGCCGCGCCCGGCGATACATCGCCATGTCGGTCACGTCGGCCTCCTCGAAGAAGACGCGGCCGCCGTTCGGGCGGATCAGCCCCACGATCATGTAAAACGTGGTGGTTTTTCCGGCTCCGTTCGGCCCGAGGAGCCCGACGATTTCCCCGCGCTTCACATTGATGTCCACCCCGTTAACCACGGAGCGGCCGTTGTAGATTTTCACGAGCCCGTCGGTGCGGAGGAGGGGGGCTCCTTCCGGCACGGGCTTGCGGTCTGAGAACTCCTCGCTCATTTTGAGGCTTCGCTCGTGTCGCTGATCACCGTCTTGCTCGGTCCCACGGTGCGCGATTTGCCGCTGCGGTTGAGAAACATGACCGTGCCCTCCTCGGTCCCCACCTGCGTGTTCATATTCTGCTGGACGGACGGCCAGCTCTTGAGCGTGATTTCCCCGGTTTCCGGCACATAGGTCGCCAAACCGGCCTTGCCGATCGCCTTGCTTGTCTTCCCGCTCTTGTCGGTGTTTTCCTGGATGATCACGACGTTGCCCGACGCCTCGACCATCTCCATCCCCTTGCGGCTTTTGCTCAGCGTCACCTTGAGGCGGTCGCAGGTCAGAGTAAACTGGGGGTCACGCACGATGACGCTTCCGGTGAACTCCGCCACGCTGGCCGCGTTGTCAAAGGTGGCCTCCTTGTTCGCCAGGATCTCGGTTTTAGCGTCGGCGGGCCGGTCTTTGCCCAGGCCGGCAAAAACGCCCGACTGGGCGGGTTTCGGTTTTTCCCCGCCGCTCATGGAAGGCGTCTGCTGCGCGTGCGCGACGCAGGATCCCAGAAACAGAAGGGCGATCAGCGGTTGGATTTTTATCATTTTTCTAAGTTGGCGGATTGAATAACCATTCGGATTTTCCCGCGCAAGACCGCATAACGGGTCTTGGTGTTGAACTCGACGGAGTCGCCGGTGATCTCGAAGTCCTCCCGGCGGATGACGGCCTGCTGGTCGCCGGTGAGCATCCGGGTCTCGAGGTCGAAGACCGAGTGCGGCAGCTCGATGTTGATCTTTTTCCCTTCTTCGTCGAAGGACTCGATCTTCATGTTCTGCATGTCCACATGGTGGTCGTCCAATTTTGTGGCGACCTCCGCCTCGATGGTCATCACCAGCTTGCCCTCCTCGTTGCGGTGAGGAATTTTGATCCCTTTGACGGGGATGCCGAGAGGCACGGGAACATCGAACCCCCCGGTCTCGGACTCCTTTTTCCCGCCGCCGTCCTTTTTTGCAGATTCGTGAGCCGGTTCTGCGCACCAGAGGGGGTGCAGGGCCAGGCAGAACATGGCGGGGATCAGGCTATGCCACCGCATCGCGAAGTTTCCTGAGTTGCGCAATAAGCCGTGGCAGATCCCGCAGGGGGATTTGGTTGGGGCCGTCGGAAAGGGCTTTTGCGGGATTTTCATGTGTCTCAATAAAGAGGCCGTCGCAACCGGCGGCCACCGCGGCGCGCGCCAGAACCGGGGCCAGCTCGCCGTCACCACCGGTCGTCTCCCCGGCACCCCCCGGTCGTTGGACCGAATGGGTGGCGTCGAAAACGACCTGGCAATTCAAGCTCTGCATCCAATAAATGGATCGCATGTCGGCGACAAGGTTATTATAGCCGAACGTCGTCCCCCGCTCGGTGAAAAAGAAGGCATTGCAACCGGTGGACACGAGCTTTTTGGCGATGTTGGCCATGTCCCAAGGCGCCAGGAACTGACCTTTCTTCACATTGACCACCCGGCCGGTTGACCCGGCCGCAACGATCAGGTCGGTCTGCCGGCAGAGAAATGCGGGGATCTGGAGCACGTCGATCGTTTCGCCGGCGATTTCAGCCTCGCGCGGCGAGTGCACGTCGGTCGTCACCGGAACCCCGAGTTCCCCGCCGATTTCGCCGAGCAGGGCGCAGCCGTCCCGGACGCCGGTTCCCCGGAAGGAGCTGCCCGAGGTCCGATTCGCCTTGTCGTAGGAGGCCTTGAAGACGAATGCGGCGCCCTCCCCGTCGCAGATCGCCTTCAGCTTTTTCGCCATCCTGCGGGTGAACGCCGCCGATTCGATCACGCACGGGCCGAGGATAAACAGCAGTTCCCGGCCCCCGAGTTTGTGAGGGCCTATTTTGACAATCGGTCTTCGCGGCATTTGGCAGACACACTACGTATGGGCCCCGAATCCGCAAGCCTTGGAATCGCCTTGGAATCGCCCGCCTGCCCGACGCCTGTGCCCCTGAGGAAGGAATTCCCTTTTCCCGGTTTCCGGGCTAGTCTCCCGCCCCATGCGCATTCTTTCCGGCATCCAGCCATCCGGCACCCTCCATCTGGGCAACTATTTCGGCATGATGAAGCCGGCGATCGAACTTCAGAAAATGGGCGACGCGTATTACTTTATTGCCGACCTGCACGCGCTCACGACGGTCCAGGACCCCGAGACCCTGCGGGCGAATGCGAGGGAGCTCGCGGTGGATTTTCTCGCGTGCGGGCTGGACCCGGCCCGCTCGGTCTTTTTTCGCCAGTCGGATGTGCCGGCTGTCACCGAGCTGGCCTGGATCCTGAGCACGGTGACGCCGATGGGGCTCCTCGAGCGGTGCCATTCCTACAAGGATAAAACCGCGCGCGGCTTCGCGGCCTCGCACGGGCTCTTCGCGTATCCGGTCCTCATGGCGGCGGACATCCTCATCTACGACAGCGACCTCGTGCCGGTTGGCCGCGATCAGAAACAGCACCTCGAGGTCGCCCGCGACATCGCCATCAAAATCAACGAGACGTTCGGCGAGGTCTTCAAGCTCCCGGAGCCGAGTATCCGCGAGGACACCGCGATCGTGCCCGGTCTCGACGGCGCGAAGATGAGCAAGAGCTACGGGAACACGATCGAGATTTTCGCGCCGGAAAAAGCCCTCAATAAAAAGGTCATGGGCATCAAGACCGACTCGACCCCGGTCGAGGCGCCGAAGCCGGTCGAAAATTCCTCGATCCTCGGGCTCTACAAACTCGTCGCCTCCCCGGCCGACTACCAAAGCATGGAGTCCGACTTCCTCAACGGCGGAGTCGGATACGGGGACTTGAAAAAACGCCTCTTCGCCGGGATCTGGGAACATTTTTCCGCCGAGCGAACCCGCCGCGCGGAGATCCTTGCGGACCCCGGCCTCGTGGACCGCGTTCTGGCCGAAGGCGCCCTGAAAGCCCGGGAAGTTTCCGATTCCGTGATGGCCCGCGTCCGCAAAGCGGTCGGGCTCTGATTGCCGCCGGTGGAATGGGGCCTCCCCAATCATTACGATCTCGCGATATCCGCTAATGTGACACAGGCTTTCCAGCCTGTGTTTGAGCCGGTTCACAGGCTGGAAAGCCTGTGCCACTCTCCAGCACCCGCCTGTCATTTCGTATTCCTGATCGTCAGGATTCGGACGGGACCCCGAATCCTGCATTCGCAGCTTGAGGCGGAGGCATGCAGCCGGTATATCCATTCCAGCCAATGAGTCCGTTTCCCAAAGAATGGTCGTTTTTGACCGACGCGTGGAAGTTTGCGCTGGTGCTCACCGGGCGGGAGGCGGACGCGACCGCTCTTGTATCTGCGGCGCTCGGCGAGGTCTCGAAACGCGCGGATCTCCACGAAAGCGAGAGGACCAAACGCGTGCTCTTTTCGATCCTTTGCCGCGAGGGAGCGAAGGCGGCCGCGGCCGGCAGCCCGGAAACCCCGGCCGAGCGGGCCACCTTTTTTCTGCATCAGCTGCCCGAGCCGTCGCGCCAGGCGATCACCCTCCTCTGCCTCGGCATCTTTTCGGGCGAGCACCTTGCGGGGTTGCTCAGAAAGTCCGAGCCGCAACTCGCTCAATGCCTCGACGAGGCCCGAGCGGCCCTGAAGCAGCACCTCGCACCAAAACCATGAGCCCGAAATCCGCCCGCCAATTTCTGGCCATCCACCCTCCCGAGCCCCCGGACTCCCGCGAGATTTCCCGGGCGCGCGACGCGCTGGCGAAATCGCCGGCCCTGCTTGAGGAATACCGGGCGCAGGTCGCTGTGGACAAGGCGGCCCGCTCTGTTCTTGCGGGCGTTGAGATCCCGCCGGCGGCTCTCCTCAATCTCGGCGAAAAGGCCGCCGCAGCCGCCGCCGCGCGAAGCGGGCGGCGCTTCAATCCGCGAGACCCGGCGATGCTGGCGGTCGCCATCGGATTCCTGCTTCTCGTCGCCGTCCTCGCATGGCATTTCCTCGGGCGCGCCGGAGTCTTCCCCGAGGAAGCCCTGACGATCGCCACCGAGGGGGCCAAGCTCCGCACGGACCAGTTCGAGTTGGTCGAGGGCAAGGCCGGAGGCCTCGAGGATTGGTTCGTCCTCAAAGGATTCGACCGCTTCCATGTCCCGGAAAAATTTGCGAACTACCAGGCGGCGGGAGCCCGGGTTTTCAAAATCGAAAACCGCCCGGTCGCCGTGCTGGCGGTCCCGGAAAATTTCATGTTCTTCCTCGTTTTCGATCCGGCGCCGTTCGGGATCAATATCCATCCGGAAGGATCCTGGCAATTCACGGAATTCGATAACAAATTCGCCGCCGCCATCCGCGAGGAAAAAGGCATGTGCTTCATGGTGGTCATCAAGGGGAGCTCGAAGGATCTCGCCCGCCTGATCGGAAAACACTGAGCGGCCGCCTTTTTGACGAAGATCAAAAACCGTTGGCAGAGAGAATATCTGCTATAAATAGTCCGGATGTTCTCCTAAGTATTGCGGCATGCAAAAAAACCACACCCCATCGATGACGCCCGTGAACGGAACTCAAAGGACCATGCGGGAACGCATCCTGCGGATCCTGCGCTACGAGGAATACGATGGGATGCCGGTCGTGCATTTCGGGTTTTGGGATGAGCTGTATGACAAGTGGGAAACCGAAGGGAGGATCCCTTGCGACGCGGAGCGGAAGGAACTCGGGCGGGGCTCGGGCGAGCGGATGGTGGCCGAAAAACTCGGCTTTGATCTCGGGTGGAGCGAGGCGGCGCGCGCTCCCGTCGGGCTTCGCCCGGATTTTGAGCGGGTGGTTCTGCAGGTGTTTCCGGATGGCAGCCGGCACGTCCGGCAAGCGGATGGCGTGACGGTGATGGATCATCCGGGAGTGCTTTCCATCCCGTCCGAGGTCAGCCACCTCCTCACCGACCGGGCATCCTGGGAGGAGCATTATCTTCCGCGCCTTCAGTGGAGCCCCGAGCGGGTCAAGGAAGGACAGGTTTCCACTCCGTCCGGCGAAATGAGTTTCGATGCAGGCGGGCTGGATTACCTCCGCCGGGACGACCGCTGCGAGTTGCAGGCCTTCTGGGCGGGCAGCCTGATTGGTTGGGCCCGCAACTGGATCGGGGTCGAAGGGCTGTCTTACATGCTTGCCGACGATCCCGACCTTGTGCGGGAGATCATCGATACCGTCGGGGCTTTGATCCTGCGCGTCACAGGAGATTTTTTCGATGCGGGCGGGAAGGCCGACTACCTGCATTTCTGGGAGGACATCTGCTTCAACAAGGGCCCGCTGGTCAACCCGGCATTCTTCCGCGAGGCCTGCGCGCCGTGGTATGCGAAGATCACGGAGGTTGCCCGGGCACATGGCGTCGGATTTACCTCGCTCGACTGCGACGGCTGCATCGACTTGCTGTTGCCGATCTGGCTGGAGAGCGGGGTCAACGTGATGTTCCCCATCGAGGTCGGCACATGGTCTGCCAGCATCCGCCCCTGGCGCGAAAAATACGGGCGCGAAATCCGCGGCGTGGGAGGGATGGACAAGCGCGTCTTCGCGATCGACCGCCCGGCCATCGATGCCGAGATCGAACGCCTGAAGCCGCTCGTCGATTTGGGCGGATACATCCCTTGCCCCGATCACAGGATCCCGCTCGAGGCGGAGTGGGATCTCGTCCGATACTATTGCGACCGGATGCGGGAGACGTTTTCGCGGTAGGTCGAGCGCGGCATCGCGGTTCCGGGGAGCGCACGCGACTGGCGTGCGGAGGCCGGCGACCCGCCGACCGGATCGATCCTCTGGTCCCAAACGGTTGAATGGCGGGTCGCCATTCACAGCACGCGACTCGCGTGCGCTCCCCGGACTTTTGACGAAGATCAAAAACCGTTGATTGCATCGGCGGCGGTTTCGTGTTTAGGATTTCCTCACTACATTCCCCTATGGCCAAAACCACCGCATCCACCGGCATCGAGTCCCACCTGATCGAAAAACGCGTCTTCAAGCCCTCGAAGGAATTCGCGAAGAAGGCGCTGATCTCGAATCCCGCCGCCTACAAAAAGCTCCACGCCGAGTCGGTCAAATCCCCGGAAAAGTTCTGGGCGAAAGAGGCGGCCGCGCTGGTCTGGAAAAAGAAGTGGAGCCGCGTGCTGGACTGGAAGGCGCCGTTCGCGAAGTGGTTTGTGGGCGGGCACCTGAACGCCAGCGAGAACTGCCTGGACCGCCACCTCGACGGCCCGCGCCGCAACAAGGCGGCGATCATCTGGGAGGGCGAGCCGGGCGAGCGCCGCACGCTCACCTACCACCAGCTCCACCGCGAGGTCTGCATCTTCGCAAACATCCTCAAGCGCAACGGCGTCAAATCCGGCGACCGGGTCCTGATTTATATGCCGCTGATCCCGGAGGCGGTGATCGCGATGCTCGGATGCGCGCGCATCGGCGCGATCCACAACGTGGTATTCGGCGGGTTCAGCAGCGAGAGCATCAAGGACCGGATCGTGGACAGCGGGGCGACCGTCGTGGTCACCGCAGACGGCGGCTACCGCCGCGGCCAGATCGTCACGCTCAAACAAAATGTGGATCATGCGCTCGCGGGCACGAAGCTGATCCGCAAGGTGATCGTTTTCCGCCGCACCCACCTGGACATCCACATCCAGGAAGGCCGCGACGTCTGGTGGCACCGCGAGGCCGAATACGTCGACGCGAAGTGCCCGCCGCACCCGGTGGACAGCGAGCACCCGCTCTTCATCCTCTACACCAGCGGCTCCACCGGAAAGCCGAAGGGCATCCTGCACACGACCGGCGGCTACCTCACGCAGACGGCCTCGACGACAAAATACATTTTCGACCTCCGCGAGGACGATGTTTACTGGTGCACGGCGGACGTCGGCTGGATCACCGGGCACAGCTATCTCGTTTACGGCCCGCTCGCGAACGGGGCCACGTGTCTGATGTATGAGGGCGCCCCGAACTGGCCGGAGCCGGACCGGTTCTGGAAGATCATCGAGGAGTTCGGAGTCACCATCCTCTACACCGCGCCGACAGCCATCCGGGCATTCATGAAATGGGGCGACGACTGGCCGAAGAAGCACGACATCTCGTCGCTCCGCCTTCTGGGAACGGTCGGCGAACCGATCAACCCCGAGGCCTGGATGTGGTATTACAAGCACATCGGCCAGAGCCGCTGCCCGATCGTGGACACCTGGTGGCAGACCGAGACCGGCGCGATTATGATTTCGCCCCTGCCCGGCGTGACCCCGCTCAAACCCGGCACCGCGACGCTCCCGTTTTTCGGGATCGACGCCGCCATCGTGGATGACAACGGGAAGGAAGTCGGCCCGCTCGAGGGTGGAAAACTCGTCATCCGCAAACCGTGGCCGTCCATGCTCCGGACCATCTACGGCGACAAGCCGCGCTACCGGAAACAATACTGGAGCGAGGTCAAGGGATGCTACTTCACCGGCGACGGCGCGCGCCGGGACAACGATGGATATTTCTGGATCGTCGGCCGCATCGACGACGTCCTCAACGTCGCCGGCCACCGCCTCGGCACGGCCGAGGTCGAGAGCGCGCTGGTCTCGCACCCCGAGGTCGCCGAGGCCGCGGTCGTGGGCAGGCCGGACGAAATCAAAGGCCAGGCGGTCGTCGCGTTCGTCACGCTCCGCTCCGGCCACAAGGCCAGCAACGAGCTCGCCGAAACCCTCCGCCGCCATGTCGCGCATTCGATCGGCGCCATCGCCAAGCCGGATGACATCCGCTTTACCGAGGTCCTCCCGAAAACCCGCAGCGGAAAAATCATGCGCCGCCTCCTCAAGCAGGTCGCGGCCGGCACCGCGATCACCGGCGACACCACCACGCTCGAAGACTTCAGCGTCCTCACCAAGCTCCGCTCCGCCGACGAGTAAGCGAATGAGGTTTCCGCTCGCGCTGACCGCCCGGATTGCGGGCCACATCATCGGCAAGAAGATCCGGGGGGTTGAGAAGTTTGCCACGGTCCTGCAGCTGGAGCCGCTCCACACCTGCAACCTCACCTGCACCGGCTGCGGGCGCATCCGCGAGTATTCGCAGTCGCTGAAGGATATCATGCCGCTGGTGGATTGCCTCGGCGCCGCCGCGGAGTGCGAGGCGCCGATGGTTTCGATCTGCGGCGGGGAGCCGCTGATTTACCCGCACATCGAGGATCTCGTCGCCGGGCTGCTCGCCCAGAAACGCATCGTTTACATCTGCACGAACGGCGTGTTCATGCGCAAAAAAATGCGCGACCACCTCGCGGCGGAATTCGCCAGCAACCCGGCGCGCACCGGCCCGAAGATCGAGGCGCTGGTCTCCGAGGAGCTGCTCACGCCCGAACAGGCGGCCGAAATCCGCGGCGGAAAATCGAAAATCGAAAATTGGAAAGCTGAAAGCCGCCGGACGATCGCCCCGTCGCGCTGGCTGTATTGGAACGTCCACCTCGACAGCACCGAACGCACGCACGACCTGATCGTCGAGCGCGAGGGGGTCTTCAAGGAATGCATCGCCGCGATCCGCATGGCCAAGATCCTCGGCTTCCAGGTCGCCACGAACACCACGGTTTACCGGGAGACCGACATGCGCGAGGTCGGGAGGCTGTTCGATTACCTGTCCTGGCTCGGCGTGGACGGTCACACGATCTCGCCCGGCTACGACTACGACGCCGCCAAGGAGGACATGCGGAAACGCCTCGGCCTCGATCCGCAAAACTTTTTTCTCACCCGCGAGATGACGAAGGAGAAGTTCAAAGACATCCGGGCCTGGGGAGAAAAATACAACCTGTTCGGGACCCCGATCTATCTGGATTTTCTGGCCGGGAAACGCGACCTCACCTGCTCGGCGTGGGCGATCCCGACAAGAAACGTCCGCGGCTGGAAAGGCCCCTGCTACCTGATGACCGACGCCCACCACGCCAGCTACCGCGACCTGCTGGAAAAGACCCCGTGGGAAAGCTACGGGGTCGTGGGCGGCAAAGCCCGCGACCCGCGCTGCGAAAATTGCATGGTCCACTGCGGCTACGAACCCAGCGCCACCCTCGGCCGCGATGGCCGGCCGGGCGATACCTGGGCGAACATCGCTTTCAATTTCGGAAAAAAGCCCGCCCCCCGGATCGAAGGGGCCTCGGTGGATCCCTTCGACGGCGTCCCGGCCGCAGGATGTAGCGGCGGTCTGTGACCGTCGGTCGCTTTCCAGGCAAGCGGGGATCTCTGCTCAAAAAAAATGCGACGCTCAGAGAGCGCCGCTACAGCGCGCCAACGGGATATGCCGCTTACGCCTGAGCAGCTAAAGCGGAATCAGGGGCGCAGTTTTTTGTGTGAGGTAACGGTGGATCCCTTCCACGGCTTTGCGGGCGTCGCGGACGGCGTGCACGACGAGCGAGGGCCCGCGCACGGAGTCGCCGCCGGAGAACACGCCCGGCACGCTGGTCATCTGGTTCTCATCCACGACCATGCCTCCCCAGCTGTTGCATTCGATCTGCCCGAGGTCGCTGCCGGGCGGGAAAGGGACGGGGTCGAACCCGTATGCGCCGATGACAATGTCGGCCGGCACGGTGAACTCGGAACCCGCGACCGGCACCGGTTTGCGGCGGCCGCTGGCATCCGGGGCCCCGAGCTCCATGCGGATGCAGCGGACGCGGGCGATCGCGCCGTTTTCATCGGACTCGATCGCGATCGGATTGGTGAGGAACTGGAAGACGGCCCCTTCTTCGAGGGCGTTGGCGTATTCCTTGCGGCTGCCGGGCATGTTGGCGAGATCGCGCCGGTAGAGGCAGACCGCCTCAGCCGCCCCGCCGCGCAGCGCGGTTCGTAGGCAATCCATCGCGGTGTCGCCGCCGCCAAGGACGGCGACGCGCTTGCCCTTCATCTCAATGGGCGCAAGGTCCATCACAGGAAAGGCCACGTTCTTCTGGATCAAAAATGGCAGCGCAGGCAACACGTCCGGCAGGTCTTCCCCCGGAATTCCAAGAGGCTTCGCCTGCTGCGCGCCGACCCCGAGAAATACCGCGGAAAAATTGCGCAGCAAATCGGCGAGCGAAAGATCCTTGCCCAGCGCGACGCCCAGGCGGAATTTCACGCCGCGCTTTTTCAGCATGTCGATGCGCCGGCCGACGATGGTTTTTTCCAGCTTGAACGAGGGAATGCCGTTGACCAGCAGGCCGCCGGGCAGGATCTGCGATTCGTAAAGCGTCACGCCATATCCCAACGTGACCAGCTGGTCGGCGGCGGCCAGCCCGGCCGGACCGGAGCCGATGACCGCGACCTTCAGGCCGTTGTGCGGCGCGTGCGCGAGATCGATGTCGTCTTCGCGGAACGCATACTCGTTGATGAACCGCTCGATCGCTCCGATCGACACCGGCTCGGTTTTCCCGTTCAGGATGCACGAGCCCTCGCAGAGGCGTTCCTGCGGGCACACGCGCGAGCAGATTTCCGGCATGTTGCTGGTGGAACGGGACAGCGCCGCCGCCTCGAGGAACCGGCCTTCCGCGGTCAGCGCCAGCCACTCTGGAATCCGGTTGTGCAGCGGGCACCCCTCCACGCACGCCGGGCGCGGACACTCGATGCACCGGCTCGCCTGCTCGCGGGCGGTCTCCTCGTCGTAGAGTGAGTAGATTTCCAGCATGTCCGCGATGCGTTCCGTGGCGGACCGTTTGGGCTGTTCTGCCCGGTCCACCATGGCGCTTGCGTGGGTGGGATCCCAAGGAATGCCTTTATGCATGTCTGAAGGAAGGTGCTGCCGGGATTTTGTCTGCCCGGCGAATTGCAGAAAAGCTACCCCGAACTCATGGGTGTCGCAATGCCAAATCGCACTTTCTGCCCGCAGGGGATGATCGGATGTTCACTTTGCGCTTGTAGTCGGAGGCAATTGGTTCCAGTCGTGGGGAACAAATGCCGCACCACAGATCCGGATCCGAAATCTGGCCGACCATCAGGAGGTTTCTGCCCTCGCTTCTTGTTTACTGGCCGAGGCTCGCGGGGATCTTCGTCCTGCTGTTGATTGCCGCGGTGTTGGAGTTGGTCCGGCCGTATTTGATCGGGCGGATCGTGGATCTCGCGGCCACCCGGCAACCCTGGCCGCACGTGGTTTGGATCCTGGGCATTTTCCTTGTTGCGGTGGTGGCGAAAAGCGGGGTGATCCTCGCGCGGAACTTCCGCATGCAGCAAACAGGAATGCGGATCACCTGCGACATGAGAGTGACCATTTTCCGGCACCTCCAGAGCCTCTCGCTCCGGTTCTATGATGCGCGGCACACGGGGAAAATCGTATCGCGGATCAGCACCGACACCTCGGCGCTCTATTCGCTGGTGACGGGAGCCTCG
>Ga0194063_10000597_pt1 | contig 25575 bp, 26 predicted proteins | sample SepL3720m_MetaG_FD_155459 | JGI IMG/M metagenome (GOLD analysis project Ga0194063, IMG submission 155459) | Anoxic zone freshwater microbial communities from boreal shield lake in IISD Experimental Lakes Area, Ontario, Canada - Sep2016-L373-20m | ecosystem: Environmental > Aquatic > Freshwater...
CTTGCTCACTTAACCGAGTATATTTTTTCATAGTCTAACGTATCATCTTTTGGCGTATAATGCCACTAGTGTTGCGTTAGATTATTGAATGAAATTAATGATATTAATAGAAATATTAAATATTACTATTTTAAATAGAAAAGATTTTATTTAGCTTGCTTAAATATTCTTTTACGTAAAAAATATAAAATAAAGAATCCTACTTGTAGAGCGACAGCAAGATATATTATTTCTCTTTTTTGCGCAACTTTTTCTGCATCCCATGCCCCAAGCCGAATGAAGGGATAGTATGAAAGGAGAAGACCAAAAAAAAGTATGTTTAATCTTTCTATGAGCTGGGGGAAATAGGGAAGAAAAACAAAAAGAGAAAGAAAGTACCAAGGTTGAATCTCCATTTTATAACAGAGATATAATATTAAAAATATTTGAAATATAAAAGCAATTAGGACTGGATTGTCATACCCGCGGAGGCGGGTATCCAGACGAAAATCACTTCTTAAAAATTGAAATTTATAGACTTGATTCCCGTCTTCACGGGAATGACGGACCATAACAAAGAGTAGAAGCAATGGGGCTGTCACATATTTTATACCTGCTGAAAAAAGAAGGATGATGCGGCTCCACACATTATATTTTTTTCCTAATAAATAAATACCTATAAGGCCCAGCGAAACAGCAATCATGTCGTTATGCGCATTAATCAATCCCTCAATAATTATTAATGGATGTGTCGCAAAAAAAAGAGCTTCCCTTTTGTTTTTTTTATTTAATACATATACCGCTAAGAAATAAAGGGCTCCGTTCATTAATTTATAGAGAAGAAAGGTCAGCGAAAATTTTCCCAATCCTAAAAATGAAGGAATCAAAGATAAAGGTAAGAATGTGGGGCCATAGGGATAGGTGCGATGCGTCCAATGCATGAAGCGCGTCCACAGATCCTTCTGGAAATCCAATGCGGTGTGGGTATATGGATTTAAACCATAATGAGTGAGGATGCGTGCATCAAATAAATAATTAAAGAGGTCATGGGAGAGAAAAGGATATGAGATACATCCGAGAAGTGCAAGAAACCCCGCTATACGAACGGCTGAATACTGTTTGAACTTCTTAAGGAAGAAATACTGGAAAACAAAAAGTGCAACAAGCAATATGAGATATACAGCAAATGAAATATCCCTTCGATAATATCCTAAGTACACTGCCCAATCCCGAAATGCCACCCAATAGGGGCTTTGAAAAAAAGTAATATTAGGGTCGATAAGCCAATAGGAATAAATCCCAAAAATGACAAGAGCTAGTCCGTATAATGCCACTACCATATATATAATTGTATATTATAGCCTCTCTTTATGCTACAATTTAGTTCATACTATGAAGAAAAAAATATTCCAAGTGGGAGGATTTATTGGAGCTGCAATTCTCTATATTATGGTTCGTCTGCCCTCTCTAATTTCTCATTCAGTAGCCTATACATATGACCAAGGACGAGACTTCATTGCTGGGGCGAATATAATTTTGACACATCATCTTCCCTTTATCGGACCCACGACTGGTATAAGTGGCCTTTTTCATGGATCATGGTGGTACTATTATCTTTCGATTCCTTATTTTATTTTTAAAGGACTTCCTATTGGATTCTATTATGCAAATCTTTGCATTCATCTTTTCTGCCTATTAGTGATTATGTGGTTTGTCGGAAAAAAAACAAATTACATTCTTGGTCTATTTACGGGACTTTTTATAGCATTCTCCCCTTACTTTATTTTTACTTCTCTCTTTGTGGGTAATAATATTATGGTTCTTCCTTCCTTATTACTATTTCTCATTACAAACTACTTTATATTTAAAGAAAAAAATAATAAGCTTCTCCTCTATTTTTTTAACGGGCTGTTCTTGGGTTTTGTTGCGGAATTTGAACTCTCATTTGGTCTTTTTATTATTCCCACCTATATTATTGCCCATCTCCTATTCCCACAATTAAGAAGAGTGGTAAAAAACGTAAAAACTATAAGCTTTACATTTTGTGGCCTTGCTATAGCCTTTTTGCCCCGCGCACTATTTGAGTTAAAAAATGGTTTTGAACAAACAAAAGTGTTGTTATCTTTTTTTTCAAAACCAAAACTATATAATCCAAAACCATTCAATGATATTTTGTATGATAGAGTTCTGCTATTTCTCGGCTATTGGAAAGGAATTTTCCCCAATGAGTATTGGTGTTATTTTTTTTCTATCGCTATTATTTTTACCCTTGTATATCTCATCGTTAAGAAAAAAAAGATTAGTACATATGTTTTATTTTTAGGCTATTTATTACTCGGATTATTTCTCTTTTCTCTCACATATAAGGATAACTTCTGGGGAAATTATTATGAAGGTATTCAATATATTATTGTATTTTCAATGATATTTTTATTTGCACAAATTAGTTTGAAAGTGAAATACATGAAATATGTATATATATGCATAATCTCTATTTTTTTCATAACCCAGATATTTTCTCTTGTCCAGTCAAACCAAAAAAAACCTATTAAGGATGGACTAGCTATACAGGAGGATGTGATGAATCTGATATTAAGCAAGGAGTCTACAAAAAAAGACTTTTGTCTTCGCATTTATACACCTCCAGTAATACCTCACACTTATAACTATTTGCTCTTATATAACAAACTTCAAGGAAAAATAAATACTCCTTCCTCAGAATGGATAGACGGCACCTGTTGGTTTATAGTGGAAGCAGATAGCTATAAAAAAAGGCGTGATGATTGGCTCGCCATTCATGAGCCTAAAGATAAAAATGAAGTAACAATCACAACGTTCAAAGATGTAGAGGTGCGTCATTATAAAATACTTCCGAAATAAAATGAAATTATTAAAACATCCCTTTGTTTTATTATTTTTCATTGTTTGTATTGCTTTTTTTATCCGTACCCTCCAGTTAAAAGATAATATCCTTTTTGGTTATGACCAGGCTCGAGACGCTCAACGAATTTATAATATGGTGTATAAGGGAGACCTGAAGATCGTAGGACCCGAAACAGATATACAAGGAATTTTTAATGGACCACTCCTTTATTATGCGCTCGCTCCTGTCTATTACTTTTCAAACTTTGATCCCAATGCAGCGGCTCTCCTTTTTGTCTTTATAAATGTGGGGACAATTCTCTTGATTTATTGGGCATCAAAAATACTTTTTAATAAAAATTCAATCGCTCTCATCGCGTCGCTTCTCTGGGCTTTTTCATACGAACAAGGCTTCTTTTCGCGATATATTTCCAATGCTTCTCCCATGTCAACGACTACAACTATATTTTTTATTGGCCTTGCTCTCTTTTTCCTGAAGAAAAAACAGTGGGGCTTGCCTTTAAGCGCAGCGGGAATTGCGCTCGCTATTCACTGTAATTTTTATTTTATCTACCTCTTTCTTTTCTACCCGTTATTTTTTCTATTTTTTAAACCAAAGATTCAAATTAAAACAGTCGCATTTACTCTGGGAGTTCTCGGCATTTTACTTTCTCCTTGGATAGTTACAGAATTGAGATGGAAATTCATTGGAACTAAATCGCTCCTTACCTATTTTTTACATCAGGGCACTACAGCAGCTTCGACAAACCCATTTTCATTTTTACTATCAATAGCGTCACGTTATTATGAACGTATCTCGCAAGGAATATTTTTTTCTTTTATTCCAAGTAAGGTTGTCGGCTTCTTCATCGCGACCATCCTATTGATCTATCTTATTTTTAAGAGGAGAACACCTTCTATTATTTTTCTTGTAGTCTGGGTTTTAAATACCCTACCCCTTTTTGCTTTCAAGTCTGGCGTTCATGGTGTTGAGGTGATTAATGGAAGCGTATTTGTACCGCTCACCATATTAATTGCTGTAGGGATAGAAGAATGTAAAAGAATAAAAATATTTAAAATGTCTCCCATCCCCTTATTATGCGTAGCTGGAATCGTCTTGTATGGATTGGTTTGTTATACAAAAAATACTTTTATTCCCAACTCTATTCATACAGGAGCATCCTCAACACTCAAAAATGAAAAGTTGATTATTGATTATACGTATAAGGCAAGTGGTGAAAAACCCTTTTCTATTTGTTCGATATCCGAGCCTTTATTCATTAATACCATTTGGTCTTTTTTATATTCAACCTATGGTAAGCAAAAATATGGATATGTTCCTTTTTGGAGTGGTCAAAGACAAATATTGAACGAAAGCTTTTTACCCTATGCACAAAAAAAACTCAGTATAAAATATATAATTGAAGAACCTCTTATTGGGATACCAGACTATGCTCCTCTTGCAACGTATTTTATGGAAGATACTCAAAATAATTTAATTTCAAAAACGAAATTTGGAGAAATACGAGTGCAAAAAAGAGTATTTGTAAAAGAAAACACAGGGAATTATAAAAATATCTATACTCAAAACCAAGTTGATAAATATAAATCCCTATTAAACGTAGAGCCACGATTTAGTTGTGACATATCATATGAATAAAAAAATAAAGTATGGTCTTATTTTCCTTCTCTTCCTAAATATCCTTTTTGCTGCTTGGTATTTAATTAAAGGGGATATTTTTTTTCACACCGATATTGCTCGAGATTTTCTTCTCCTAGATGAACTACAACTGAAAAAGTTTGTTCTTATTGGGCCTCGCGCAAGCGGAATGAATGGATTCTTTCATGGCCCTTTATGGATGTATCTTAATTTTCCTGTTTATCTTATTTCACAAGGAAACCCTCTCGCACAGGGCTGGTTTTGGTTAGGACTCCTTATCGCGTATTTAGGCGGTTCATACTTTTTATGGAAAAAGAAAATAGGATCGGATAGAGCATTGATATTTGTCACGCTTCTATCTCTTTTTTTTACAGTCGATCCTGATCAGGGATTTTCAAACGGATACTACAATCCTTTTGGAGCTCTATTTCTCATGCCGTTTTATATGTATCTGCTTCATTCCTATTGGACAGAAAAAAAAGCATGGCACCTTATTCTTCTCCTTTTTTTGAATGGGCTGATTATCCAATTTCAAATTGCCTTTGGCGCGCCGCTTCTTATACTTTCGACCGGTCTTATTTTATTAAATATTATTAAATCAAAAAAATACAATCATATACTCTCATATTTTGTCCTTCTCATTCCCGCCTCAACGTATATTCTCTTTGATTTGCGACACAACTTCTCTCACTTTCGTGCGTTATTTTTACCCCCCCCAAACCAATATAGAGAATATCTGGATTTGTATACGATAGGCATGCAGAGGCTAAGTATGGTATTGTCCAATGGTCTTCACTTTTTCAGAGAGCCTCTCTCCACGTTGAATATTCTTCTCACAGTATGTATTTCATTTATTGTTTATTTCATCATTATTCATAAAAAAGACAGACTGTATCTCTATGCTTTTTTCTATTTTTTCTTCGGTTATTTTCTTCTTTCTCTCGTTCATAACGGATGGGTTATGTATTTTTATTGGATGCAGATATATCCAATTGTGTTTCTTTTCTTCGCTCATTCAAATACCGTATTAAAGAAAAATATATACTATCCCATTCTTTTTTTTGTCATTGTTGTAAATACTTTATTTAATTTTACAAATATAAGAAAGGCTGATTCTTTTATTGGAAAAAGTCAGAGCAGCTGGAAATTTCAATCGTCAATGGTGGAGTCGATATTTAAAGATGCTAAAGATAAGGAATTTGGCTTTTTCATTTATGCACCAGATATCTTTGGATATGGATCGAAATATCCATTTGTATTCATGCAAAAAAAATACCCCAACTCAAAACCAGTGAAATATGAAAAGAAACCAATAACATATATCGTAGTAGAACCTCCTCCAAAACAGCAACCTCGCTTTGTCCCAGACTGGTGGATTGAAAACAAACTTCATATTGCAACCGGTCCAGCTGAAATCAAATTTTTTGAGAATGGATTTAAAATTCTCAAGTACAATTTAAAAGGTAAAGATCTAACAACTGAAATTGAGCCGGGAGTTACAGATTGGGTTTATTTCAGATAACTATGAATACCATTTCCATCCTCATCCAAACCCACAACGAAGAAAAGCATATTGAAGCATGTATTGCCTCGGCGCATCTTCTTTCGGATACTGTTGTGGTGGTAGATATGGAAAGCACTGATAAAACACAAGAGCTTGCTAAAAAAAATGGTGCAGCTGTGACGACATTTCCCTTTTCTCACTATGTAGAGCCAGCTCGCGCCTTTGGACTTCAAAAAATTCAGACAGATTGGGTGTTTATCCTGGATGCTGATGAGCGAATGACAGAAAGGTTAGCTGAGGAAATCCAAACTGCAATAATGAGTGAAGAATGTACATATTACAAAGTACCAAGAAAAAATATGTTTGCCGGAGTGAAATGTCTTCGCCATGGAGGTTGGTGGCCCGATGAGCAAATGCGTCTGATCAAGGTTTCCGCTTTTGAATCGTGGCCCATACAAATTCATTCAACCCCTTATATCAAGGGAAAAATGGGACACCTTAAAAATTCTTTTGAGCATCAATTTCACGGAAATATTGAGTCAATGGTGCAAAAAACACTTGTTTTTGAAGCTATTGAGTCTGATTTACTTTTTGAAGCGCAAAAGCCAGTGAAAACCCCTACTTTTTTCCGAAAATTCCTTATGGAACTCTGGCGAAGAATGTTTCAGAAGATGGGCTTTTTGGACGGGACTGTTGGTATAATAGAAAGCGTATACCAAGCGTATTCAAAAACCATTACGTACCTATTACTCTATGAGAAGAAAAACCGTCGGACTGTACACCCCCTATCTTGACATCATGGGCGGCGGAGAAAAACATATTCTCTCTATTCTTAAGGTCTTTGATGAAGCTGGTTATGATGCGACTATTTTTTGGGAAAAAGATATATCTTCTGAAATAAAAGATAAACTAAAACTTTCGTTTAATAATCTGCGCTTTGATACTGATCTTACAAAAATGACATTTATGGAAAAAGCTCGAAAACTTTCTCCTCTAGATTGGCTCCTCTATGTAACAGATGGAAGTTATTTTTTCTCGCCCGCAAAAAAAACTGCAATATTTTGTATGGTGCCCGATAAAAAGCTTTATAGAATGACTCCGCTCAATGCACTCAAGACCACAAATGCAACATTCATCGCAAATTCCCACTTTACGGCAGGTTGGCTTCATACGTGGGGCATTCCTTCGCGTGTTGTGTATCCTTTCGTAAGTCAGGAACTATTTCAGGATGGTCCAATGAAAAAAAAGCCTATCATCCTTACCGTTGGAAGATTTTTTAAACATCTCCACTCAAAAAAACACAGAGAGCTTATAGAGACATTTTTGCAGTTTCGTAAAAATAATAAAGAGTTTAGCCTCATTTTGGCGGGCGGAGCACAAAAAGAAGATATGCCTTATGTTGAAGGCCTCAAACGAGAATTCTCATCTAACTCCGTTACCTTTAAAATAAATATTTCTTTTCCTGAGATGCAGGGGCTGTATAAAAATGCTTCTCTCTATTGGCATTTTACGGGATTTGGTGTTGATGTAGAGAATAATCCAGAGCGTGTCGAGCATCTAGGAATGACCCCTCTTGAAGCTATGGCGTCTCGTACCATCCCCTTTTGCTTTAATGCTGGCGGCCCTAGGGAATTAATAGAAAATGGAAAAAATGGTTTTTTATTTAATTCAAAAGAAGAACTTCTTCAACAAACATCATACTTCTTAAATACACCAACCCAACAACTAGAAATGAGAGAGACGGCCTACCAATTTGCACTCAAATCATTCAGTTATAATCAATTTACAAAGAATGTTAAAAAAATATTTCATATTTCATAAATGATTTCTGTTGTCATTCCCCACTATAAAGGCAAGGAAAAACTGTATACAAATTTGAAACATAATCTTCCCTTTTTGAAGGGGTGTGAAATTATTGTGGTAAATGATTATCCAGAGGTACCTCTTTCAAAAGAGATGGGAGAGCTGTTTCCAGAAGTAACCGTAATCGAAAATGAAAAAAATCTAGGATTTGCAGGCGCTGTTGTTGTTGGAATCTCAACGGTAAAAAACCGATTTGTGTTACTCCTTAATAATGATGTTCTTTTGAATGATGACTCATTTCAAAAAGCACTGAATTATTTTGAAAAGGATAAAAATCTATTTGCAGTAAGCTTTCGGCAAACTGAAAAAGATGGAGGATTTGTGGGCAGAAATACCATTCAATGGAATAAGGGATTCTTCCAGCATGCAAAAGCTGATGCAACACAAAGCGGCATTAACGGGTGGGCAGAGGGAGGAAGTATGCTATTTGATAAAAAGAAGTATGACAAAATATATGGATTTGATGATCTTTTTTCTCCTTTCTACTGGGAAGATATCGATCTTTCTTACCGTGCATGGAAGGCGGGTTATACAATTCTTTTTGACTCAAAAGTGACCGTCCAACATCATCATGAATCGACTATCGCCACTCACTTCCATGCATCAAGAATAAAGACTATCGCATACCGAAACCAATTCATTACAATTTGGAAAAACATATCTGATGGAAGAATGGCTTGGGAACATTTAGTATATCTCATAAAAAATCTTATTATCTATCCATTTAAAGGAGAAAAAGAGTTTGTGAGTGGATTCTGGATGGCAGCCCAACTCGCGCGAAAAATAATGGAAAAGAGAGATGTTCAGAAGACTACGTGGAAAAAAAGTGATAGAGAAATATTTGAAATGTTTAAATAATATTGTCATCCTGAACGTAGTGAAGGTTCTTAAAGACTGTAATAAGATTCTTCGTATGAATGCTGAGTCACTCAGAATGACACAAATAAATATGAATAAAAGAATAGTCATCTCAGTTTTGCTATTTATCACACTAATATCATTTTCCTTAACGGTCATCAACTTTCGCATCCCCTCTCCTCCTTCTTTTAATGCTGATGAAGCGGCGTTTGGATATAATGCCTACTCACTTCTTAAAACGGGTAGAGATGAATATGGAACGCTTCTCCCCTTACGACTTAAATCGTTTGGCGACTATAAAATGCCGCTCTATAGCTACCTCTCTGTGCCCTTTATGGCAGTAATGGGATTGAGCGAAACAAGCGCTCGAGCATTGAATGTATTTCTTTCTCTCTTATTCCCTCTTATTGTCTATTTACTGACAAAGGAGCTCTTTAAAAAGGATTCCTATGCCCTTGTTGCGGCTTTTATCAGCTCAACGTCGCTTGGACTCCACATCGTTGCACGCCACGCTCATGAGGCATATTTAGCTGCTTTTCTTACCACTCTTACCTTCTATTTACTTGTTCGATTTCTTAAAAAACAAACTGTGGCAAAAGGAGCTCTTCTCGCAGCATCGCTTCTCTTGATGCTTTTTTCCTATCACCCAGGGCGCCTTTTTGCAGGATTATTTTTAGTTGCAGCGGGTATTTATGCAGTACAACAGAAGAAAGTAAAGAGATATATTCCTGCATTTCTCTTGGTAATAATTGTCATAGGTGTTTTTACGATTAGTGATTTTATTTATAAACCTGAGCGTTTAAAAAATCTCCTTTTTTTCTCAAGTGCTGGTATTCAGCTTAAAGTACAAGAATTAAAAACAGAGGGGGGAATCCGCTATCTTTATAATCCTCTTCTTGTGGGAATTCGTGAAATGACATTTGAACATTTAAGTTATTTTTCTCCTCAATTTCTCCTCCAAAATGGAGACTCAAACGATCGATTTGGCTATAAGGGAATGGGGCTGATTACGCCCATTGAGTATATTTTATTCTTTGCAGGATTGTACTTTATTATCAGAAAAAAAGAGGAGTGGAACTATGTATTCTTATTTGTTTTACTTCTTTCTCCTCTTTCTGCGTCGCTCTCCTGGTCTACGTCATCACTTACTCGATCTCTTTTTCTTCTTGTTCCTATCTCGATTCTTGCAGGGTACGGAGCTGTAAATATAGGTAATAATTTAAAAAAGAATTTGACTTCTTATTTATTTATTGGCCTTATCATTTGTTCATTTCTTTACTTCTCGCTTACCCAATGGGACTTCTACCTCTTTCACTATCCAAAGAGACTTATCACGATACATGCATGGCAGGGCGGGTATGCGGAAGTAAATAAATATATAAAAGATAATTATGATTCAACATCTCGCTTTTATGTCACAAGAGATATTGGCATGCCTTATATCTTCACTCTTTTTTATCAACAGTATCCTCCAGAAAAATATCAAAAGGAAGCGCATCTTTCCGCTGCTGATGAATATGGATTTGGGCAGGTTGAAAAGTTTGATAAATTTGTATTTGAGTTTAGGAACCCAGAGCTATTAAAGGAAGGTGAAGTGCTCATAGGCACTCGAGACAACTTTAAGGGTTTGGGTAAGGAATACAATCCTATAATGATCTCCCCTCAAGGCGAGCCGATGTTTGGGATATATAGGAAGTGACCTTCTGTTCACATGTCATTGCAAATATTTGCTCCCATGTCATTGCGAGGAATACTGTGACGAAGCAATCTTAATACAACAAGATTGCCACGCTCCAGAGTTTACCCTGAGCCTGTCGAAGGGCTCGTAATGACATATATTTAGAATTAAGGATTTACTACTAAAGTAGTATGGGCAGGCTCAGCAAGTACAGAGCATATACGATTATTGGCGACACCGTATTCTTCCTCATCAAAAATATCACTGAAGTCGTAACACTTAATACCGTGTTTAATATCATCATCTGAACAAGAGTGGATCCTGAAATTTTATCCGCTCCAAAGAGTACGGGAATATGGAGAAAAAAGAATAAGAGCGCAGATATCACAAGTGGACGCATGATGCCTTTTGAATCCTCAGAAAGTCGTTTAAATACAAATCCTGTAGATACTATTTGTTCAACTGCCGCGGCCATACAAGTTGAAAGCACCCAAATAATCGCCTCAGGAGAAATGGTAAGTGGGGGGAGTGGTATTCTTTTTGCCATCCGAGTAAAAACAGCAACGATTACAAACAACGCGCCCACTCCCAATCCGAATAGTACATCCCTGCCCATATTCTTTTTTGAAAATCCTATCCCTTTGAGAAGTGATTTCTTTTCAGATTGTGTTATAAACCAATAAACAGGAATAAGATATACGGCTGGTTTTGCAATAAATTCGTCAAACCAGATAGGAAGCCCCGTTTTAAAGGTGGCACGATAAAAACTCCAAATTATGAGGATGATTGCCCATACGTTAAGCATCTTCTGTGTGGGAGAGCTTGACTCGCTTTTTGTCATACCTAACTCTAATATATTTTTGTGAATCGCGCAACTATAAGCTTTTAGCTTTGAGCTTTAAACTTTTAGCTTTAAGCTTTTTTCTTCAGGTAGTTCTCTATCATTAAATCTAGATCTCCATCTAATATTTTTTCTGTATTATGCTCTTCGTATCCAGTGCGTAAATCTTTTACGAGTTTATAAGGATGAAGAACATAGGAGCGAATCTGACGCCCCCATGAGGCCATTTTATCTGTCTTAAATCCTGCAATCTCTTTTCCTCGTTTTTCTTGTTCAATTGCCCACAGTTTTGAGCGTAATATTTTCATTGCCGTATCTCTATTCTTCAACTGCTCTCGCTCTGTTTGACAAGAAACAATAATACCGCTTGGTTTATGGATGAGGCGTACAGCCGTCGATACTTTATTGACGTTTTGACCTCCATGTCCTCCCGCTCGATAAAACTGCCATTCAATATCCTCGGTTCTTACTTCTATTTCCTTATCTTCAATTACAGGGAGAACCTCAACGAGGGAAAATGATGTTTGTCGAAGTTTGTCAGCGTTAAAGGGGGATTGACGAACTAGACGATGAACGCCTGCTTCAGCCTTCATAAGTCCGTAGGCAAAACGTCCATGGACCGCTATCGTAACACTCTTGATTCCCGCTTCTTCTCCATCCACTTTATCTACCATTTCATAGGACCACCCTTTTCGTTCTACGAAACGGGTATACATACGGAATAGCATTGAGGACCAATCCATCGCTTCCGTTCCTCCTTGGCCAGCATGGATGGAAAAAACAACATCGCCCTTGTCGTAGGGACCGGAAAGAAAAAGGAGTATTTCATATTGAGAAATAAGTTTTCCAGCATTTATCAAATCATTATCCTCTAAGAGGAGTTGCATCATTTCAATATCATCAATTTCCTTTTTTAAAACGGAGATGCGCTTTAATATATCAGCAGCATTTTTAGGATCTTCCCAAAAAGTACCTTCATAGGTGAGTTTCTCCAAATCAGATACTTCCGTTTTTTTTCCAGGTACATTGACCTTTGTAAGAATATTGTCTAATTTTCGCTGTAGGTCTTCCTTTTCATTATCCATAGAAGGTTATATTATACCATCACTTGAAGTCTGTTCCGACTGTTACAACAACATCTGCTTGCTCCTTATCGCCAAGAACAGTGATTTTTGCGTCAGCGACATAATCGGCAAGTTCTGTTTTGACAAGAGATCCTAAGTGCTCATTCCCCTTCTTTACAGCAATTTCAGTAATTTTAAAATCAAATGTATCTGCATTTGCTGTGACAATATCTTGATAGCCTTTATCCTTCATGACTGTTTTTACTTCTCCAGCTTTCCCAGGCGTTCCCGAACCATTTAATATTTTTACTTTTGTAGTGTCTTTTTTTATCTCCGGTGTAGGGGTTGCTGTAGGTAGTGGAGCCATGGTAGGAGCTGCTGTTGGTTTTGCTTTTGCCATAAAATTGGGAAGACGCATATTAAACCCAGCAGGTGACTGTGTAAGAAGAGTAAAAATGAGGAATGAACCTCCAAAAGATGCGATAAATAACAGTATTTCTTTTGAGAAACGAAAGGTTGGCATCACAAAACTCTTTTTTTGCATTGACTGCCCCATGACTGCAAGTGAGGGACTAAATGTATTTTTGAGAAGAGAAAAGCCTCTATTTTCAATTGCAAAAATCAAAGCACCGAAACAAACGTCAAATTGTAAGATGGGAAATGGATTGGTGTCTATTGGAACCAGCATTTTTAAATAGTCTGCGTAAAAATGGGGGAGAATTCGTTTGAGTGGATTTGTCCAGATGCCCACATCTTTTGTAAATGTATCTTGTCGCACAGAGTCTGAAAGGGTACCAGACAAGATAAGTCTATTTATTTTCAGATGTTTCTCTTCATATTCTGCTCCAATTTTTTTCAGAGGAATTTCTACTCCCTTGCCTTGCTCAAGTTTTGCCACAAAAGACTCTTTTTCAAGAAGTCCAAATGAATCAAAAAGATATGCACTGATGGAGTCTTCTTCATATAGTCCATATAAAATATGCTCAATTTTTCCCTTGCGGAGCGTCTTTTCGAATAGCTTGTAATAGGAAAGTGTGTCAGGCAAGAGAGAGACAAGCTGCATATCTACAAGCTGCAGAGTGTCTTTATATCCCTGAATAGTAGATTCTTCAATAGCATAGAGACTAACCATGCGTTTTGTCTCATTCTCAGCGCCGACGAAATCATAATAAACATTATCAAGATGAGCTGGAAGAACTGAGCGAGCCTTCTCTTTCATAAACGAAGATACGGCTGATGAAGCCATATCATTAGGGACTTCTGAACGGAAAAAGTAAAAAGCATCTTGTGGAAGAATGAGGGAAATTTGTTTTTCCTTTGCTGCTCCTCCTGTGAGATGAGAAACAACCTCTTTAATTGCAGAGGCTACAATGTCTGTATGAGCCACCTTCCCTGCCTTAAGGAGTTGGACGCTGAATTTCTTTTCAGTTTGTTGCACGCTGTATTGTCCTAATAAGGACTTATTGACGTGCAGGGCTTTGATGACATGTTGTCCAATATAGATGTATAGCATACGCGAAATGTACTTATATTATAGTGTTTACTGACCAAAAAAAGCAAGTAGGAATTAGCTTTGTCTCTTTTTATCAACTAATCCTCCACTGTAGGTGGCTCTATATATTTCTTTTCCATTTTTTAAAATAATTTCTTTTCCGGTAAATTCGTGTATCGATCCGCTCCACGTATTTTGATAGGTGCATTCCCCCTCCTTCATTTCTTTGGGGCCACGGAAGGGGGCATCTTGAGGCATCTGTCGTAAAGCTTTTTGCAGGATAGGATAGACTCCTTCGGGACTCACACTTACATCAATAGAACCGTAATACACCATTATCCAAACAGGATTATCCTGATAAAAAACTACCTCCCGCCCTCCATATGGCTCTCCTCCAAAAAAATTATCATGGAAGGTCCACTCATCCTTTTTATAGGTGATTGTTGTTGATTTATCTTCTTCCTTCTTATTGAGTGACGCATCCCCGGTTGAGTATGTGTTCTTATTCGCATCAACGAGAAATAGACGAAGATTTTCTAGATTCATATCTGAATTGTAGCAAATAATACGTGTTACAATAAGGCTGATATGGAAGATACCGTAGACAAGCTCAAAGAGAAAATAGATATTGTGGAACTCATCGGCTCTTACGTTCAGCTGAAAAAGGCGGGGCGTAATTTTAAAGGAAATTGCCCCTTTCACCAAGAAAAAACTCCCTCATTTGTTGTCTCTCCTGATCGTCAGCTCTGGCGCTGTTTTGGTTCCTGTGGTGTTGGAGGAGATGCAATCGCCTTCTTTATGAAATATGAAAATTTATCATTTCTTGAAGCTCTCACAGATCTTGCTCAACGATACGGAATCGTTATTGAAAAAAAACCCGCAGAAGACAAGATTCTTCATTATAAAGAGCAACTTATCAAAGCTAATCAAGCCGCGACAGATTATTATCACTACCTCCTTACTAAATCTGCAGTGGGGCAACCCGCTCTGGAGTACCTCAAAAAAAGATCTATCTCCGATAAAATAATTGAGACATTCCAACTGGGCTATTCCCCTTCTTCATGGGACTCACTAACTCGATTTCTTCAAACAAAAAAATTTACTAATCAAGAAATGGTTGATGCGGGGCTGTGTATTCAAAAACAACAAGGAGGCTCGGTATATGACAGATTTAGGGGCCGCGTTATGTTTCCTCTGAAGGATCATCGGGGAAATACTGTTGGCTTTTCTGGACGTATTCTCGTTGGAGAAAGCGAAGCAAAATATGTAAACACGCCGGAAACCACCCTCTATCATAAACGCTCCATGCTCTTTGGCCTTCACATAACCAAAGATGCGGTAAAAAAAGAAGATAAGATTATCCTTGTTGAGGGAGAGTTTGATATGATTATGCCCTTTCAACAAGGAGTAAATGCTATTGCAGCTATCAAAGGCTCTGCTCTCACCACCGAGCAACTCCAACTGATAAAAAGATATACAAATCGGGTATATCTTGCACTTGATGCCGATAAGGCGGGTGAAGAGGCTATTCGCCGTGCTATAGAAGTGGCTGAACCGATGGGGTTTGAGCTGGGTGTCATCACTATTCCTGGTGGAAAAGATCCTGATGAAGCTGTGCGCACAAACGAAATTGAGTTTAAAAAATCCCTTGAACATCCTATCCCCGTCTATGACTTTCTTCTTAAATTGTTTATAAAGAAATATCCTCCTGAGGATCCATTTAATAAAAAACAAATTGGCGAGGAAATGGCTCCTTTTTTATCCGCGATTACCAATCCTATTATCCAGTCGTATTACATAAAGCAACTTGCAAAATTACTTGATGTGAGCGAAGATGCAGCAGGGCGAGTGGTGTGGGGATATCGAAAAAAACGCCTCGTACGACCAGAGAAAAAAGAGGTTTCCGTGCAAAAACCACAGCGAGAATTGGTGATTCAACAATTTTTATTGGAACAATTACTTCATGCTCCAACTCTTACTCCATATATGACGGAAATCAAGGACATTATCACGGAAAGCGTCTTTACATCCCCTTCTTACGGCAAACTATTCACTCTATTGAAAGAAAAGGCGGTTGAAACAACTGCTTTTGATATAAATGCATTTATTAAGACGCTTCCAGCAGAATTAGCCTCGGTTGCGGATGAGCTCTATTTGAAGGCTTCGTCCGAAGAACAAAGCGCTACAACGTCGTTAAAGCACATTGCTCTCGAGGTGAAACGGAATTATTTACGAATTCTCCTCAAAAATATCCTTAATTCTGGCTCTGAGGCTCAGGAGGAAGAACTGAAGGATTTACAGGCTCAATTAAAAGAAGTGGAAAAAATGAGCTCAACAGTATAAAATAGGAGCTATGATTAAGATAAAGAATCCTAAGACGTTCAAAGAGCTCCTGCAACAGGGAGAGGACGATGGATTTATTCTTCAGGACGATATATTCCTTATTTGTAGTGAACCAGAAAAACACATCGTAGAAATAGATGACTTCTTTAATGATGCTCTTCGCAAGGGAATTGATATTTTTGAAACGATCTCCACTCGTGAAGAAGAAGAGGTACACAAATCTGCAGAAGAAGTAGAAAAAGAGTTAGAGCAGCTTATCACCGCAAAGCATGGAGAAAGCCTCGATCCTATCAAAAAATATTTGAAAGAAATTGGAAAGACTCCCCTTCTTAAGTTTGAAGAAGAAATCATTCTCGCAAAGTCCTACGAAAAAGGAAGTGAAAAAGCAAAAGAAAAACTTATCAAAGCAAATCTTCGCCTTGTGGTATCTATCGCAAAAAAATATTTGGGAAGAAGACTCTCATTCTTAGATTTAATTCAGGAAGGAAATAAAGGTCTTATTCGTGGAGTTGAAAAATATAATTGGAGAAGAGGATTTAAATTTTCTACCTATGCAACATGGTGGATTCGTCAAGCTATTACGCGAGCCATTGCAGATCAGTCTCGTACCATTCGTATTCCTGTACACATGGTAGACCAGATCAATCGCTTCTATAAAACACAAAGAAAACTGACTCAAAAACTGGGAAAAGAGCCAACTGTGAAAGAAATCGCAAAGGAAATGTTGGTAACAACAGATGAGATTGAGAATTTAATGAAGATTTCTCAACAACCAAAGTCGCTTTCTACACCAGTGGGAGATGATAAAGAAGCAACACTCGAACAGTTTGTCAGCGACCAATCACAGCCAACCCTCTACGATAAGGTGTCTAAAGAACTTTTGAAAGAAGCGATGAATAAGGTGTTGGAAACGCTTTCTCCTCGAGAAAAGAAAGTGCTCATCATGCGATTTGGACTCGATGATGGAAAACCAAAAACACTTGAGGAAGTGGGCAAAGAATTTAAAGTAACGAGAGAGCGCATCCGCCAAATTGAAGCTAAAGCTATTAGAAAACTGAAGCACCCAACCCGCGCACGTAAACTAAAAGACTTCCTTGATTGATGTTGTTTATAGTCCACACCGCTAATGCGTTTTTTTTGGCTTCATAATGCTCTAAAAGTGTGTTTTTGCGGCTTATAAGCCGCTGTATTTTATCTAATACTCCTGTATCCTTCTGCATGGATACCATGAAAGGTAATTTTTTATACTCAAAAATCGGCACTCGAATTGCTATAATACGCAAGAAAAAGAATTTATCTCAGGATCATCTTGCCTTTATTGCAGATATGGACCGCACTTATCTTATGCGTTTGGAAAAGGGCCGTGCAAACCCTTCCGTTCGCACTCTTCATAAAATTGCACGAAAGTTAAAGGTGAAGGTCTCAACACTGCTGAGGGATATCTGACTAGATTTTTATTTTGATAAATGATATGCTGATACCATATGAAAACATCTGGATTTATGCATTCAATAAATGCATCTGAAACCCCAAAACTTGTTCCTCTCCCTTTGGTACTTGGAATCTGTTTAATCGCGGTTGTGGTTGGTGGAGTCGGTGGATTAATGATGGTAAAAAAGTCACCAGCATCAACAGCAAACTCAGCAAAAGGAACATCTGTTCAGACAAGCACTTCAGCTGGTGTTGTAGATAAAAAGACGTTTAAGGATAGTGCAGAGGGAGTGATGAGAGAGGGCGGCATGGAAGGGGAAGGAAACTTTCATCTAGAACGCCCCGGAGGAATTTCTCAAAATGCCTATCTTACCTCAAGTACCGTTGACCTTTCAAAATATATTGGGAAAAAAGTAAAGGTATGGGGCCAAACATTCACTGGGCAAAAGGCAGGCTGGTTAATGGATGTTGGATTAATTGAGATTCAATAATCATTCATGATTCAATTTGAAAGTGTCACTAAATCATATCCTTTGGGCGTAGCTGCTCTTGATAACGTTTCTTTTTCTATTGAACGAAATGAATTTACATTTCTTGTTGGAACTTCAGGTGCTGGCAAAACAACTATCCTTAACCTCATATTGGGCGACTTATATCCCAATTCTGGAACAGTAATCGTGGATGATATAGATATTTCTAGTAAAAAATGTAAACGAATTGAAGAATTACGCAGACATATTGGAGTAGTATTCCAAGACTTTAAAATCCTTCAGGATAAAGATGTATTTGAAAATATTGCATTAGGTCTTTATATTCAAGACCTCCCTTTGAAAAAAATAAAAGAACAAGTGAGAGAAGTTCTTGTATTAGTGGGGCTTGAAGAGAGAGGGCAATACTTTCCAGTGCAACTTTCTGCGGGAGAATTACAACGGGTGGCAATAGCCAGAGCACTATGCGGCGACAGACATATTATTCTTGCCGATGAACCAACCGGAAATCTGGATCCAAAAACAACATGGGACATCATGAAGATATTTAAAAAAGTAGAATCGCATAAAACTATCGTTATCGCTACTCATAATACTGATATTGTAAATAGTATGAAAAAAAGAGTCCTCGTTTTAAAAAAGGGAAAATTAGTTAAAGATATGCAAAAGGGAGGGTATGAGCTATGAAAAACTTATTAACATCCATCAGGAGAACGCCGTATCAATCTTTGGCAGTATTTTCCTCCCTTTTTCTTACCCTCTTTCTTTCCCTCCTTTTGATATTTTGTCTTAATTTTTTATATGGACTCCTTGGCTATGTAGAGTCACGACCACAAGTAACAATATATTTTCAAAATGAAGCTTCTGAGGCGAGTATCTATAAAATAAAAACAGAACTGGAAAAGTCAGGCAAGGTCGAATCAGTAAAATACATGTCAAAGAATGATGCTTACTCTCTCTATAAACAACTTAATAAAGATAATCCACTTCTTTTGGAGATGGTAACCCCGGATGTACTTCCCGCCTCGCTTGAAATATTTGCAAAGAAACCAACCTATTTACCGGAAATCGCAAACTACCTCAATACTGTTCCTAATAAAGATGAGGTGAATTTTCAGAAAAATGTTGTCAATAAGCTCTTATCTCTCACCTCAATCGTCCGTACGATGTCGCTTGCTTTCTTTATTTTTTTGATGGCAACAACAATCATTATTCTTATGACGATTACACACTTTAAAGTTGCCTTAAAAAAAGATGAGTTGTCTCTTTTGCGACTTATGGGAGCATCTGTAGGCTATGTGCGGAAACCATTTATGGATGAAGCATTATTCTTAGGATTTGTTTCTTCAACGGTGGTCTACTCCCTTTTCGCAGGAATTCTCTTTTTCCTTTATCCTTCACTACAGGGGTACTTGAGCGGAGTCCCATCGCTCTTTGTAGAGTTTGGGTCGTATCAACTTACGGTGTGGCCACTTTCATTTATGTATGCAGGAGGCCTCTATCTTGTGTTAACTGCTTTTGGTATGGGGATAGCTGCTCTCGCTACTCATTTTGCTACCGATAAATACCTCGCGATTCAAAGAAGCTGACTCTTTTATGTCATTGCGAGCCAAACATGTTACAGCGAAGCAATCTGAACACATAAAGATTGCCGCGTCGTCCTTCGATAAACTCAGGACTCCTCGCAATGACATGTGACACAACAAGTTCAGCATGACGCCAAATTTACAGGTATAATGAGTCATGGATTTTGTGAAAAAATATATTCTTTTTTTTATTGCGGTTTTTGTTTTTTCTGTTTGTTCTGTTGTGTATTCTCAAGAAGCCATTGAAAACAAAATAAAAGAATATCAACAAAAACTCACCGATATTCGTCAACAAAAAAATACTCTTTCTACTCAAATTCAGGAAATGGATACCCAGATGTATCTCACCGGACTTACCATTCAACGCTCTGAACAAAAAATTATTGCAACACAAAGCGAAATAGAAAAATTATCTTCACGGATTGATAATTTAGATTCTTCTTTGAATACATTATCCAAATTGCTTCTGCGTCAGATTACCAAAAGCTATAAAACGCGAACAGTGTCGCTTGTCGATCTTTTATTTGAAACAAAAGATATGAATGAGCTGGCCAACAAAGTGAAATACCTTCGCGCTTCTCAAAACAATAATCAAAAACTTCTTGTGCAAGTGCAAGAAGCAAAATCAAGCTATGAAGAGCAAAAAGTAGTGCGAGAACAAAAAAAGCAAGAGCTGGACCAGCTCATCGTAAGCTTAAATAAACAAAAAGACGCGCTCAAAAGTCAACAAGCTCAAAAACAAAAACTGCTTGCGGACACGAATAATGATGAGACCACATACCAAAACTTACTTGCCCAAGCTCGAGCCCAGCTTTCAGCATTTTCTACGTTTTTTAAATCAACGGGGTCTATTGGCGTGATAGATCCAGACGGCCTCGGAAAAGGATCAGATGGGAATTATTTCTCACAAAGAGACTCTCGTTGGGCGTATAGAGTAATTGGTAGCTCGTCATACGACTGTGACGGACACCCATGTACAGTCCTTGAGGCTGGATGCTTACTTTCTTCCATAGCTATGACTTTGAAAAAGAATGGAACAAATACAAACCCCTTAGATATTGCTTCAAATATGAATTATTTTCAAGGAAATACGGCTTTAATGGGTTACACTTTGCCTTCAGGTAAAAGAAGTAAGATTTTCTCTGTAGCTGAAGGAATAGGTTCGTTAGCTGATGTAGACAATCAGCTAAGTCAGGGATATGTTATTGCAGGAATAAATTATGGATCTTGCCAGTGGAATTCAGATCATTTTGTTGTTCTTACTAAAAAAGAGGGTGGTGAGTATAAAATGCATGATCCAATTTATGGACCAGATATTAATTTTTCCTCTCATTATTCACGAATTTGTTGGGCGGAAGTACTTAGATAACTTAGATTGCTCCCCTTGTCATTCCAACCTTCTTTGATGTCATTCCCGCGAAGGCGGGAATCCAGACTCTTATTTCAATACAAAAAAGCAAATTTGGACATTATCGACTGGATCCCCGCCTACGCGGGGATGACAATATAAATACCGCTAATGCAATTATTTTCCTTTCGTAGCAGTCTAAATTAATATAAATGCGGCTTATAAGCCGTTGTGTTTCATTATTTTTCAATATGTAATAAAAATAATGAAACAGCTGAAAGTTGAAAGCTTTCTCGCCCTGAGCTTGTCGAAGGGAAAGCTAAAAGCTCGAAAGAACGGTATTTTCCTTATCATTTCTTCATTTATTTATTTTTTTATTTCTTCATTCAGTATCTATGCTTCTGTGGTTCTGAACGAAGTCGCCATTCAACCCAATCAAGTAGTGGAACTTTATAATAATGCGTCAGAAAGCGCTGATATTTCCTCTTGGTATATTGATGATGCGGGTGGCACGACATATTTTACAATTCCTCAACAAACAATTCTTCCCCCTCAATCCTGTATTCTTTTTAACTCGGATTTTAATTTTAATAAATCATCAGCGGATGTTGTTCGTCTATTTAATAATACTAGTCCCCCTACTACCTCCTCCGCAAAACTGATGGAAAGCTATTCCTATTCAAAAGCGCCCGATATAAATTATTCATTTAGTAAAAAAATTGATGGAGGAATTGAATGGCAGACCACACCATCTTCACTTGGACTAACTAATACGTCGCTTTCATCCTGTGTCCCCACTCCCACTTCCATTCCTACTCCATCGCCAAGCGAAGCTCCTTTACCAACTCCGACAAACTCTCCATCACCTACAAACATTCCAACCCCCACTTCCTCTCCAACGCCCATAATAGACTATCAAAACATCTACATATCTGAAGTCTATCCCTATCCTAACCCTGATGAAGACGAATGGATAGAGCTTTATAACGATAATGATATTCAAGTAAGTCTTATTCGTTGGTATATTGATGATGGAGAAAATATGGGATCAACTCCAAAATTATTTTCACTTACAATGGGGCCCTACTCATATTCTTCAATAGATATTTCTTCATCTCTCTTTAATAATTCTGGAGATGTTGCGCGACTATTAAACACCGACAAGGTTGAAAAAGATAGCATGGAGTATGGGAAAATAAAACAAGGGAAAAGTATTGGACGAATTTCCTTTTCAGAAGACTCATTCTGCGAACAAGAGCCTTCAAAAAATGCCGCAAATTCATCTTGTTTTTTGGAGCCATCGCAGCCAATCCCTCCACAAGCAGCGCAAAATATCGTAAAACCAATTCAAAAAGTCCCTACACCAACTAAAAAGCCAAATACCCAGACCATCCCTAAAACAAATTCATTTGCAACACCTCCACTTATAACAACATCTCCTCCAGAAGGAGAGGTGTTAGGTATTGAAATACAACAAAAAAATCCCTCTTCTCCTGCCCCCTATCTTTCGTTTGTTTCTGGTTCATATAGTCTTTTGACTATTGTTTCCATCTTCATTAAAATGAAGAATGCGTAAGATTTTGCATGTTTTGTATTATTGGCTTCCTCCCTTTATATGGATGGGGAGTATATATTATATGTCTTCACAAAAAAGCATTACGATTACCCAAAATGTAGTAACAGATTTTGTGACGTTTAAGACACTTCATATTATTGAATATGCATTCCTTTTTTTTCTTCTCTATCGGGCATTCCAATCGATTAAGAATTTACAAAAAATAATCTGTGGAGTTGCTGCTTTTTTTATCACAATTGGTTATTCCATTACAGACGAGCTTCATCAGCTTTCTATTCCCACCAGACAGGGACGTTTGCGAGACGTGTTTATTGACATAATCGGCATGCTTATTATGTATGTTATTATTAGTAAAGTACGACTTATAAAAAAACTGTTATGAACTCTGTATTTAATACCATTCGTCATTTCTTTATTCCGCATGAAGAAAATAATTATCATGCACACTCCCTTCATACAAATATGCTTTCTGTCTACTTGTTTGTAGCAGTTATGCTTGTGTTTGTAAGTAAAAATGCATCCGTTTTATCAAATGTTCTCGGAGTGGCGACAGACATCTCCATTCCAAAACTTCTTATTCTTACCAATGAGGAGCGAGCAAAAATAGGACTTCCCGCATTGCAAGAAAACCCACAGCTCGCAGCAGCTGCAGAGAAAAAAGCCGAGGATATGTTTAAGAAAGATTATTGGTCTCACTTCGCTCCAGACGGAGGAAGTCCATGGGATTTTATTAAGCAATCGGGATATCAATATGAATATGCAGGAGAAAACCTAGCAAAGAACTTTTTATTTTCTAAAAATGTCGTTGATGCGTGGATGAACTCCCCCACTCACAAAGAGAATATTGTAAAAAAAGAATATGTAGAGGTGGGATATGCAGTGGTAAATGGCATGTTGAGTGGAGAGGAGACAACCCTTGTTGTGCAAATGTTTGGAACACCAATTGGAAAGACAGTGACACAAGCAGTTGCTCCTCAACCTCCGATTCAGGAAGTACCCGTGGTTAAGACTATTCAAAAACCAGCAATACTCGGCCAAACGGAAAGACAAGGAATCGCGGTAAACGGCAAAGCCTTTGCCTATGATATCAATATATTATTCATCGCATTTATTGTTCTAGCTCTCATTCTTGATTTTGCTTTTGCAGCAAAGTTAGACATTCTTCATGTACGAGGAAAGCATATCGCCCATTTGTTGTTCTTGGGATTTATTAGTTTGGGAATTTTATTTATTCTCAAACAAGGAGCGATCCTCTAACCATATGAACCATATCATTCAAGCGGCACAAAAAGAATTAAAAAAAAATGCATTTGATTATTTATTGCTCTGCACGGGTGGAGTTGTGTTTCTCTTATTTTTACGTTTATTTCAGGGATATCGCACCTATAGCTTTATTATTATCTGTTTATTTGTGGGATTCTACGTTTTCTGGGGCCAATACCATCACACAAAAATGAGGAAGGTTCGGCTCGCCCATATAGTAGAATATATCCTTATTGGATTTACTGTTTTATTTTTACTGTTGTTATTTATTCAACCGTAACCAATATAATGCTATGAAAGGAATTATACTAGCCGGCGGATTAGGGAGTAGACTCTATCCACTAACCTACGCAACAAACAAACATCTTCTTCCCGTCTATGATAAACCGATGATTTACTACCCTATTCAGACTCTCGTAAAAGCAGGAATTAAAGAAATACTTATTATCGTTTCCGGCCCTCACTGTGGACATTTTATCCCTGTTCTTAAAAACGGAAAGGAGTTTGGTGTAGATCATATTGAATTTGCCTATCAAGAAAAGCCAGACGGCGGCATCGCCGACGCGCTCGCCATTGCCCGAAATTTTGCTGAAGGAGACTCAATAACGGTGATTCTCGGAGACAATACGACTGATGCTGATATATCGGAGCCAGTTCGTAATTTTAAGGAGGGCGCTTCTATATTTCTAAAGAAGGTGCCAGATCCAAATAAATACGGTGTGCCTCGTTTTGACGAAAAGGATCCATCTAAAATACTTGAGATAATCGAAAAGCCAAAAGATCCTCCGTCTGACTATGCTGTCACTGGAGTATATATTTACGATAAGAACGTATTTGAGATTATCAAGACATGCAAACCATCATGGAGAGGTGAAATGGAGATTACCGATGTAAATAATGCCTATTTAAAGATTGGGAAACTTACATGGGCTGAGCTCAAGGGATATTGGCTTGACGCCGGCAGCTTTAACACACTATACTTAGCGAATAAGTACTGGACTGAGAAGAAAAATCCGTCCATTAAAAATATTTCTATCTAATATCTATGGATACCATGCAGATTCTGTTAATCATAACATTGGGGACAACAACCATCTTTTCAGTTGTTATTGGGATTCAACTTATCCTTGTATTGAAAGAGTTAAAACAAACCCTCACTACAATAAATAAGGTGACTGCGGGTTTTGAATCGATTGGAGTTGGCCTTGAGAAGGGATTTGAGGAGGTTTCTGGTTTTATGAATGGATTTAAAGCACTTTTTAAGTTGTTTGAACTGATCGCTCCTAAAAAAAATGATAAAAAATGAGCCCGGAGTGAAAAATTTCTGGACAGGATTCTTAGCTGGAGGCACGGTAGCGAGCCTCGTTTTGTACGCTTTTGGAACAAAGAATGGGCGAAGTGGGCTGCGAACGCTTCTTAATTTTTCAGAAGATTTGGACAATAACATTCATAAGGTATTAGCCCATACTCAGCCATCAAATTCAAAAAAAATAACAAAAAATCAAGGATCGATACTTGAGACTGTGACAACCATCCTTGATAAAATACAATATGCATCAAAACACACTTGACTTTTCTTTATTTATAATGTATAAATAGGAGTTTTTCACACCCCCCCGTATTTGAGGGGATTGTTTTTGTTATCATAAAATTTTGCTCTACCAAAGAACGATGCGAAACCCCAAAGCTCAATCTAACTCCCTGTCACAAATTTTCCTCGGGAAGGAAGAAAACAATCT
>Ga0194063_10000598_pt1 | contig 25542 bp, 22 predicted proteins | sample SepL3720m_MetaG_FD_155459 | JGI IMG/M metagenome (GOLD analysis project Ga0194063, IMG submission 155459) | Anoxic zone freshwater microbial communities from boreal shield lake in IISD Experimental Lakes Area, Ontario, Canada - Sep2016-L373-20m | ecosystem: Environmental > Aquatic > Freshwater...
ACCGAAGCGGCCGACGCAGTTGGCATCTGCGTCGGCCGCTTCGGTAATTGCTTTGGCAGCTTCGTCAATCTCATACATGCCCAAGTCTGGTCCACCAGTAATATTAAATAGAATACCTTTGGCACCGTCAATAGAAAGTTCAAGTAAAGGAGAGTCAATGGCAGCGCGAGCAGCTTCGATTGCTCTGTTGTCGCCTGTGCCGTGACCGATGCCCATCAAGGCGCTACCTGCATCCGACATAATTGCTTTTACATCAGCAAAGTCAACATTGATGAGCCCGTGGTAGATGATGAGGTCAGCAATGCCCTGAACGCCCTGTCTTAGAACATCGTCAACAATGCCGAAAGCGTCAAAGAGTGAGGTTTTTTTATCAATAACTTGCAATAGTCTGTCGTTTGGGATGGTGATAAGTGTGTCAACTTTTTCCTTCATCTCAGCAATACCAAGTTCAGCAATCTTTTTGCGACGCATGCCTTCGAAGGTAAATGGTTTGGTGACGACACCAACTGTGAGCGCACCAAGCTCTTTGGCGATGTCAGCAACGAAAGGAGCAGCACCTGTGCCAGTACCACCACCCATGCCGCAGGTGACGAAAACCATATCTGCACCTTTGAGCGCTTCGTAGACTTCTTCTTTGTTTTCTTCGATAGATTTACGGCCCACTTCTGGGTCGGCACCTGCACCAAGACCACGAGTAGTTTCTTTGCCGATTTGAATCTTTGTTGGTGCCTCGCTAAAAGCCAAAGCTTGCGCATCTGTGTTTATGACAATAAATTCGATACCGCGAAGTTTCGAATTGATCATGCGTGTGACCGCGCTAGAACCCGATCCCCCGACGCCTATTACTTTGATGTTTGCGAAATTCTCAAGTCCATTATTCGATTTCTCTGCCATGGTGTCCCCATATTAAGTTAAGGTAGAAAGTTTTTAAAAATTGATCGAATCTTGTCGACAACGCCGTTAATTTCCCCTACCTTAAAATTAAACGTATTGGCACTCTTTTGTTTGTTTTTGTTTAAAAGCATCAAGCCTATGGCTGTAGAATATACAGGATCTTCGCACTTGTCAATAAGGCCGGTCATCTCTTTGACTGGTTTACCGATTGATGCAGGCAGGCGCAGCGTTTCTTTGGCTAAATCCACCAAATTAGCGAGTTTGGCACCACCACCCGTGAGGACAACACCGGCTGGTAAATTGTTCTCTGTTTCGATCTCCGAAAGCTTGTCTCGAATCATAATAAATAATTCGTTCAGCCGTGCTTCGATGATCTCGGAAACATATTTTGTTTTGATACTTTCAGTTTCGGATTTATCTAGTCTGGACAAGTCAATTTCTTCGGATTCATCGACTTTTGAAGACATTGCGCAACCGTATTTGATCTTGATAGTCTCGGCTAAGTCAATGTTCGTTCTGAGGCCGATAGCAATGTCGTTGGTGATATGCATCGAGCCGATCGGTACGACGCCACAGGTAATAACTTCGCCATTTTCGAAAACAGCATACGAAGTTGTGGCAGCACCAATATCTACTAGGACTGAGCCAATCTCCATTTGTCTTTTGGTCATCAGGGCAGCGGCGGTGGAGATAGCGGAAAAAATCATATCAGATGGCGTGATACCCGCTTGACTGAGCGTTCGATTTAGCGATTTGATCGCATTGCTAGAACAAGAAACGATATTGGTCAGAACCTCAAGTCGAGTACCAGTCATACCAACTGGGTCTTTGGTGATATCGATGCCATCAATAATATATGAGATCGGGATGATGTGGAGATTTTCTCTGTTTGGTTTTGACGGAATGGCCTTAGCTGCTTCTATTGCCCTGTCAGTGTCTTCGATAGTGATCTCGCCATCTTGACGACCAATGGCGATGACACCGCGGCTTTGTTCGGACTCAATATATGGTCCCGAGATACCAACTACGGCGCTGTCGATGTGAAAGCCTGACATTTTCTCAGCTTCTTCTAAGGAAGAGCTAATAGCGGAAACTGTTTCCTCAACATCAACGATAACACCTTTTCGGATGCCCTGATTGAGACTTTTGCCGATACCAATTATATCGATATCGCCCACTTGATTGACGGCACCGATACAGGTGACAACTTTGGTTGTTCCGATATCTATACCGACCTGTACTTCATGATTTGATGACACTAAACCCTCCATATCAAAGCTATATATTTGTATTTTATATTAAAACAAAGGCCAAAACAAGGCTAGAAGAACAATCTTTTCACAAATGGGGCAAAAATTAGAATTTCGACGGCTAGTGAGATAATTGCCGCGATCAGAACTGCTCCGGCCATGGCATCTTTCGCTCCCCTGATGACTGGATGTTGGTCTGGGTGGCAGACATCAAAAACTTTTTCGATGGCGGTGTTGATAATTTCGATGGCGAAAACCATGATGACGGCGATGAAAAGCAGTGCCATGTCTGTTGCGCTAATTTCAAAAATATAGGCCAAGATGGCTACGATAATAGCATTGGTTGCATGAACTCGAGCATTTTGCTCGCTTTTCAGCAAAAATATTACCCCATTGATGGCGTGGGCGAAACTATTGAAAAAACGATTGAGTGAGAATTTTTTCCAAACCATGGTGCTTTCTGTTAATTTTTTTATTTCTGTTTTTTTGATAAATAATTCACTTTGCATACCGTAGCTCAAGCCCTGTCTGCCGACAGGCAGGTTCAGCTTGTTGGAAATATATATCAATTGTGAATGATGCTTTGCCCCAACACGCTAAAGCGTGGTCTGCGGGCAAGTGGATAAATAATCCTAGACCTATTTAATCATTATAATACTTCTGTAAACATTTTGGCAGCTGTTTGCCATTTTTCTTCATCTGTTTCATGGTCATATCCGGCAAGATGCAAGATACCGTGCCTGACGACGGCAGCTAGGTCTTCGCCTTTGGTGTCGACGATCTCAGGGCAGATCACGATCGAGCCGAGCAGATTATTTTTTAAGTTGAATTGCTCTATCGGAAACGACAGGACATCGGTTGGCTTGTCGATATTGCGAAATTGACGATTAAGCGTCTGGATCTCATCTTTCCCAACAAACTCAAAATCAATTGTTGTGTCACTAATTTCAAGCTTTTCGAGCGTATCGGAGGCAACTTCATTTATGAAGGCAGGTACGACAAAATTCAAAAGTTCGTTTTTGATCGTTATTTGGTTCATTTTACAAGTTTTTGTCTGACCAGAGTTGAAATTTGAGCGTTGTCGGCTGCGCCTGCAGTTCTCTTAATAGTCTCAGCCATTACTTTGCCCATATCATTAATAGAGGTTGCTCCGAGATCGGCAACCACAGCATCAACGATTTTTTCGACTTCGTCAGCAGAGATCATTTTTGGTAAATATTCACTGATGATGTCGAGGTCGGCTTTTTCTTTGGAGACGAGGTCAGCGCGTCCTGCTTTTTCAAATTCGGTGATGGAATCTTGTCTCTGCTTGGCTTCCTTTTTCAAGATCCGAATAATATCTTCGTCTGTCGCCTCTTTGCGCTCATTGATCTCAAAATTTTTATATGCCGAACGAACCATTCTCAGGGTTGAGATGGTTTGTTCGTTTTTGGACTTATAGGCAGAAAGATAATCTGATTCGATAGTTTCTTTCAGGGACATGATTGCTCCTAAACAATAAAAAGAGGTCTTACCAACCTCTTTTTAATTTATTTATCTGAGTTCTTCGGATGGCTGAGGCTCTTTTGGCGCCGCGGTTCTTCTCCTTTTCGAAGTATCTCTTGGCTTTGGCTACAGTCAAAATACCGCTCAACTGAACTTCGCGATTAAATCGGCGAACGATCACTTCGGCTCTTTCCTCACCTTTTCGTTTGATTTCGATCAACTAAAATCACCACCTTCCGAATGTTGTTTATGTATAACTGTTTTACGATACACCAAATGCTCAAAAATGGCAAGAAAAAACTAGCAAGCAAATATTCTGGACAGCTGGTAAGTGTTTAAACTTGAAAGCTAATAAGCTAGACAGTGTTTAGACCTGTTAGTATCACTTTGTCATTGCGAGGAGTTCGCGACGCGGCAATCTATCATTTTCCCAATTCATATGAAAACCCCGGCCGTGTTACTGCCGGGGTTCGGTTCTCGACTTGGTTTTTGCTTCGTCGGGTCACTTCACCTTTTGGGTGAAACGATTGGTTAGCTACTCGGGATATAGACAGTATCTGTTTCGCTGTCTATGACAATGCGAAGGTAATCTACTTTTTTGTGATTTGCCCTTGTTATTGAGGAAATAATCGGTGAAATAACTGAGATGATTTCTCTCCCAATTATCCGATGCCAATTCATCAACTCTGGTCTTGGCTTTGCCCAAGTGGCTGGCCAAGTATCCAGTGCCTCAATTTGCGGAATCGCATTACCGCAGATTACTGTGGTACCCACACGGATACTGATCGTGAGACCGGGATATTCTGGCCTCACTTCGGTCAACACTAAGTCGAGATTGGTGATCGCCGTCTTTACTCTGGCGGGTAAACTCTTCTTGGTCATATTGACCTCCTTTGTTTCGCTGCCGAAATGCGCATGATTGTGCACTTCGGGACATAACAAAAAAACCGCCCAGTGGCGGTTCCGCATTTCTCTTGATGAAATATCTAGATCATACGAAAAATACCGCCATGGGAAGGTGGTAGGACTAGAAGTAGGTTTTGGCTGTATTTTTTCATTGCAATAATTTTATCGCCAAAATCAGTGGTTGTCAACTGGTGCTTAATTTCAATTTATTCAATCTATCCCCATAAAATCGATTTGATCACGCCTGCGAGTGTGGTTGGGTGCCTGCGGCGGATTTTACGAGTTGGGGCAGCGATACTCGGCCAATGCTCTTTTAACCATTTTTTTTGAAAGATGAGATCATCACCATATCCCCTCTTGATCAGCTCTCGATCGACGATCTTGCCCTGATGAGGATGGGCTGATATTTGCTCGTGATCTGAGCAAAATCCTTGAAAATAATGGCAGAGCTCGTGCGCAATTGTGCAATCGATCAGGTTTGCGGGAATCTTTTCGTCAGCAAAATGGCCAGTGATAATGATGCGACTGGTTCTTCCGTCTTTGCGGATGCTGCCGAGTCTGGTCGCAGCCTTGCGACCGAACTCGATCGATATTGGATTGGCAAGTGGTTTGTCAGCAAACTTTGTAGCTAAGATTTCTTGTAATTTTGCTTCTAGATATTTGTTGTCTCTCATAGCAGTATCATCGTGGAAATCGGGAAAAATATCAAGATTGAATCTATCTTTGATGATAGTTTGTGGATTCCTGCCTACCGGCAGGCAGGACCGCCTTCTCGGGAATGACAAGCATAAATGCTGTGTCAGTGTTACGGTCAGCTGTCATTTCGACCTGCCCGCCAAATGGGTGGGGCTATTGGGTTTTCCAAAGCGTGGCAATTCATCATAGCTTCTCGACTCGTAGGACTCGCTCGAAGAATAAATAGTTATGGTTCGAGCTTGTCGAGAACAGCCAAAATGATAGATTGCCGCGTCGCAGACTCCTCGCAATGACAAATAATGATGGGGAAAACAAGTTGTTGTCGGAGGGCAATTGGTGCTAATCCACTTTGTCCATTGACATTTATGACTAGATGTGCTAATATGAGCAAACTCGGAATAGTCTTCCGAGTTTCGCATAACTAGGACTTCGCGGTCAAAAGCAATCATGCTTAAAACTTCGAAGCAATTATGTCTCTACAAAGAGATACGAATTCGAAATTATGGAGGGTTATAAAGAATTACAAACAGAGATCACTCTCGGAAAAGATTGCAAAATCAATTCTGATTATTAGTGGTATCCTGTTGCTGACGGTCGGCGGCATCGCCAAAGGTGATGTTGAAACGACTTCAAATATTGTCCTGAATACGACTTCTCATCGTTTGTTGGCTATAAACACGCCAACCCCTGAGATCATCGTTGGCGAATCGAAAGTTGGTAAAGAAGCTCGGCTCCAAGCTGAAGCTGAGGCTGCTCGAGTTAAGGCTGAGCAGGAAGCTACGGCTGCAAAAATTAAGGCCGCTGAAGCTAAAACTAGAAAATATACTGATCCATCAAGTTTCGACGAGATATATCAGGGTGCTGGTCAGATGTTTGGTGTTGATCCAAAATTGATCCAGGCCGTCCATATGGTGGAAACCGGTGCGTCTGGTTCAACTATGAGGAATAATCCTTCTGGTGCAACTGGACCAATGCAGTTTTTGCCTTCGACCTTTGCTCGTCACGGTGTTGACGGTAACAATGACGGTATCAAAGATATCGGCAATGTATATGATGCTATTTACTCTGGTGCTCGATATTTGCACGACTGTGGTTATCCTGATGTAAAGCGTTCTTTGTGGGGTTACAATCCTTCGAAATATTATTTCGTGAAGGTTATGGGCGTGTACGATAGCTTGTAAAAATCGCTATTCCCATTTCGCATAAGAAGTTTGCCCCTTGTAGAGTGATTCAATCTCTAAGATACGATTGTATTTGGTGGTTCTCTCGGCTCTAGACGGTGCGCCTGCTTTCAGGGCACCACAGCCAGTTGCGACGGCGAGATCAGCGATAAAGGTATCCTCGGTCTCGCCCGAGCGATGTGAAACGACAACTTTGAAGCCGCTTTGTTCGGCTTTTTTGATTGTCTCAATTGTTTCGGTGACAGTGCCGATCTGGTTTGGTTTGATCAATATGCCGGTCGAGGCTTTGCTTTCAATCCCTTTTTGTAATAGAACCGGGTTGGTCGAGTAAATCTCGTCACCAATGATCTCAACTTTGTGCCCTATTCTCTGAGTCAGATCTTGCCAGCCGAGCCAGTCGCTTTGGTCAAATGGATCTTCGATATAGATAATCGGGTATTTTTCGGCCCAGAGACTGTAGTAATCGACAAGTTCGTGGCTGGTTAACTCGCGGTTTTCTCTGTGTAGGACATAATAATCATTTTCAAAAAATCGGCTAGCGGCTGGATCGAGAGCAAGAAAGATGTCTTCGCCAGGGTTGTAGCCAGCGGCTTTGATAGCCAAGGTCATCAGCTCCATGGCTTGCTCGTTTGAATATAGAGCTGGAGCGTAACCGCCTTCGTCCCCGACGAGTGGCTGGTAATTGCGATCAGTCAGGATCTTGGCTAGGGAGAAGAAAACTTCGACGCCTGCACGGAGGGCTTCCGAGAAGGAGTTAAAAGCGACGGGTACGATCATAAACTCTTGCATATCAGTTGAGCCCATAGCATGCTTGCCACCGTTTAGAATATTCAAGAATGGAATGGGAAGTTTTATCTCACTAGCAGGATTGCCAAGTAATTGCGACAGATAGATAAATAGGTCGAGATTATTGGCTTTGGCACTGGCTTTGGCAAGAGCAAAAGAGGTCGCAATCGTGGCGTTGCTACCTAGTCGTGATTTGTTGGGTGTGCCGTCGAGATCAATGATAATTTTGTCGAGTGCGGCCAAGTTTGCCGCATCTTTGCCTGCAAGAGCACCGTTTACCACCGTGTTTACGCCTTCTACGGCCTTGAGCACGCCTTTTCCTCGATAGCGCTCTTCGTCACCATCTCTCATTTCAAGTGCCTCAGAATCGCCCTTGGCGGCCCCAGAAGGGGCATATCCAGAGGTAATAATGCCATTATCAAGCAAAACCTCAGCCATGACGGTTGGATTGCCTCGTGAGTCAAGTACTTCTCGAGCTCGAACTTGTTTGATTATTGCCACATTGCCCCCTCTCTTAGTTGACGGTCGTAGTCATATCTGGCGGTACGACAGAGATCCAGAAATTACCACGATCAAATTTGATCTCCTGATTGTTCTGGTCATAAAATATTTCGCGAGATTTTTTCGATGTTTTGGTCCATGTGCCATCGATCATTTGTCCATCGAAAAATATCTTGGCTTTGCCTGATCCGACAGTCGTCATCGTCCAAGTATCTTTGTCGACACCAGTTAGTGGTGCTCTGTTGACGGTCATAACGATGACATTTTTGACTGTGATCTGACTTTTGTCGACACGATCTGTGTGCGGAGCGCCATTTAAAAATCTTTTGTATGAGTTGGTGACTTTGTCGTAAACAAATTTTGCCTCGTATGTCTTACTGCCGTACGGGATAGTGACGGTTTGCGTCTCAGGAATATTTAGCTTTTCTGTTTCAGTTGTTTCATCCTTGAATTTGTAGACAGAAAAAGTGTTGTCACTCGAATAGCCATTTTGTGAGGCTTGCGTGTAAAGTTTTGGTACGGAGGCGAACATTGTATGCTCAGTGGCCACATTTTGGGAGTAATCGCGCCAGAAAGCGGCTGGGTATGCAAATTGGTTCAAATCGCTAACATTGTCTGATTTGATCTCGTTTAGGGCGGTGATATGACCGCCGACATGGGCATAGTAGGCATTATACCCTTGCGCCCAATCGACATAAAATTGTCTGGCTGAGCGAACAGGTCCTATCTTGTCGGCATCTTGGGAGGAGTAAACAGCCATAAATCTGGTAATTCCACCCTCGACGATCGCTTCGTAGACAATATCAGCTTTGACTAAGCCAGCTTGTGGGCGAGCGTCGGGGTGATTCTCAATCATAACTGCGAGGGGGTGTCTGTTGGCGTAATTTGCGTCTGTGAGAGGTAGGCCAGTCAAGAGGCCGGCGGTAGTTTCTGGCTGACTCGAAACAGAACTGCTTGCTGACTGAGTCGCGGTCTTGCTATTGGCCGTCTTGTTGCGATCATTGGATCTTAATACCAATATTCCAACAACAAAAATTATGATGATTAAGACGATGATAGCTGAAATAATAATAATTTTTTTCTTGTTATTTGAAAAAAAGTCTTTCAGATTAAATTTTGTTTTAACTACAGTTTCTGGGATCTCTCTAGATTCCTCACTGGTGTTCGTTGCTTGTGTTTGATCGTCCATTTTTCCCTCGTTTTATTTATTTTTCTTGATCCAGTCCCCGATCGTCGTGGCCTTGCCCTCAATTTTTTGAATATAATTGTAGCAGGACAAAGCGGCTTTGGCGCCTTCTCCGGCTGAGATAACGATTTGTTTGTATTTGGTGGTGGTGAGGTCACCGGCGGCAAATATGCCAGCCACCGAGGTCTCTTGGAGCGGATTGATGATTATTTGATTAGCTTCATCACAATCTATCAGGCCTTGGGCCAAGGTGTGATCTACGACATAGCCGATCTCGACGATGATACCGTCGGTTGCTATTTCTTTGCCGCTCTTGAGCTTAATGCCAGAGACCTTTTGATCACCAGTGATTTCGATGATCGTATCATTGTTGATAACTTCAATGTTTTTGATCTCATTCATGGCGTCGACGCGAACCTGCTCGCCGTTGAACTTGGTGTTTTTGTTTATGACATATACTTTTGAGGCAAATTTAGCGGTCAGGACAGCTGCTTCGATGGCTGAATTACCACCACCAGCGATGACAGCAATTTTGTCTCGATAGCAGGCTGCGTCACAAGTAGCACAATATGAAACCCCACGGCCTTTGAATTTATCTTCGCCTGGGACGCCGAGCTCGCGTGGTGATTTGCCAAAAGCCAAGATAATTGATCTTGTTTCGATTGATTTGGTGTTTGACGATACCGTGAAACCGGTTGCATTTTTTTCGATCTTTTTGACCTGTTCGAATTGGATGTCGGTGCCAAATTTTTGAGCTTGGGTCATCATCTTTTGGGCAAGTTCGATGCCGGAAATTTGGTCAAAGCCAGGAAAGTTTTCGATATCAGAGGTATTTGACATTTGACCACCAATATCACGCGAGATTAGAACTGTCTTCATCTCTCGGCGGCTGGTATAGATTGCGGCCGTGAGTCCAGCTGGTCCGCCCCCGATTATTACTACATCTGTCATAAAATCCTTGTCATTAAAATATTATTGCTCTCAAAAAAACAAATTTGATAATCTGCCAGATGGCCAAACCGATATGTTTGACTGCTGGCCAAAGTCCAGGAATGAGTACACACGCTAGGATAATGATGATGAAACGACCATGAATGAAAATTTGGACCAAAGCAAAGCAAAACAGAACCAAGATGGCAACGGAAATGAAAAATTGCCAGTTGCCTTGAAGTGGATTGATAAAACGATCGTAATAATTGAAAAAGGTGGTTAGGAAATCCATATTATTTTTTGCCGACGACGACAACAACATCGTAAACACCAGCAATGGTACTGTTTTCGTTTAATGTAATTGAGAGAGTCGGGAGGGTGTTTTTGATCTCAGTGGCTTGAGCTACCTTGCCTGTTTTGTAATAAATCATCGAGGTGGCGTAGCCAAATGAGTTGGCGTTGCCGATAAAGCCGACGGTATAGCCTAGTTTGGTGAGATTGGCTTTGACAGTTTCCGCGGCCCCTGCTACACCGCTACCGTTCAAGACTTTGATTGTCATCTTGGAAATTGTTGCGGTAGATGATGATGAACTGCTCGAAGTAGGAGCTATCGAGCTACTACTTGATGAAGAGGAAACCGAATATGAAATTTGTGAAACCGAAATACTTGAAGATGAGGAAGCCTTGCTGTTGGATATCTTGTCAGTTACATATTCTTTGAAAGCTGGGATCGAAAAATAAAAAAGAGCTCCTGCTGCTACGAATATCAGCAAAATAAACAAAATAATGCCTAGCCAGGATGTTTTTTCGATCGGATCTTTGTCCTCCATCTTTTTCTTGTCTCCGTTTCTACTGAGTGGTTGCTCAAAAAAATCCATCTGATCGTCGGTGCTCAATCGGCTATTTTTGCCTTGGGCAGATGCAGAATTATCGACTTCGACAGGGATTCTCTCATCCTTTTCTTTTTCTTCGGTGACCTTGATAATCTCTGTTTTTTGACCTGTCTTCGAATTAGTCGCATGGATAATGCGGCTAATCTTTGGTGGTTTGATATCGTTTGAAATGCCCAAAATCCCCTCCTCTTGCTATTCTTCTATTTTACAAGCTGGTGGGAATAATGCAAGTTTTCGTACATAATCCTCATTAAAATTAGATTTGGAGTTATTGGTATCAAGACTTTAGGCAAATTTGCGGATCAAGCCCCTGACTTTGCCCTGAATGGTGACTCTCTTGCGATTGAACACGAGTGGTTTCATCGAACGGTTGGCTGGCTGAAGCCGGATGTTCAGTTTCTCATCGTAAAATCTTTTTAGTGTGGCGTTGGCGTTGTCGATCAGCGCGACGACAATCTCGCCATTGCGAGGACTGGCTGTTTGTTCGATGACGATATAGTCTCCTTCTAAGATACCGTCATCAATCATCGACTCACCACGGACACGCAGCGCAAAGGTTTTCTTGCCAACCATATCTTTGGGGATGTCGATAGTTTCATTGGTTCTGATGGCTTCGATCGGCCGGCCGGCATCGATGATGCCTTCGAGTGGGACGGTGGCAAAGTCGAAGTGATCACCAAAACTTGGCACCAGCTGTACTGCGCGCGCGTCGGCTGGTTCCTTGGTCAGGTAGCCCTTGCTTTCCAAGACAGAGATATAGCCAGCAATCGTGCCAGTCGAAGAGAGATTAAAATATTGACCGATCTCGCGGTAGCTCGGGGCATAGCCGTTCTCGTCAATGCACGACTTGATGTAGTCGTAAATATCTTTTTGCTTCTTGGTAAGTGGGTCCATATTTCTCCTGATTATTTATTGTTTGCGATTTTCTGTATCTTCATTATCGAACAAACACCGAACATCCGTCAACTGTTTCGAAAATTACAGAGAAATAGTGCCTCCAGCATTGGATAAAATAAATTTAAATTACTCAGTCCTTGACTGGGTAATTTATTATGGTAAGATATTGGCAGTTGAGAGAGTATCGCATAACGGAGCGACTTCGCCAATATACCCATGGAATTGAATAAAATTAGGATGTACCCAGCATAAAAAAAATACCTCACGGTATCTGCTGGCACATGATGTGTCTCTCAACCAATTTTCCGCCGGCACTTCATTTCGAAGTTGCCGGTTTTCTATTTAGAGATGACGCCAATACATTCGATATGGTGATTTTGTGGGAACATATCGATCGGTTGAACTTTTTCCAATTTTAGTCCATACGAAGCAAAAATAGTAATATCACGGGCAAAAGTCGCAGGGTTGCAGGAGACATAGACAATTTTTTTCAGTCCCAGAGTCGATATTTTTTTGATTAGTTCTCTTTGCAGACCGGCTCGAGGTGGGTCTAATATCAAGATTGTGTTATTGATCTCGTTTGCAGGTTGTTTTTCGAGCCATTTGGTCGCATCAGCTAGGATAAATTCAACATTATGAACTTTGTTGATCTTGGCATTGGCTTTGGCGTCGTTGATCGCAGCTTGGACGGACTCAACTCCGATTACCTTTTTCGCTAGTGTTGATAGATAGATACCGATCGTGCCTGTGCCGCAGTACAAGTCGATGACAGTATCGCCCATCTCGACATTGGCAAATTTCTTGATCTGGTCATAAAGATTTTTGACTCCCAGAGAGTTTGTCTGGAAAAATGAGTCAGGTGAGATCTGGAAGATAAATTTGCCAATTTTTTCATGGATGATCGGACTGCCGAAAAGTAAGTGGCGGTGGGCGGCTAGCAAAGATCTGGCTGGTGAAACGGTGTGGTAAGCCGAGGTAACGGTGGGATTTTTCTTAAGCATGGAGATAAAGCCATTTTTGTCAGGTAGTACCTCACCGGTGGTGATAATTTCTACCATGATATCGCCAGTATATTTGCCGTCTCGTATCTTTAGCTGCCAGAAGCTATTTTTGTGCTCGATCCTAGTGTTAATAAAATCGACTATTGAAAGTGCAATTGCGATGGCGGCTTTTGATTGTAAATAACATTCAGTGATGGCAAAAGGCTGATTGGTCATATAATCGTGCATCGCAAGATGAATCTGATTTTCGTCGTCAAGTACGAAACCGTAGCGCATATTACCTCGATAGTAGATCGGGTCGGAGCCGGAAATTATCGGGAAAATTTCTGTTCTTATCTTGCTGCGCTCAAATAGCTCTCGAAAAATGTCAGCCTTGGCTGCGAGCTGATCGGGGTAACTGAGACATTGGTGCTCGCAGCTACCACAACGGTCGAAATGAGGGCAAAATGGCTTAATCCTTTTCTCTGATGGGTCTGTAATAGATTTTATCTGGCCAATATCGAAACTCTTTTTTTCTTTGACAATATTTACCTCCAGAGTATCATCTGGGACAGCTTTTTTGACAAAAACTGGCCGACCATTTTCTTGGTGACCTAGCCCCCAGCCTTCGTAAATAAGTTTTTCGATTTTAATTTTCATTTAGTTTGTATAGGGCGATACCAGTCGCCACAGCGACATTTAGTGAATTTTTTTGGCCGTACATCGGTATTTCTAGGATCAGCTCGGATAAATTTAAGATATCTGAATTGATTCCATCAACTTCGTTGCCAACGATCAGGGCAAGGTTTTTGGTTGTTGATGATTTGTCCGTATATTTGGCTGAAATCTTTTCGTTGATTTCTTTCAATGTGGTTGAGTTTTTGTCCTGTTCCAGCGCTACGATCGTTGTATTTGCTTCTTTCAACATTGAGATTGCGTCAGTCGAATTAGATAAATACTCCCAGTCAACGGAATCAACCGCTCCTAGCGCAGTCTTGTCGATATCTTTTTGAGGTGGCTTGGGAGTAATGCCACAAAGATAAATTTTCTTTACACCGGCTCCGTCTGCGGTTCGGAAAATAGAGCCGACATTTTGAGCGGAGCGTAGATTGTCTAGTATGAGAGATATTTCGTGCATCTAGGAGATATATTTTTTGATGGCTGCAGCAATATTTTCTACAGGAAAAATCTCCTGTGAAGAATTTTTGAGATCTTTCAGGATAACCTCGTTTTTGACCGCTTCTTGCTGTCCAATAATCGCCGCATATCTAGCGCCGAGTTTATCAGCATATTTGATCTGAGGCCTCAGTCCTTCGTCTGAGGGAATAAAGAAAACATTGATATCGTTTTTCGAAAGTTCATCGTACACCTTTTTGGAGACTTCTTTGGCTTTTTCTCCGAGCTGAAGGATGCAAACTTCGACCTGTCTGATTTTGTCTGGTACGATCCCCTGCTCTTTCATGATTGAAACTAGTCTTTCGACGCCAATCGAAAAACCAACAGCAGGTGTAGCGACACCGCCAAGTTGCTCGACGAGACCATCGTATCGGCCGCCGCCACAAAGAGTGTTGTTGCGACCAAGGTCTGTGGTTTCAACTATTTCAAAAACCGTTTTGTTGTAGTAGTCTAGTCCACGAACTAGCGATGGATCAAGATCGTATTTAATATTGAAATAATCAAGATATTCTAGTGTTTGGCTAAAATGTTTTTTGCAATCAGTGCAGAGGTTGTCGAGCGTGCTGGGTGCGTTTTTGGAAATCTCCTGACAGTGTGCTTCTTTGCAGTCAAGTAATCTGAGAGGGTTTTTCTCGTAGCGACTCTGGCAGCTACCGCAGAGTTTGGAGAAATTATCTTTGTAATATTTTTTCAGTTTTGTGATGTATTTTGGTCGACATTTTTCACAACCAATCGAGTTGGCATAAACTAGCATATTTTTGATGCCGAGTCGGCTGAGTATTTCCCAGCTGGTCATAATGGTGAGGTAGTCAGTTCTAGCAGTAGCATCTCCAAAAATTTCAGCGCCGATCTGATTGAACTCGCGGTAGCGACCTTTTTGTGGGCGTTCGTAACGAAACATCGCCCCACTATAGTAAAGTTTGACTGGCTGTGGCCATGAACCCATGCCATTTTGAATATAAGATCGGACGCAACCGGCAGTTCCCTCTGGCCTCAGGGCATACTGTGCTGCATCGGCAGAATCTTTGCGAGACTCGAGTAGGAAAAGCTCTTTTTGAACGATGTCTGTCGCGTCGCCAATACTTCGGTTGAATAATTCAACTGATTCAAAGTGAGGCAAGCTGATCTGATTGTAACCAAGCCCGTCGAGAACACCTCGGGCAATTTTCTCTATGTGTCGATAATAAATTTGATCCTCTGGCAAAACATCGCGAGTGCCTCGTGGTGTCTGAATTGTTTTGTTGGCCATATTGTCTCCGATTAAATCTCTTAGTTTCAATACTAACAAGGCTGGAATACAAAATCAACAATTATTTCGCCGAAACGATTTTATTGTTCAGAACGCGAAGAGAAAGATTCAACTTTTTTTGCTCTTTTGTTTTTAAGATGAGATTGGCAATGACACTTTCGACATTTTCCGAAATATATTTTTGGATGGCTCTAGCTCCCTCGTCAGGTGAATAGCTTTCCTTGACAATAAAATCTTTGACTGACTCAGGAATGGACAGTTTGACATCATTTTTGAGCAATCTGGTCAGTAGCTTTTCAATCTGAATATCGGCAATCTTCTTGGCTGATTCTTTGTCCAATGGGTAGAAGACGACGATTTTGTCTAGTCGGTTCAGAAATTCTGGTTTAAATTCGTCTTTGACGGCGTTGATCAGGCGTTCTTCAACCTGGTGGTTTTTGTTGTCTTTGTCTTCTTTTTGTTCGAAGCCGATCGATGGGTTGTATTTGGTAATGTCAGAGCCGAGATTTGAAGTCATGATCAGAATAGTGTTGCGGAAATTGACCTTGCGACCTTTGGCGTCAGATAGATGCCCATCATCCATGATCTGCAACAAGATGTTGAAGACATCTGGATGGGCTTTTTCGATTTCATCGAGCAAGATGATTGAATATGGTCGCTTGCGGATGGCTTCGGTCAGTTTGCCGCCTTCTTCGTAACCAATATATCCTGCTGGAGCGCCGATTAGTCTGGAGACATTGTGTTTTTCCATAAATTCGGACATATCGATCCGGATCAGAGCATCTTCAGAGCCAAAAATAGTTTTAGCCAGCACTTTGGCTGTTTCTGTCTTGCCAACACCAGTCGGGCCGAGGAAGATAAATGAACCGATTGGTCGGTCTGGCGAAGAGATACCGGTATGAGACTTCTTGATAAAGTCGGCAACAGTTTTGATCGCTTTATCCTGACCAATAATTGACTTTTTGATCTCTTTCTCAATATTGTTGATTTTGCGTTTTTCAGTAACAGAAAGACTAGTGACCGGAATGCCGGTCCAATCCGATACTAATGCAGCAATATCTTCCAACTCAACTCGTGGTTTGCTACCAGCGGCGGCTTTTGCTTTCAAGATCTTGATCTTGTTGACGATTTTGATCTCATCGGACCTCAGATTGACCGCAGCCTCAAACTTTTCGTTTTTGATCAGCGATTCTTTGTTTTTTAGTAATTTTTGGAGCTCTTTTTTGAGGATAGAGACTCTGTTTGTTCCCTTGTCCCGCAAGATACTTAATTTTGCGCCGGCTTCATCGATCAGATCGATGGCTTTGTCAGGCAAGAATCGGTCAGAAATATATTTTTGAGATAGCTCGACAGCGCCAACTAGACTTTCTTTGGAGTAAATTACGCCGTGGTGCTTCTCGTATTTTGGTTTGATGCCCTCGAGTATCGTCACCGTTTCTTCTGTCGAGGGTTCATCGATGATAATTGGTTGAAATCTTCGCTCGAGCGCGGCATCCTTCTCAATATGTTTTTTGTATTCGTCAAAAGTGGTCGCGCCGATCACTCTGATCTCGCCTCGGGCCAACATTGGCTTGAGCAGATTGGCGGCGTCAACAGAGCCTTCGGTCGATCCTGCTCCGACCATCATATGAATTTCATCGATGAATAAGATGATCTTCTTTTTCTTTTTGATCTCGGCAAGGATATTTTTGACCCTACTTTCAAATTGACCACGATACATGGTTCCAGCGATAACTGAACCAAGGTCAAGCGAGAGGATCTCGAAGCCATCGATTGTTTGTGGTACATCGCCTGAGGCGATGCGTGCAGCTAGTCCTTCAATTATAGCGGTTTTGCCTACTCCTGGGTCTCCGATCAGTACAGGATTGTTTTTCGTTCTTCTAGAGAGAGTTTGAATGATCCGGCTAATTTCCTTTTGTCGACCGATTACTGGATCAAGCTTATTGTCTTCGGCTTGTTTGGTGAGGTCGGTAGTAAATTGCTCAAGGGCATTTTCTTTTTTGGGATTTGCGGGCATCATTTGCCCCATGCTTGTGTCAAAAGGAATCGGTAGTTCGCTCTCCTCGAACATCTCGGGGATGTCTTTGCGGTTGGTCTGATTTTCTTGGTTACCAGTCTCAATAGAGCTTTTAAATATGGTCTCGATTTGTTTCTGAATAACTTTTGGGTCGATGCCGATGCGCTCGATGACTAAATACGAGTTAAATGTTTTGCTCGACAAAAGTGCAAGCAAAAGGTGCTCGGTATTGATGAGGTCGTGATCGTTCTTCAGAGATGTTTGAACGGCGATCTGCAGCGTCTTTTTGGCTTCATCTGAAATATTAACTGTTTGGCCTAGATTGGATTTCTCGCCAAGCAGAGCCACGATCATGGAGACACGATCTTCGGTGACTTTGTTGTTTTGTAATATTTCGTAAGCGAGAGTGTCCTTTGTGGTAGCGAGTGCCCAAAGTTGATGTTGCGTATCTAATACAACATTTTTGTCACGAGCGTATTTTTCGGCTAGAACCAATGTTTTCTTGAGGTCGTCGCCAAATTTACCGAAGATGTTTTCCATCTTACTCCTTTTGGCTAGCTATATAGTTCGAACTTATTTTGTATTTGTTGTCTCGGTTGCTTCTGTGTCAGCGTCTGCTACTGTTTCGTCTTCGCCGATGACTTTGATGTCGATGCCCCAACCTGTTAGCTTGGAGGCGAGACGAACATTCTGACCACCTTTGCCGATGGCGAGTGAAAGATTATCTTTGTCGACATAAACATTGGCTTTGTTTTCTTTTGACAACATGGTTATCTTGATCGTTCGTGCTGGTGAGAGAGCATTCATGATGAACTGTTCGACATTTTCATCCCATAGGACGATATCGATCTTCTCTTCGCCAATCTCGTCTAAGACTGATTGAACTCTGGTACCGCGTTGGCCTACACAAGAGCCAACTGGATCAATGTTGTCTTCGGTTGCGATAACAGCAATTTTAGTTCTCGAGCCGGCTTCTCTGGCAATGCTTTTGATCTCAACTGTGCCCGCATTGATCTCGGGAACTTCCATCTCAAACAAGCCTCTGATCAGGCCTTCGTCTGATCTAGAGATAACAACCTGTGGTCCGCGGACGCTCTCCCCTACCTCTTTGACATAAACCTTTAGTCTCTGGCCAACATAATATCTCTCGTCTCGGATCTGGTCGCCGGGGTAAAGAATGCCATTGGCTTTGCCAAGAGAGACGATGATGTTACGTCCATCGACTTGCTGGACGGTACCAGTTAGGACTGCACCTTCTTTGTCTTTGTACTCTTTGAGCATCATATCGCGCTCAGCTTCACGGATGCGCTGAATGATAACTTGCTTGGCGGTCTGGGCAGCGATGCGGCCGAACTCTTCTTCGACTGGTAACGGCATGACGATCTCGCCACCAACTTCGGCTTTTTTGTCAAATTTGAGAGCAGAAACAAGAGTCATCTCGTGCTCACTTTCCTTGACATCTTCTTCGCTTTCAACAATTTCGTAAACACGAAATGTCTCGGCTTTGCCAGTCTCGCGATTGAGCTTGGCGCGAATGATTTGTTTTGGCTTACCGTAGTCTTTTCGATATGCAGCAGCCAAGGCTACTTCGACTGTTTCGAAAACGGTATCTTTTTCTAAGCCTTTTTCTTCGCAGAGCTCATCGATTGCGACGATAAATGGGTTAATTTTTTGGGCCATAATTCTCCTTATTAATATGTATTTATTATATCATTCTTGTCTACTTATGAAAAACAGTGACCCACAGGGCCACCGTCGCTTCAACTTGTCTACTTTATCGCAAAATGGTATCGATGTCAATGATTTGCCTTCTCGGATTTAATTTTAAGTTCAAATAAGGAGCAGGAGATTTAGTGATTTAGTTAGCTTTCTTCATGGGTAGATAATATTTATCCATTATTACTTAAACGCTCCTGATCCCATAGGGTTCAGGAGCGCGGCTTGGTCTGGCTGACGACTTTATTTTTCTTTCCAAAAATCGGTATACAGCCACCAGAGGAATCCCCCAAGAACCATTACTATTGCATTATGCAGATAGAAAACTATATGGGGGAGAGCTTTTATGTAGCCTCCGATCCCAATAAGATCTTCGATCATTCCCGCAGCAATGCACGCAGCACCTGCAGCTATGATGAATATTACCTTTTTTTCCATCATTTCTACCTCCTCGTCTGCCCTAGTTGCTACCAGGTGAAGACACTTATCTTATACCATGTTTGCGATAACTGGTCAATGAAGCCATGTGAATTTGCGCCTTCTCAGTATATCATTTTCTTTACCTCCGCCACCTTAAAGGTGGCGGAGGTGGGTTGAGATTGATTTCTTCATCGTTTTCACCACTTCTGCTTTAGAGGTGGAAGTGGGTTTTGGTATTGGCCGTGGTTAAAATTGGTAGTGGGTGTGGCATAAGTGGTATAATTTATTTATCAATTAATCATGACTCTTTTGAATATTTAAAGGGTCAGAAGGAGGAAAATGGATTATAGTTCATTTATCGCGACGAATCCTGGCTTTGCAGGGGTGACAGGTCTTTTGCTTGGCGTTCTGGTGATCTGGACTTTGGTCTGGAAGGGATTAGCTCTCTGGCGTGCTGCTAGACGCAACGAAAATGCTTGGTTTATCGCTCTTTTGATACTGAATACGGCTGGGATCTTGGAGATAATTTATTATTTTCTGATTGCAAAAACTGACAAGAAAAGATAGCTTGTCGGTAATCGTTCAATCAAAGTTTTATCAAAAAATGACCAGCTCGGGTCATTTTTTGATAGATCATTATGCTAAATATTATCTGCTGGCAATATCATTTGAGTTTGGTGGGGTGTCTCCTTGTGGCAATGTTTCGACAGCAGTAGTCGGAGGTGTTGGTGACATCGGGGCTAGTGTTTCTCTGGGAGTATAATTGGTTTCGGTAATACCGATAGTGTTAGCATCAGGATTATTGATTGGGCTTTGCTCCGTTTGCGTGACTGTGGTATCCATTTGAGTTGCAGGTGCTTCAAAGGACATCTCAGACCCTTGATTTACTAGTTTGCGTCTACGATAAATAATCAAGATTATGACCAGAATGATTGCTATGATTCCGCCTATAGCGGAAAAAATCAGGGTTTTGTTGTTTGACTTGGCGACTGTGAAATTCGCAACTAGTGTGGCGTCGGATTCTTGATCATAGTTATCGATTACTGCAGCATCGACTCGATAGGCACCTGGCGTTAATGGTTTGCTGATCTTGGTGCTCCATTTACCGTCGTCGCCTGCTGCAACATATTTACGGATAAATACTGAAGGGTAAATATACAGTTTTAGTTTAAGTCCTGGTGTGGCCGTGCCCGATATTTCTATTAGGTCAACATCGGTAAAACCTGATTTGTTTAGTATATCTTTTTTGGTAATTATAGACACATTTCCCGTTACGCTTGAAAGTTGCTGTAATACGAGGTCTCTGGAATTTTCGACTGGTTCTGCGACTTGATTGTCGTCTATTTTCTCTGCTGCTGGTTCTAACGTAGCGGTTGTAGCCAAAGAAGAGAATGATACCATTTGGTCTTTGATAAGCCTACTTTGAACTGATATCATCAGCCTTTTTGCACTGGCAGTAGTTGAGGTTGTGCAGAAGTTCCAACTGTTTTTGTTCAAATCGATGTTTGTCAAATCAGCGCCACCTTCAATTTTAATCGTTGGTTTTAGATCGGTGATAATTGTGCCAAAGTTTTTGACAATAATGCTTGCACAGATCTTATCTGAGCCATCAGCGATTGCGGTTGTTTTGTCAAAAACTATTTCAGATTTGCTGAAATTGTAAGTAGTCGCAGTTGTCGTCGTTGTTGTTGTTGTACTAGCTGAAGAAGTTGTTGTCCGTGTGCTTGAAGTCGAGCTTGGGTTCGAGGGTGGATTTGAGGGTGGATCGACGATCGGTGGAGTAACCGAAGTTAAGGTTATGTTTAGCGAATTTCCGCTCAAAAAGACTCGTCCATCTTGATTGGCTCCATCGAGAGGTCCAAAGTTGATACTAGCACTTCCAGTTGTTGTGACAGTGAATGCTGCGGCGAAGACATTTCCTTCTCCGTGAAGCAATCCTCCTGGCTTTCCTGCCTCGACGTGTATCACGCCAATATTTTGATTGATTTGCTCCGAGAGAATGTCTGTGAAATCATTTGATCCTGAAAAATACGAGATCGATTCATATTTTAGCTTGGCTTTATCATAATTTAGGTTGATTTCCACTCCGCCGATTGCGTTTGACGTTGATACAGCCTTGGCTGTAATAATGACAGTGCCCCCTATATTACACGAGGAACAAGACGAAGATATCGATATTGAGCCGGTGTTTTCTGCTAGGGCTGGTTTCGTTTTTGTTGTCAAAGCGAATACTGTGAATATTAAAACAGCCGAGAGGAAGATAGCGATTGATTTTTTGTTGATTATTGGCATTGTGTATCCTGATCAATTTCATTTGCGTTCCAACAGTGTGTTCCAAATGACACAGCATAGTCTTTGTAGTTGACAACACCGTCACCATTGAAATCGCTTGGGTTGGCAGCGACTGTTTGGCCATAAACCTCTTTCCAAGCGAAATAGTCTAAGTAATTGATCTTGTGATCTTGGTTGACATCGCCGGCGACGAGGGTTGCTGAAGTGAGGATCGTGGGGATATTCAAAAGTGAAATTCCAGTCAATTTACGCGAGAGATAACCAGGGGTGGAAATTCGAAGATCGAATGTTTTGGTTGGATCAATCTTGGTGCTGTTCGTCCAGTCAGCTTGGTATTGGCTTGTGGCAACCGAGGTGGCCGACAAAGTGTCTACTGTAGTGTTAGTCGGGGCATTTATAAGACTGACCGTCAGTGGCTGTGTTGGTGTCGCAGTATCTCGTCCGCGGAGGGGCGCACTAATCTTTAACGGTGTGACTTTGCTGATGGTGGCTCGTGTTTGCTCCGAAACGGTGTTATTGTCGGTGTCGGTGTATGTGACAGTTGAGGTCGCTGTAATGTTTGTTGGTGCGGTACCGACCGAATCGGCCTTTTTTCGCAAAAAGGTCTGTGATCCAACAATCAAAAACGCAATCAGTAAGACGACTGAAATGGCGTAAATGGTTAATCTTAAAGTAATTTGTTTTTTCAAGTTATCTCCAGCTTTCTTATATTTGAATTAAGTCTTCTCTGTTTATCGAACTTTGAGCTTGTACTGGGCGCTAAACTCTTGGTTTGCAGTCAAATTACTTACATTCCACTTGATCTTGTTATTTTCTATTATACCACTGTTGGTGACCGAGCTTGTCACAAGTGTAGCAAAATCAGGAATTGGGGACTCGAAAATGACACTGTTGATAGTCCCGCCAGTAGTGTTTTTGAATGCGAGCGTATAGGTGATTTCGGAGCCGCTCATGGCATAGTGTTTGTCTGTGGTTAGCAAGAGTGATCCAGAAGTTGGTATCAGACTGTACACAGTTGTTGTGTCGAGTGCTTTGTCGATATTGATGTCTGGCCCGCGGAAGAGCGTTGATTCGTTGGTTTTTTGGTCGACCATAAGATAATAAAGATTGTTGCCGGTGTGGATGGTCAATTTGGAATTTTTGGTTTTGTCTTCGGGTGTGACCCCGATCAGATAGTTTCGATCTTTTTTCATCGCACTAACTGTCGCATTGTTGATATCAGAAATATCGGAATATGCGACATCTCCGTCCATGATCAGGTCTTCAAAGGGTGAAACTAGCTTGATGGCTTTGCTGATATTTAGCACATCGGCCATATCATCGATGGTGCTTTCGCCAAAATATGAAAAGCCGGTAGCACCGTTCAGAAAGGTGTGGATAACTTGATCGAAGATCATCTGCGGATCAATCTCGTTGTAGGTACCAGTCGTGAGTATAGGCATACTATCATAATGCTCGGGCAAGGCCAATTTGTTAGCACGGATCAAATTGATAAATTCCCCAAGATTTCGTCCAGGAATATAGGTGTCAGTTTGTTGAATAAAATTGTGATCTTGTAAAATTTTCCATGGCGTAACTTGCATCCCCTTGTTGTTGTATGCATTCGAGCTGTAATAAACGACTTTTGTGTCTGGAGACCCTTTGCGAACTGCATAGTTAAATTTGTCCCAAAATTCACTAAGTATCCTGTCTGCTTCGGCCAGGTCACTTTCATTTGGATTCTTTCTTAGCTGTGCGTTTGCTGACTGTGGAATATTCAGTTTCCAGTCGTTATAAGTGGTAAAATCTTCGGCATCGAGATAAAAATACTCGGGCTTTGAAGTGGTCGTAATTTTTTCGATGTCGTCGAGATTGGCAGTGAGCAAAATCCCATCATATGCCATGTCCATGCCTTTTGTGTCGATATTATATTTTATGGCGTTAAAAAATTTAGTTTTTTCAGTCGCAAATTCGTCTTCGGTCAGAAATGGCGTTCCGAAGGCCGCGTTGAAGGAATCTTTGGTCACTAGCGTATCATAGCTTGCCAAGAATTCAGCGCTGGTCGGCGCTACGAGAGCGTCCTTGCCATCGAATGTCTTCGTTATTTTGAAAAATGGCGCTATTTTGTCAAAAAATAATGCATTAAAGATGGACCTCTTGTATTGACTAGGGCTAAATACATAATTGTAGTAAAAAGCGCTAAATGTCGGGCCGTATCTTAGTCCCTCCCATGTTCCGGTTGTCCTTTGCTTTGGTGTGAATAGCAATTTAGTTGTATCAAGATTGACTGTTGTAAGTCTGGCGGGGACCGTGTTGAAACCAAGTTTTTTGTATAGATTCAAGAACTGATCGACATTTCCGTTTGTTCCTTGGTTAAGGAGCAATCCGCCATCTATATTGGCATAACTAAAACTAGTAGTCAGACGCTTCGGTAGCCGAAGGTCTGGCGGCACCTCGAGAGTGATCGGCAATGTCTGCCAAAGATCTGTTCGCCCTTCTTCGCCAAGGTTGTATAGCCTCATTTTGATCTGAAGGTTGGCGACTCCAGCCATGCTATCGGCAAATGTCGGATAGATATTTACATATGTATTGTTTTGCCCCCAATTTGTAGTTCCGGTATCCTTTTCGAGTCGGTATCGGTGGTAGCCAGAGATTGTGGTTGGCACTTCAGTAAATTTATTTTTGAAAGAAGTAACGGAAGGTTGGTTGAGACTTATACCATTGGGCAATTCAATCTCGATATAATTTGGATTTATATTTTCTGTTTGGCTCGAGACTGGATTGATAGGCAAAGCCAACACTCCACCACTAAACAAGGTGATCTGGCTTTTAGTCAAAGCAAATTTATGATTGGCGGGTATTTTGTTGTCGGAAGTGACGATATTAGTCGAAAATCCAACCGTGATCGTAGGAGCTACCGCTGTCTCTGGCTTGGCCTGAATAACAATTTTATTGATATGGGCTGCGGGATCAGTTGTTGTCGAAAGTACTGTCTCAAGGCCTTCATAATACCCAGTCGAATCGTAATTTGAGGTACTGACAGCTTTGATGCCTACATACATAATCCCAGGCGCCGATCGGGCGACCAATAATTCTGGTTTGTCCGTCGTGCTGACGGATAATGATTTCCACGATATAGTGCCATCGTTGCTTGTTACTGGCGTATAAAAACGCCATTTATATAATTTGGCCTGCTTTGCAATATCGAGGTCAGTGGTCGAAGTCGGAGTTGCTTTGAGTAAGAAATCGCCTTTTGGCAGTTTTTCTGCGGTTAGATCGTAAGCAACTGCTCGAAAACGATAGTCAAAATTAACAGTTATACCAGGATACTTGTCGGCCAATAGATCTTCTGCTTTATTAACATCTTTGCCTTTGTATGCATACAAACCAACGAGGCGAGAGCTTTTTTCAGAAGAGAATCCAAGTTCGACATAAACATCTGTCCCCTGGAAAGAAACTAGACCAGTCTTGCAGCTTCCGTCGTCGTTTTGTGTGCACAGCCTGTACATCACTGCACTTTCTGCTGGCTTGTTTATTTTGACGTGAACCATTTGCGAAGTAATAGGATTAGCGATTGTATTATTTGGCTCAATTTGCCAATTTGGTAACTCGGTTGCTTTCGCAGACCCGATGAGGTAACCGTGAAACACAAAATAGCCTCCTGCTAGAACAATGGTTGCGACAAGAAAAGCTAAAATTAACTTCAGTCCTTTGGTCATAAGCGTTTCAATATTTCTACCTCTTATTGTACTAAATCTTTGGTCAGTAATGCAATTTTTATTTCATCGTAAGAATATTTTCCGGAAAAAAAGTTGAAAATAGGCGTCAATTTCGTCGTCTTCAGCTTTTTGAAGGCTTCGTTGATTTTGTGAATTTCTGGCTTTAGCTTGGGCGAAATCAAGCGTGATATCTCTGTCGAAATGATTTTTTTGGATTTTATCAGGTCGACAATATGAGAAAAAACTGTATTTTCACTTAAGCTTCGCTCTTTGGCGATCTCGGCAATACTCTTGCCTTCCTGCCAGAGTTTCAGTGTTAGGTCCAAGGTGCTGGCCTTGGCCTTCTTCCCATTCGTAGCGGGACTTTGTTTTTCAATTTTACCCTCTGC
>Ga0194063_10000599_pt1 | contig 25526 bp, 39 predicted proteins | sample SepL3720m_MetaG_FD_155459 | JGI IMG/M metagenome (GOLD analysis project Ga0194063, IMG submission 155459) | Anoxic zone freshwater microbial communities from boreal shield lake in IISD Experimental Lakes Area, Ontario, Canada - Sep2016-L373-20m | ecosystem: Environmental > Aquatic > Freshwater...
AATTTTCCGCAAAAGAACTATCTGGGTGGTAACTCGATCCATTTTCGTGTCTGAAATTGATTTTTGTAAAAACCGATTTGTGTATCAAAACACACCCCAAACCGCAACTGAAAACCTTTTTCAATCCACCATCAATTACCATCAAATCACTACCCATTGTCATTGGGAAAACGCTGATTCCACTATCACCGCCAAACTCATGCAATTTTGCCAAACAAAGATAACTTCCCTTGCCTTGCCCTATGTGATAAATTCCCCCAACAACTGGCAAATCGTGTTGCATCAAGTCATTGATAATGAAAATGTTATCGGTAAAAAGATCAACCTCCCAATGCAAAATATAATCCGCACCGATTTCAATTGCTTTTTTTCGGCATTGCTCATGGCTTTCTGCCATGTATTCTTGGTTCGATTTTCCATCAGGATTTACCCTTCCAACATCAATGTTGTAAAGCCTCATTTCATTGGCAAAATCATCCGATTTTGTGTTGTCGGAAACGAACACAGAAAAGTTGGGATAATCAAGTTTTAAAACTTGTTCAATCCACCGCCATTGGCAGTAATCTTTAACCTTGTTTGTTGGCGCACAAACCAAAACTTTAGGGTAATTCATGCTACAAAAATAGCAAAATCTAATCAATTTACAACTATTTCATAGAAGTTATTAGAACATATTTAAGTATTTGATATTTAATATGTTAGAATATGTCAATAGAAATTAATTGAATATAAGGCGTTGAGTATGAGATTTTTATATTCGATAAAACATTCTCACCTTTGTCAAAGGCAATGTTGCCACAAACGAAAAAATGATTAAGTAATCACTAAAAAAAATCAAAATGAACCAAGTTAAAAATGCCTTGATGGCGGCAATCCCAGTTTTTATTGCATTCTACGCAATTACTGCTATTACAAAAAAATCCCTAAAAATCTGGGAATAATCCTTTAAAACTAAAAAATTATGTTTTTTTCAAATCGTGAAAGTGAAGCAATGAATAACCGTTATTACAACGCTTCAAATGACAATTTCTACAATGGAGATGGTTATTACTCTGCTGATGGTGCATCGGTGAGCATGGGTGCTGAAAGTTCCCAACCATACATCATTCAAGTTTCTAACTCTACTACGAACAACGTAACAGGAGTAACCTTGTTCAATTCAAACGTATCATTGCTACCAACAACTACTAACTACGGAAACGTAGCGGCAGTAACAGTTAGTTTGCAAAATGGTAACTTGACTTATGGACAATTTCTTGGTCAAATTCGTGAAAAACCTTTCCGTATTTCTCAAATTTATCAAGTTTCAACAACTAACGCTCAAGTAACACAGGCTCTTGCTTTCACTACGTTTGATACGTTTGGAGCATCTACCAATTACTCTCGTGCGCCAATTATCAATCCGTTCCAAAATCAAACAGGAACATCTGTACTTGACTACCCATTCACAGTTGATGGAAACACCGCTTTCTCGTTCACTTTGTTGGCTTCTGCTACTGTAACATTCCAGTTCTTCCCGAACAAGATTTACAATATCAGTCATGGTCTTGCAGGACGTCCTGTGAACGTGATGTTGGGAAATCCTAAAATTGCAGGTGTGCCTTATCTTGCACCAGCACAAGCAGGAGTTTCTACACCGATGATTCCACTTGGTGGAGGTTACTAATCTTTAGTACGCAATACTAATAAAAAGGCGGTCGGGCTCATGCCTACCGCCTTTTTTAATAACAAAAAAAAATATGTTTTATCAGGAAATTGCCACAAAAGTTCCATCCGAAAAAATAAATAATTTCATAAAAATTCATGGTTTTCAACCGCTTGACCCTTCAAAGGTTGGTGTAAAAGATGTTGCTAAATCATTGAAATACATTGTTGAAATTCATGGAGTGGAGGCTTATCAAGAACTTCAAAAACTACTTGAATCAAGTACAACAAAAGAATTAGCATCGCCATCTTCAAAAAGTTCATGCGGTTGCGATTGTAAAGGTTGTTCAAAATCAAAAATGCACAATGTGGAAGGTGATCTTGTTGAAGATAAATCGGATATAAGTAAAACAACCGCCACAACAACTACTGCAAGTGATTTCATGAAGAAAAATTCGCAGTTGATTATCATCGGTGCTACAATTGTCATCGTTGCATTATTACTTAAAAACAAATAAAATGTTATACACAAAACACGATTTTGTATCTAATCTAAATTCATACGTTGCATCGGGCGAAAATAAAAAAGCGCAAAAAGTAATCGTAGATGAAATTGGTCGTACACTTGTTTATCATCGTGGTCATGTAATTTCGGCTTTGAATGAGGCAGGAATAAAAACCGCACCAAACGCATCCGATAAAGATGTTACCAATAAGATAGCACAAAATTTAGGTACAAATAAAAAACTTACCGCATCACTTTCCGTACTTATGACAGGAATGAATAATGGAAGTTCTTTTTATCATGCAACTGGATGTAAGGAAGGTCAAATTGCACATTTCATGAACGCAGAAGGAGATCAAGAAAGTGCTTTTGCAAAGTTTCTTGGTTCTTTGAAAGGTGGCGGTGGTGCATCGGGTGGTGGCGGTAGTGCAAGTCCAACTACTCCACAAGGAAAAGTTGGGGCAGACCCAGTATCGGCAATCGCAGGAGCAATTGGTAGTATTTTTTCATTCGCAGGAGCAAAGACACAACAAAAGACGGAAGAAAAAACCGCAAAAGCACAGGCAGACGCACAAAGACTTGCACTTGCACAACAAATACTTGCATCAAAGAATGGTCAACAACCATCCGCAACAACAATGGGTGGAACAACAAAAATCGTATTGATTTCAGTTGGTGTAATAGTAGTTGGTGTAGTAGCTTATTTCGCATTAAGAACTAAAAAATAAAAAAAAATGAAAAACATTTCAACCAAACAAATAATCATTGGAATTGCGGTAGTTGTAGGTTTGATATATCTATGGAAAAAAAAGTCTGCAACATCTACCGATAAAACGGCATCAGATGATACATCAGGTGGCGGTGGTGGATATGGTGGTGCGGATACACTTAGATATAATGCACCCGTTGTTCCTATCGTAGTTGTTCCATACCAACGTAACGTACATCAAGTAGGAAGTACAAGAGGTCATGCACAATCGGGTAGCGGTGCAACAAGTGGAGTAACACCAACTATGGGTGGCTCGACAACAACAATTCCAACAGGTTCAACAACAACAACAGTTGGAACTGCAACACAAGCACCTGCAACACATAATGCTTGTGGTGCAGATGGTTATTACGCTTAATATTTAATTTCTAAAAACAAAAAAAATGACAACAACAACTAAAGTATTAACAACAACAACTAAAGTATTAATCGGATTGGGTGCATTAGCAATTATTGGTGCAATTGTGTATTTTGTAAAAAATCGAAATACGGATACCAAAACAGATACAAGCGCATCAAAAGCCACACAACCAACAACAACAACTCACGTAAATCAACCTTTGGTTAGAACATCTGTCCCAAACGCAAGTGTAAGTCAAGCACCAACAACACATAGATCGGCATAAAAAATGAAAATAAGTCTTTCCCCGAAAACCAAGACAATCCTAATTGTGGTAGCGGTAGTTACCATTGGAATAGGAGCATTTATGGTTTACAAGAAATATAAAAAGTAATTTTTTTTATGGCAACCGAAGATATTAAGTTACCGCAAAGTGAAAGTCCAAAAGAGTTTATAATGAAGAAAACAAATTCATTTGACTTAACTTCAAAACTTTCATTTTTCGGTGGTGCAATAGGACTTGGTTACGCACTTTATAGCGGTAAATCAAAGATTCTTTTTATCGTAATTGGTGCAGTAGGTGGTTCGTTATTGAATAGGGTAATAAACAAAAACACAAAATAAGATGCCAGTAACAAACACATTCGACAATTTGGAAGATTTCATCAAGTCCAACGAGGAAAACATGAAGTCAGCAAACCAACTTTGGAAAGAGTATGGTGAACCACAAAACATTCCATTCAAGACTTGGATTGAGCAACAAGTGATGACCGCAAAAGGTTCATCATGGTACAAGCAAGGGATGAGCATGAATGAAATTGTAAAGGGAAATAAGGAAAATTCTACAATAGTAAATCCTACCACTACGGCTAAAGAAACGGATTCAAAGAAACCATTTTTAATAATGGGAATGAATGGAATTGTTGTGATTTCCGTTTCTGTGGTGGCTATTGCATTGGGAGTTTATTTCTTAAATAAAAGCAAAAACAAATAATGAATCTTGTTTACGATTTTAATAAAAAAGCAACTTGTTTACGGATTGAGGTTAAAACCCAAAAACCTGCAAACATAATTATTCGTGTCATAGATGCGAATAAGCCTAATACATTGTATGAAGATCGTTATCAAAAGGTGATTAACAAGGATGTTTTTTATATAAAAATGCCCGTTACACCGATTGTTGGAGTTGTTCAAATATTCAATGGAACAAATGGAAATGTAAAGGATGGTGAAGATAAATCTTTCACTTTCAATATAAATCCTGTACCATTAAAGCGGTACATCATTCCAATGCGAATCAATAATCAACTTACAAGAAACTTCGTTGAGTTTGCACAAGAATTTTCGGAAGATGCAAGTATTATTTCTTCAAGTCATAAAAATAGTCCTTGTTCCGTTTACCAAAGTGCTGATGGAAAATTGAGAATTGATTATCACGATACACTTTATGATCTTAATACCGAAAAGTTAGATCGTAGCGGTAACACAATCAAGAATCCCAATTATGGTCGTGAGGTTACAACACCAATGCGTACCAATGCTGAAACGGGTGTAATAGAGGTTAGCAAGAAAGGAATTATGCAATATACAGTTCCTATGCGTATTGCAATTCTGTTGCATGAATACTCTCATTTTTACTTGAATAATAAGCCACAAGACGAAGAGGAAGCAGATTATAACGCTTTGCTTGTTTTCCTTTATTTGGGATATAGCAAGATTTCCGCTTACAAGGCATTTTGCGAAGTTTTCAAGAAAGCGGATTCACCTGCAAATCGTGATCGGGATAAAAAGATAAAGGACTTCATTGATAATTTTGAATCAAAACAATTCAGATTAGTTCAGTAATGGAAGATAGTAACAACATAGCGATTTGGAATGTCATCAAGGATGATTTGATTATGATAATAAACAATGATACTGCGACAAGCCAGACTATGAGTTTATTTGATTATTCAAATCTACCTTCAAGTGGCGGTGGAATGATTACCGCAACCATACAACTTGTGAATATGAACTATTCTCAATTCGTATCGGGATTGAATATGCTTGGTGGATATTATTTTGAAAATTTATCAATTTATGCCACCAATAGCGCACAAGCTATTGCACCATTCACGATAACTAAATTTACGGATTTGTTCGGTGAATCATTTACAGAACAAGTTTGTCCGATATTGAATCCTTTTGCACATCAACCATCATGCGAAAATGTACGATTGTTTTTCCCTGCCGATGGAAACAATAAAATAACATATACCATTGGTGCAAACCAACAAGTTATCTTGAAAATAACGGCAAAGGCTTATGATGTTTTAAATGGTTTTGACAATGAAACACATCATTTAGAACCATATTTGGTTGGTGATGGAACAAAAGTAATTGGAAACACTTTACCGCCATATTATCACGACACATTAAACAAGGATTATCAATTAAAACAACTATAACAATTAAAAACAAATAAAAATGAAAAAAGTAATTTTCTGGTCATTAGCCGCAGTAATTCTAATAGGTGGTGGATATTTCGTATTTACAAAATATGGTGATAAACTTGGATTCACAAAGAAAAAAAAGTTAACACAAGAAGAAATTGATAAACTTGTTGCAGATGCAAAAGCGGCAGGTGAACTTGAATCGCATAAAACATCGGCAAATTCAGTTGTTGTGGTAGAGGGATTTCCGCTTTCGGTTGGAATGACAGGCGAAAAAATCAAGGCTCTTCAAGTTAAACTTGGTGTAAGTCCAACATCAGGATATTTGGGAACAAAAACAAATTCTGCCATTCAATCAAAAGGTGTAGCAGTTCCCGTTAGTGAATCAGATTACAATAAATTGATGGGAATTGTAGCTACCACTACCACAAAACCATTGGAAAAAGGAAAGCCTGTTTATTTAAAAGGTGATTCAATTTTCTATTATAGTATTCCAACAAAAGATGCAATGTATTTAGTTGGTCAAGTGAAGAAAAATGTATCTCTTGATAAAGCGATTGGTGTTTATGTTGAACCTGCAACAAGTGGATGGTCAAAAATACAAGCGGTAACATTTCAACCTTTCAGCAAGGAAACGGGATGGAATACAGAAATCGGCTACCCCCCCGTTTCAATTCCTACAAAATACGTTAATAAAAACCTAAATGTTTACGTTTTAACTTCTGATTTAAGTACAAGTCCATATTAATTTTTTTTAAAAATAAAATAACATGAAATTAGAATTAGGAAAACACTTTAGCGAATTGCCATCATGGGCAAAGGGTGTAGTTGCAATAGTTGTTATTGGCGGTATTGGATTCGCAGGTTACAAGATTTACAAAGGGATTCAAAAAGCACAGAATACAAAAGGTGAATCCAAAGAGAAAAAAGATGTTAATGCTGACTTGAACCAAGAAATAAAATCAGGTAAAGCACCAACACTTTCCGATTCTCAAATATCGGGATATGCAAACCAATTGAAAGCGTCTTTTGATGGTTATGGTACTGACAATGCAACAGTTGGTCGTGTATTTTCTGCTATGAATAACGATGCCGATATTCTTTTATTGATAAAGGATTACGGAACAAAAACAATTAGTAGCGGTAAATTCAATACCACACCTGACTTTACTGGCACATTGCCCGAAACGATTTCAGATGAAATGTCAAGTGATGATATTGCAACATACATAACTGCAAACTTGGTTAAAAAGGGAATCAAATACAGATTTTAAGAATGAAAAAGTGGCAAAAAATAGGATTAGCGGTAGTGATAGCAGGAATTGGTTTTGCTATTGGCTATGAGGCTATTCCTGTTTTTAAATTAAAGATTGATGAATTGAAATCAAAAATTAAAAAAAAGAAATAAAATGGGAGAAACAGGAAAAGTGATTGCACCAACGGATGGTTCAACAACAAAAGTGATTTCGGATACACCGAAAAATAGCACTACAAAGAAGATTACCACAGGATTTATTGGCGGTGGACTTCTTGGTGCAATGATTGGTTATTCGGTAAATAAAAAGTACGGAATCTATGTAACTATTGTCGGTGCGCTTGTCGGTGCATGGGCATGGAACAAATATCAGAAATAGTATGTTTTTTGATATTGCATAACAAAAACTTATCTTTGTTTTCAATTAATCAAAAACAAACTTTTAAAAACCAAAAAAAATGGCTAAGAAGAAAAAAAGTGCTATCAGCAAATGTGCTACTACATTAGGTCGTAGAGGCGGTAAAGCAACTGCGGCAAAAAAACGTGCCACAAAACGCAAAAAGGCTACTCGCAAACGCAAGTAACCTATCTCTCGGAAAAAGGAAACGCAGTTGTGTGTTCTGCGTTTCATTTTCTGATTTAAAAATTAAAAATAAATTACATGGCACTTGAACAAGACGCATCGTTATTTATAAAAAAGTTTGAAGGATTCACCGCAAATGCAATTTGGGATGTTAACGCATTTCGTATTGGTCATGGAAGCGATACCATTGAATTAGCCGATGGAACGCACAGGAAAGTTGTTCAAGGAGATACAACAACAATGGCACTTGCCGATAAGGATTTGGCAAGGAGAATAAAAGATGAGTTTATTCCAAGAGTTGCAAAACAAGTTGGTGATGAAGGATGGAAAAAATTAAGTGATAATGCAAAAATAGCTTTGATTTCACTTGCGTATAACTACGGAAGTATTACTAAAAAGGATATTTTAGAATCTGCAAAAAGTGGTAATGAAATACAACTTTCAAAAGCCATAGTAGATAGCACATATAATGATAATTCAAGTTTGCCACAAGGTGTAAGGGATGCTTTGCGATCAAGAAGGCAACAAGAGGCGGTACTTGCAAAAACCGATACTGGCTCATCAAAAACGATTGTCGGATTTATTGTCGGTGTATTATTCATTGGAGCAATAGCAAGTATGATAATTTTCAGAAAAAAACTTTTAAATTAAATTGTTATGAAAAACGGAATAGACTTATTTGAACACAATTACGCAACAGGCGGTACAACGACAAAAACATTTCAAGAGATTTTTGATGAGTTGGCAAGTCAAAAAGGCTATCCATCAAAAAGCATATCGGCATCTGAATATCGTGAATTGCTAAATAAGGCTCATAAGATAAAATACGGAAAGTCTTTTGCATCAGGGGGTACAACAACATCAAAATACGTTACCACAAAAGATGGCGTGAAAGTCATCAAAGGAACTAATGACTACAAAGGTCATATTTTCTATGATGAAAATGGTGGAATGTATGAGTGCTTGGGATATTTCCCGAAACTTGATGACTGCAAGTATTTGAATCTTCAAACACGCAAAGAGGTTGTAGGTTGCATGGATGGATTCTACTTTAGTAATCCTACTGGTTATTTTGCTTGTGGCGGTGGGGTTGATGGAGATACTATTGCTGATAGGTACGGAAGATTAACTGAAAGAGAAGCAAAGCGACTTGACGAATTACAAAATAAAGTGAAAATAAACGAGCAAACTGAATCCGAAGATGCAGAATATGACAGATTAGTTCATAAGTACAGAGGTTGGGACTATAAAGGTTATGATAAATACGCTAAAGGCTCTAATGTAAGGGTTGATATGTATTCTAAATTTGATTTAAACAAAAGCGGAAATTTTTTTGCTACAATTAACAATAAAAATTACGAAATTATTTATAGGGATGATAAAACTCAAATGTACGATTTATTTGAAAATGATAAAAAAATTAAAAGCAGTAAAAGTGTTCGTGATTTAATGCAATTTCCAAAGAATTACGCTAAAGGCTCTACTATTGAAGGTGGTGGTGTTGACACCGAACTTAAAGAAGCGTTAGGTATAGCGGACGGGGGCGGTGTTTTTACACAAGATTTTTTTGATAAGTATGAACTTGTCAAAGAAACTTATTCAACCAAGAAAAATCCAAATGCAGATGAATTAGCAAAAAGCAGAAAAAAAGAACTTCAACAACAAGGATTTTTGGTTAAAATGAAAAAGGTTAGTTTTGAAGACCTTGCCCGAAGCGTTGGTTATTTCATAATCGCAGTAAAAAGAAAAAATGAAACATTCGCTAAAGGCTCTACTGTTGGCGGTGGCGTGAAGTATGCAAAAGGTGGAAGATCAGATTTTAGAAATTATTATTATTTAGTTGTTGATCTTGATGAACGAGGTGAATATATGGCATCTGTTTATGATGCAAAAGATCATCAAGTATGGGATTGTGATACAGAATTAGTGTCAGAACTTATTGAAGATGGATTTCTTAAAAATAAACCCGATGAAGATTTAGAACGATTAAGTAAATATCTTTCAGATAATGGAAAAATCAGAAAAGGTGCTGAAATTATTTCGGAAGATGAATACAATGAAATTCGTGATGAAGATGATCTTTTAGAATTTTCAATTCCAACATGGGCGTTATCTTCATTAATAAATGGTGATGATAGCGGTTTGGAAGATGATGATATTAAAAAGTTAAATGATTTTGTTGATGGTGTTGTTAAAGAACATGGAAACGCATTTTTCATGTTACCAAGTAACGACGAAGAATTAGAACCACATTTTACAAATAGAAATGATATTGATAATATGGGTAGTGATGTTGTTGCTCTTTATTTAAGACCTAATGAAACTTTTGAAAAAGGTGGTGGAGTAACTTTTGAAAAATACAAAAACAAGGAGATTATGTTTTCTCCAGATTTTAATACATATTTTACCAACGATGAAGAATTTGAATCATTGGAGAAAGCTAAAAAATACATTGATAATGGCTCTAAACCATCTGCAAACACAATCAACGCATACAGGCATGGTGCTTTCGCAAAGGGTGGCATGGCAAAAGGTTCATCAATAACCAAAAAAACAAGCGGTGGTCATTATGAAAATCCCTTCTTAAAGGCTATCTTTGGAGTATAATTGTCAACAATTTAAAATAATAACAAACAACGAAAAGAAAATGGAAAATTTAGGAGTAATGGAAAGATATAAGTTTCATTGGTATTCTGCCGATGGTTACTACAATGCAGTCGGTGATGCACAAGACACATTGAACAAACTTATTGCACAATTGCCAGATTTGACAAAAAAGTTATCAGATACAACATTGATTCTTTCAAAAAAGCAATCCGCTTATGACAATGCAGTAGCTTTTCGTCAACAATGCCAAGACGCAAGAGATCAAAAAACTGGTGGTATGGCTAAAAATAAAGCCTGTGATATTGATGAGTTAGGTGCAAGAGGAAGAAATATCGCCATTGCTAAAACAGATTTAGATGCCGCTATAACAATACATAATGGTGCTAATTCTGCATTAACTAAGTTGAATGGAGATATTGACGATGCAACAAAAAAAGCAAAGGAAGCATCAAAAACAGACCCCGAAACAATCAAAGCATTAAATAAACAAGCAGGTGATGTTCAAGTTGCAATTCAACAAGCAAAAGAACAATCAAAAGTTGCATTAAGACAATCGGATATATCGGCAGTAACATCGGCATCGGCATCGAAAAATAAAAAACTAATGATCGTAGGTGCTATTGTAATCGGTATTCTAACATTGGGTTTTGTAATAATCAAAAAGTTTAAAAAATAAATCTTTAAAAGAAAAAATAAAATGAAAAAGTCAACAAAACAACTTGCACAAGATTGTATTTCACAAGGAGGTTCACCGCTTTTATCAATGAGTGGATCGTATATCGGTTGCCAATTGGGAACAAAAACAGTTTCTTCTTCCAATCATGGTGAATACAATGCAGTAGGAACAAAAACACATCTTGTAAGTAACGCATCGGGAGTTGATGGTTATTACAATGGTGATGGCGGTAGCGAACAATTAGATGGTTACTACAATGCAGGTGGAAAAAAAATAGATTCTCTTTTAGATTCCATTTTCCCAAAAAGAAATACCATTGCAGATACAAAAACATCTGAATCAGACCTAAATAGATCAGAAGCGGATATGAATCGTGCAATTTCACAAGCATTGGGTCAATCAGGTGGAGCGACAACAAAAACACAAGACACAGGTATGCCAGTAATCGCAAAAGTTGGTATCGGTGCATTGGTTGTGGGTGTTATTGGTTTTATCGTTTACAAGATCATTAAAAGAAAGAAATAAAATGAAAAAATTGTGGATTTCAGTAGCGGTATTGGGAGTATTGGGATTTGTTGGATATAAATACATTTCCAATTATTCCATAGCCGATAAATTGGATTTCAAGGTTCGTGGTCATTATCTTAAATTCTCTTCTCTTTCAAGCGCATCGGTTGAATTATACCTTGATGTAACAAGCAAATTGCCCGTAAACGTAACCATCAAAGGATATGATCTCGATTTGATTGTAAACGGAAGTAAACTTGTAAATATAAAATCAAGTTCCGAACAACAATTGATTAAAGACCAAACAAATATCATTACAATAGCATCGGAGTTCAATCCAACAACACTACTTGGAAGTTTATTCAGTTTTGCTTTTTTCAAACAGATAGTAAAAAATAAACTTAATTCAACGATTGAATTAAAAGGAACAATGAACGCATCGCTAATGGGTGTTGAATTGAGTAAAATTCCCGTTGACATAAATTCAACTTTAGCTGACTTTGTTGTAACTACACCAGTCGGAAACGCATAAAAAAAAATGAGCAATGCCATTCGTAATTTGATGAAATTTAAGGGTTATAAGGTTTTTGATAGACCTTATGAACTTAATATTGTCGGAGTACGTTCAAATTCAACTGTTCCAAATAAGTTTGACGATAAAATAATCGTTTTCTTTAAGGATGATCTTGGTAAATGGAATGACTTTGTTTATAATGCAACAACCGATACGGGAACTTATTGGTTAAACAATCCATTGAGTAATGAAGGTTCTGCATTATTGAAAGATGGGCAATACATTGATTCACATAAAATAGGATTACACAAAGGTCAATATACCGCTTTGGTTCAATCAAAACCATTGGTTGTTATTCGTGATTATAATCGTGATGCGGTTTTGGATTTCAACAACGGAAAAGAGGAAACTGGATTGTTTGGAATAAATATCCATCGTGCAAATTCCAATGGCACAACAATAAATGTGGATAAGTATTCGGCAGGATGCCAAGTGTTTGCAAATGCAACTGATTTCTCGAATTTCATTGACATGGCACAAAGGCATAGTAAACTTTATGGCAATAACTTTACCTATACTCTTGTGGATGATCGTGCAATAAAAAGGACATTGTTAAGAAGAGGTGTTATTTCAATTGTTACCTTTGCGGTGATTATCGGTGTAACGATATTCGCCATAAAGAAATTCAAGAAGTGAAAATTTAAACACACACACAAAATGAAAGAATCCATTACCATAAAAATGCTATCAGAGGCATTGCGTAAATTCGCTTTGCAAGGTGATGTTACAACAAAAGATACGCAATTGATGATTTATACCGATGATAACGTACATTGCGTTCCATCGTATAAATTGCTTTACGGATATAAGCCATCAAGGAATATTCCTTTCAGCGATGTTTATGATGGCAACAAGGAGATATTCAGTTTTGTGGAACGCTCCGCACTATCATTGCTTGGCAATTCACTTAATGATTCGGTAAGTGAATTTATCGCAAAACTAATGGGTGGATTGGCAAAAAAACATTCAGTAAATCCAAGTGATGTTGAAGTTATGATATGGACAAGGGATATTAACGCAAGTGTATTGTCGTTCAACGTATATATCACGACTTACGAAAATTCAAAGAAGTCAAAAACTGATAAGGGAAAAATAACATTAAAAGAATTTTTAAATGACTAATACAACAAAGAGTTCAAATATTGGATTTCTATACCAAAAATCAAATGGTAGTGTATCGCTAACGGATACAACAACATATTATGCAAATTATTCTGTTGGAAATACATACATAACATTTACAGATGTGTTTTATGATGCGTTTGGAAGTTGTAAATTAACCAATGCGTATGCTTATTACGAAGGTGATTCAAGTTTAACAGGATTTGAATTATATCTTTTCAGTAGAACGCCATCATCCACAATAGCCGATGGCACTACATTTACAATATCACCAAGTGATTTACCATACTTTTTAGGGATAAGTTTCTTGGATACTAATTCCTATGATTCGGGAACATTCTATACACTAACAAGCGGAACAACCCCAATAAGTATTCTTGAAAATTCAGATGGAAGTACAAATTTATACGGAGTTCTTGTTGCAAATCCTTATGGTGTAGGCGGTATTACGGCATTGTCAAGTCCTCTAAATATTTATTTAAACGTGCAACAAGACTAAATTATATGGGAGATTCAGTTTCAAGTCAAAGTCAGAATTTAATTTTAATGCCTCTGACAACAACAAGCTATCATAATGTAAAATCATCAAACTTGGGATTGTTGCATTACAATTCATATACCCCAATTAGTTTGGGTAACTCTGTTTATTCATTTAATAAAATTTTAGGCGGTGTTGTTGAATTTGATGGGGCGATATTTTCAACAGATAGCATTGGAAGAACTTGCAATTCATATTTAATGATAAAAAACCAACCTGCCTATATTTATTATGAATGTAATATTCCAAGTCCAGTATTCCCATTTTCAGATGGTGTTTCATTGTCGGGAACGCTATATGGTATTCCAACAACATATACATATCCAAGTTCAACGGAAGCTATGCCATTATCTGCAAATTTAGCATCGGTAGGCGCACCAACATTAATATGGTCGATTGCTAAAAATTTAGATATTTATTCATTGTATTCTACCCAAAGTGATTTTGTTCCAGATAAATTGACAAAAATAGTTGTTGGTGGAATAAATCAAGATTTTTCATTTACCGCTTCCCCAAATGCAACAGCAGTAATTTCATCACAAATATGTATTGATTTATTTTCAGCACCGCCACAAGGAACAAATGGTGTTAATGATGGGAATGATTGGAAAATGAGTAATACCGATATTGATAATTTCTTGGGTAGATTGTCTTTTTCAAAAAATGTTTTAAATGTTGATTTATCCACAATTTCAGAATATAATGTTTATGAATTAAATATTAGAAATGGATACCTATTGACAAATCCCGTTTCCAAAATAATTTATGGTGTTCCTTTTACAATAGATTCTTTGAGTTATGCAATATTGCCAACGGATGCTATTCAATTGTATTTCTCATCACAAAAGGCTTAAAAAATGAAGTGGCTAAGTAATGGTTTTGGTTGGCTTTTAGGTAACAATATAAATTCCAATAGCGGTACTGTAACCTCTGTTGGTGTAACCATGCCAACTGAATTTTCTGTTAGCAATTCACCCATAACTTCATCGGGAGATATTGCAATAACATGGAAAAGTGAATTACAAAACCTTGTTTTTGCATCACCTGATAGTTCAAGCGGTGTACCAACATTTCGTTCTTTGGTGGCAACAGATATTCCTGCATTACCATATATTTCATCGACATTAGCCGATGGTAAAATTTGGATTGGTAGTGGTTCAAACATAGCAACCGCACAAACATTATCGGGTGATATTACAATCACCAATTTGGGTGTAACCGCCATTGGAAACAACAAGGTTACATACGCAAAAATGCAAGGTGTTTCCACTACTTCAAAACTTTTAGGTAGCAGTTCTACAACAACTCCGATTCAAGAAATTACATTAGGTGCAGGATTATCTTTAAGCGGAACAACATTAACCGCAACAGGCACAGGCTCGGTAACAAACGTATCAGCATTAACATTAGGCACGACAGGAACAGATTTAAGTTCAACTGTTGCCAATAGCACAAGTACGCCCGTAATCACATTAAATGTACCTACGGCATCCGATACCAATCGTGGTGTATTATCTTCATCTGACTACACAAAGTTCACTACGACCTCCCTAACACAAAATGGATGGATAGGAATGACCTTCGATGTAATTGATGCGGTGGTAACTTCTTCGGGTGGAATTATTACTCTTACATTTGAAAAGTTAGGTGGTGGTGATGTGCGAGTATTATTTTCAACAGGGATTACCACAATAGATTGCACTCCTGCGTTAACCATTGCATTAACGGCAGGTACAGATACCGTTCCTCAAGCCAATTATGTTTATGTCTTGAAATCTGCACCAACCGTATTGACATTATCGACAACAGGATTTCCAACAGGTGTTGAGTGTTTACAAATTGGGCATATGATAGTTCCAACGGCATCACGAGTTGCTACTTATGGTGTTTATCAGGAACATATTTACAAAAATGACATTTGGGATGGTGCGAGTAATGGTCAAATAAATGACATTAGCGATTGGATTAGGGATCAGAATGCGACATGGGTTAGCGGAACATTGCTTACTCCAACGTTAACAAATGGTTCGCCTGATACATTGACCATTGCGGTTGCAAGTGGATTAGTACGTCAAATTCACGAAAAGGCATATCCTGCTTTCAATTCAGCAACGGCAGGAACTACTAATCTTACCACATTCTTTGCGGTAAACCATCCAACGCCATATACAAGCGGAAAGGACTTATATAATTTCAAGTTAACAAGCGGAAACGTAGCGGCGGCAAATAACAACAGAATATCTTGGGTGATTTGGGGCGTAATAGATCAGTATTCAAACGAATCGAAAGTATTTGTAAATCTTCCAAGTGGTTTCTATACTTCCAACGCGGCGGCAATTGCTGACGCATCACATTATGCAAATTATAACATTCCATCTCAATACACAGGCGAAGGATTTTTGATTGCAAAATTAACGTACACATACAATCAGGGTGGACAACATCTCACATTAGTTGAAGCGATTGATTTGCGAGGACAGATTCCATCAATTTTTGCAGGTGGAGCGACATTACCACCTACGATATTTCCTGATAGCACATTTGCCGTTGAGAATGTTGTTGATCCGACAAAAGAAGTTCACTTTGATATTAGTGGAAATACTACTGCGGTGGTTTCTACTATTGCAACTACTGATACTGCCAACCATACGCATACGATTCCAAACGCAACAGGAACAATTATACAGACGAGCGATTCATTGACAATCACAAATTCAATGATCGCAAATACTACGATTGATCTTACTGCGAAAGTTACGGGGGTGTTGCCACTTGCAAATTCAAGTGATATTTATTTTACTATTCCATTTTTCAATACAACAGTTTATAATCCTACGGATGGACAAGTAATATATGTAGGTAATTATGGACTTGCTCAAACGATTGCTACAAGAGCAATAGTGGGAATAGCATTTGACGGAACACTTGTTGGGGCATCATTGACAAGTGTAACTCAATCTACTTTAGGTTCGGCAGAAGATACAGTTGCCGCCTTTATGCTAAATGGAGGTGCAAGTTTTACAAATATTTTTACCGCAGTCAGAAATAATGCTTTCGCACTTACTTATACAACCAATAGTTTGAATGTCAATGTAAGTGCTGGTGATACGTTTGGAATAAGATTAACTCACCCAAGTTGGGCAACAAATCCTGTAAACGTATTGATTAATGGACATTTAATATTCAAACGTAGGTAAGTAGAATGGTCGCACAATAAATTAAAATTTAATTAACTTTGATTTTTAATAACTAAAAAAATGTCAGGTCAAAAAGTAAAGATATTTACGGGTTCACTAACAAATTCCATATTGACATTATCGGAAGATGATGGCATAACCATGTTATCGGTAAAGGTTTCATCATCCTCATCTGTAAGCGGTAGTATAACGGGTGATATTACTCTTGGTAGTTTACAACCAAGTGCAATAACAATTATCGCAGGGGATGGAACAACAATAGCCACACCGAATAATGGATTTTTGGATGGACTTACCTTAACCGCACCAACTGGGTGTACCATGAATATTATAGCACTACGATAAAATGAAGATAACAGAATACACACCAAAGATAATTGCCACAAAAGAGGACAATACAATCCCATTGTTGCAATTCATTTACGATAATTTCTCATTTGGCTCTGTTGGAGTTGAATTTGGTAGCGGTCATACCTCCACATATATTCTTGGAGAAAAATACATGATGACTTCTTTTGAGGAAAATCAGGATTACATGGATTTGCGTTATAGGACAAGGCTTGTTTATTCTGCAATCATTGATGGATGGTTTGAACTTGAAACGATAAAAAGAATGATGCCAAAGAAGAACAAATTTGTTTTTATTGACGCACCATCAAGCATTGAATATCGTAGAAATATACTTCGCATTTCACATATTTTTGAAAAAAGCGGAACTATAATTTACAATCTTCAAACACAAACCGATTACGAACTTGCAATACATTTATCGGTAAAGTTGAAACGTAATTTCAAGGAATACAAGGTTGGAGAATGTCGTTTTGCGGTAATTGGAATGAGTAAGGCAAGATTATTTTTCCACAAAATATCCAACTTTCTAAAACTTTCAAAGAAGCCGAAAATAGAAATTGAACTAAATAATTATTAAAAAGCCAATGAGAAATTTCATTAAATCAATGCTCACAGATGAACGTGGAGCGACATCAAGCAAGAGAATCATAGGATTCATTTGTGCAATAATACTTTGCGCCTGTCTTGTGGTAAATACAATTTTTCCAAAAGAATACTTACCTTCGCCCTATCTAATACAAGCGGTATGTGCATTAGCCTCCGTTTGTATTGTTGGAAGTACAATAGATAAATTTTCGTTCAAGGAGAAATTGGAACAACCAAAAACACAAGAAGAAGATAAATGAGAAATTACACAATTGCAGAATTGAAAACGGAGTTTAAAAGATTGAATTACCAATGGCTTCCGTTTCAAGTTGTGGGAATAAGATCAAAGGAAAACAAGCCAAATGCCTTTGATGACATTATCGGAATAATCCAAAATGATACAATAAAATGGTACACTTGCACGACTAATGCAGGTACTTACTGGTTATTGCATCCCGAAAATGTAAGCGGTACTGCGGTGCTAAAATGTAATCAATACCTTGATTCATGGGCGTTAGGATTACATCAAGGCAAATACAAGGCTTTGAAACAGATTAAGCCAATTTCCGTTTGGAGGGATAACAACCACAATGCCATTGCGGAGGAAAAAGGAAATATTGACACAGGAATGTTTGGTATAAACATTCATAGGGCAAACGAATTTGCGGTTTCTACATTGGTGGAAAAATGGTCGGCAGGATGTCAGGTGTTGAATAATCCAAAAGATTTCAAGGAATTTTTAGGTACTTGTGAGAAGTCAAAATTGAACTTCTTTACTTATTCCCTATTGAATGAGTTTTAATTAAACCAAGCAATAACCCCACAAATTTTTATGAATGAAGGTTCTAAAGTTCACACTTTAAGCGGTAGATATAGACTTACCGAAGATGAGGAATTGATAATTCTAAAATATCGTGAGCAAAAAACACTTTTGGATAAGGAATGTGAAGTTGCAGGGATAGACCCCAAAGATGTTCGGCACTATTGGTATAAATCAAAAATGTTTTCTGTTTTTGCAAAGGGAAAAACAAAGAATCTTGAAGATTTGAAGAAGGAGATAATGGATGGGATGAAAACACATTCACCAAAATATAGGGAGATAAAACGCAAGAAACTTACCGATTCACATTGCTTGGTAATTGATCCTGCCGATATTCATATTGGTAAATTGGGAAGTGCTTTTGAAACGGGTGATAAATACAATGTAAACATCGCAATCAAAAGAGTTCGTGATGGAATAACTGGATTGATAAACCAATCATCATGTTATAAAATAGACCAAATTGTTTTGTTTTTGGGGAATGATATTCTTCATACAGATACTTCAAAAAGAACAACAACGGCAGGAACGCCACAAGATACCGATGGAATGTGGTATGATAATTTCCTTGTTGCACAAAAGTTATATGTTGAAATCATTGAAATGCTATTGCCAATAGCAAACGTACATTTGATACATGATGTTTCCAATCACGATTACATGAGTGGGTGGATGCTTACACAATCGGTACAAAGTTGGTTTTCAAAATCAAAGAATATCACTTTTGATACTTCGATGAAACATAGGAAAGCATATAAATATCACAATAACCTTATCGGTTCTACGCATGGTGATGGAGCAAAGGAAAGTGATTTGCCGATTTTATTTGCACAGGAATTTAAAAAAATGTGGTATGAAACAGAACACAGATACATTTTCGGTAAACACCGCCATCATAAAACAAGCAAGGATTATGTCGGAGTTACCTATGAAACATCAAGAAGTGCCTCTGGAACGGATGGATGGCATCATCGTAACGGCTATCAACATTCTGTCAAGGCGGTTGAAGCCTATATTCATCATAAACAATTAGGTCAAGTGGCAAGGCTTACACATAAATTCATATAATCAAAAAACACATAAAAAATGAAATTCCAAACACAAAACATCATTTATCCGATCTTATTGGTGATCGCTCTTTTTTCGCTTTTTTATAGAGGTTGTAATTACCAAACAAACAAGATTGATGAACTTAAAACAAAAACGGATTCAATACTAAATCAAAGACAAAAAGTAGTTGATAGCTTGAAAACGCAAGTCATAATCAGGGATACATTACTTGCCAAGTCAAGGTTATCTTTGGATACAACAATTAACAATGTTTCAACATACATAAAGAACTATTATAGCGTTACAGATACGATATTGAAATTGATTACTTGTGATTCAATTATTGTGGAATGTGGCAAACTTTCGGTAAAATGCAATAAGAATGATTCGTTACATAGATCGCAAGAAAAGACATTGCAAGGGATGATATTGATTTTACAGAATAGTTTAGACACATCACGACTTGCATATAACAAGTGTGAATATCAATTACTTAAAGAGGTAAAAAGAAAGAAATTTTGGAGGGGAGGAACTATTTTGGCATCGGCAGTAGTGGTTGTGGCAAGGCTTATTAAATAATTTTACTTTTTCATTATCAATTTGTACCTTTGATATGCTCTTTAACCCCCAATATAATATCAATTTATGATTAGTTTAATACTTTTAAATACATTTGGAATATTCGATTCTCTTGCAAATTATGGTGCATTAGGTTTAGTAACATTGGCAAGTGGCGGTGCGCTTTGGTATCTTTTAAAAAGACAAATAATGAGTGAAGAAAGATTGCAGAAGAAAGTGGATGAATTGCAAAAGGAAATGACTGATTATATCCTAAAAGATCAACGTGAAATGAAGGATATAATTGAGAAAAATACGGATGCTCTTACAGAACTTTCAAAGATTATCTACGAGAAAACAAGTAGTAGTCATTAGTATTTTACCGCACCGCCCTTAATGATGGGATTGGATGCCATATCTTCATCGAAAGCGTAACGTGCTATCATTTGCACAGATTTATGACCGCTTATCTTTGATATAGAACTATCAGAAAACCCTTGTTTTTGCATTGAGTTGATAAAGAATCTACGAAACGAATGTGGAGTTAATTTTATCATTCCATTAAACGATGTATTGGCTAACCATTTTTGGCAAACATTATATATGTGTTGTGTTGTAACAGGCTTTATTCCCTTTATTTTATTGGTTCTTCGTGATTTATTTGTTACAATGAATACTTGACCTTCTGCAAAATCGCTCATGCCATTAAACCAATCTGGAAGCGGTAATTTTTTTGTATCTCCCGTTTTCACCATATAGATATTCATGCACTTATTCAGCACATCAATATCGGTTACTTTTGCCATTGATATTTCAGACCTTCTGCAACCAAAAGCAAAGAAAAACAAAATCCATTTTTCATCAATAGTTCCATTTTCATTTACATGATCGCAAATTTCAACATACACATCGTCATTTATACGGACTTGTTTCTTGAAAGCATTGGTATCTTGGGTGGTAATCCAGTCTGCGTTAAATGCTGATTTAATGTCAAGTTTCATATCCTTGAAATTCACATATTCCCAAAATTTTCTTACCGATTGCATTTTTAGTGCGATGGTATTTTGCTGAATATCCGATGACAATAAAACCTTGTTATAAACGATAATTAGATTCCTTAGATTTTGTGTTGTATCTGACTTTTCAATGTTGTATTCCATCGCATTGCACCAACAAAGGAATTGTTTTGCGTTCCAGAGGTAGTTTCTTCGAGTATTGAATGAATTAACCCTCTTTGAAATATCAAGGTATTTTGCGAAAGCTATTAGGTAAGATTCCACATCGTTTGTTCCGCTAAGATATTCATCGGGAACATTTGACATTGATTTTTGAACGTGAGGCAGTCTTGCCAAATCCCAATTTTCGGGAGTTTCATCATTGTTTATCGGTATGATTTCAAAAGGATTGTTCATGTATTTCGGTATTTAATTATCATAAATATCAAAGTTAGCTATAATTTGTTTTATAATGAAGTTATCGCTAAATTTACCATGTATTAATAGCAAATCTTATGTTTGACATTAAAAACCAAGACACTTTTTTAGGTGGTCAAAACGTGCATAATCTGATTATCATCGGATTGCTCGTTTACATCATTTTTAAGAAGTAAGTCTTTTCCCCATCAGGAAAAAAACTTTAAGCCGATAATGTTATCGGCTTTTCGTGTTTGATGTAAGTTAACGGTTATACATCACATCTGTTGTCTATGCGCCATGAGTGGCGGGTATCATGTAGTTATATGCAAATTTGCTTTGCTACTTTCTGCGTATTTCAAAATCAATCGGTTTATATAAATCTATTCTGTATTCGGTTTTCCATTTAAACCAACCAAGCTGTTTCCTTGTGCTATAAACATTGCTCCATAGCATCCAACCCTCATTTTCTTTGCAATATTTATCTGCTCCATCTATTACGGCTTGTTTGTCAAATCCTGTAATGTAAACCGATTCTGCTTTTCCTAAATACATAATTTGTTCATATTGTTTGTTTTTAAGTGTAAATAAATCCAACCGCACCGCAAGCAATTCATCACATAACAGCACATTGGCGTTATTGCTTTCCGTTTTCAAATTATTATTTTCCATATTATTAAATTTATTTTTTCAATTAAACATTTGTGAGGCAACAACGCCAATCTGCAAAATGTTATCGGCAACCCTAAGAAACCGACATAGCAACATCATTTAACTGCCACGCTTGACGTTTATTATTATCTTTTCTTGGAGTGCCGTCTTTCTTTAATTCAGCACCGAAGTAAACGCAACAAGGCTTATCACCATAAGAGTATCTTATCTTTTCAACTATGATAGTTCCAATATGGTCGGTAAACTTATCACCTTCTTTATAGGGGTTATTTGCATCACAGTATTGTTGCATTACTTCTTTTTTCTTTAACTCAAATTCTTGTTGCAGTTGAGTAATTTTTTGATTTAATGTTTCTTTGTTCATTTTATTTATTGTTTAAGTTGTTAATCATTCCGAAAGAAGGGCAACCGATTTTTAATAAAAAATCAGAAATGTCTTTAGGCATTCTTTCCATCAATTCTATTCAATTTCCATGTATGAACTGGTTTTCCATAAATACCAATAATCATGTCATCTTTACCTAACTTTTGCAATTCATCTTTTATGGTAAGATTAGTAATTGCCCGACGAACACTTGTTATCGGTATGTTACGATATTCAAAAGCCATTTTCCACACCTCGTCAGGTGATAATTTTCGGTTATTCAACCGAAACACCCGTAAAACCTCGTCATCTTGCTTTGATGCTTTTTTGTTGGAAATTATGGCATCTTTGCCATGTAAACCATTCGTGTTGTAATAGCTATTCATTGTATGTGTATAGTGGGTTTGCAAATAGTTTTTAATAGCCTCACAAACTCCAAGTATGCTTCCTCGTCTGTCATGTGTTTATTGTTTAACAAATGCAAATTCTTTTCCTGTGCAAGAAAACAAAAATTGAGTATTTGATCTTGAAATCATCTTTGCTTTTTTGTCTATATTCTTGACAAATTTACTAAAATAAAGATACGTTTGCCATGAAGATAGTTCCTCGTCAACATATAGATCGGCTACATGAATGTCATTTATGAATAGTGCGTACATGGCTTTATTTTATTATTTTGTTTTTAAAATTTGTTAGTAACGCTCCCTACTTTCTTACGATTTCGGGAGCGATCACTTCCATATGATGGGTTTATTATTTTCTTAATCCGTTTTCAATTTCAGCGAAAATAAAAGCGGTGTCATTTTTATTTCCATCTTCATCGGTATTCAAGTCTTTCAATCTGTTTTCAAATTCAGAGCGTGTTTCGAATTTTTCAGATTCAATTTGCATTGGTTTTGAATTGTTGCGGAAAAATAGTCCGAATGTGAATGTTGTTATAGTTTTCATTTTAGGTGGTTTTAGATTGTTAGTGTTATTCGTTTGATTTGATATGTCAAATGTATATTAAAGTGTAATACGTCCGACATAACCACATCAAAATAAATGTAATACGTTGTAAATCAATTCAATTAGTTTTTTCATCAAAATAAAATTGTTTCGTAATACATAATTACACTATCTTTGACAACATGAAAGGAACTGAAACGAAACACACACAAGAATGGTAGCCATACGGATGCCACACGAACTATTCGAAAAAATCGAAAAGAAACGTAAAAAAATGCCCCGAACAGATTTCATTATTAAACTTTTAAAAATTGAAATAAAATGAGACATCTAATCCGAAGTAAATTTTATTACCTATAACGGCTACGGCTATGTGCAGTAGCGGATTTGAAACACAAAACTTAAAATATAGAACGAATGATGATAGTAGAAAAAATGTTGAATAACGCACCGAACCCGCTATTGCATATAGCCGATGTTAGTGGCAGTGCTTTGTTCAATGCTGACTGTATGGATATTTTACCCCTTATTCCTGATAAATCGGTTCAACTTATATTGGCAGATTTGCCTTATGGAACTACAGGTATTGATTGGGACAATATTATACCAATGGGTAAACTTTGGGAGCAATACAATAGAATAATGACTGATAATTGTGCGATTGTTTTATTTGGGAGTGAGCCATTTTCATCATTAGTGAGAACAAGTAATTTGAAGATGTATAGATATGATTGGAAATGGGAAAAAGCAAAAGCAACATTACACGCTTTGTGTAAAAAAAGACCAATGAAATCTGATGAAGATATTATGGTTTTTTATAACGAACAACCAATTTACAACCCACAAATGATAATTGGAGAAAAATACAAAGGCAGAAATAATACTAAAAACCATAAGGAATTAAAAGGCGAATGGTTAATAGGGCAAGGTAGCAGGACTGATAATGAAGGGACAAGATACCCACGAACAAATATTTATTTTGCAAATGAAAATAAAGCAGGACAACACCCAACTCAAAAGCCTTTGGAACTGATTAAATACCTTATTCAAACATACTCAAATGAAAATGATTATGTGCTTGATAATACAATGGGAAGCGGAACAACTTGTTTAGGAGCAAAAGAGTTGAACCGTTCTTTTATTGGTATTGAAAAAGAGGTAAAATATTATGATTTGGCAGTCGCTCGTGTGTTCGGGTAGCATTGCCACTAACTACTGTCTACCCGCCACACATGGCGCATAGACAGCGAATAACGATGTATAACCGCAAAAAAATAGAGCAATTTATTGAATCAATAAACAAATAAGACAATGAATAGCAACGAAAAATACCAAGAAATGCTTGACGATGAATGTTCATATTCAATCGGTGTTCACGAAAACGTGAACAAGGGAAATAGCAACCAGAAAAAAAAGATCGTAATAGAACTTACCGATTGGGATTACACTTGCGCTGATAGGTGTTGTGATACCTATGGCGTTTCAATTAAAGTAAACGGAAATGATATTGAAGGTGATGCCACAGAGCCACAAGCGGCTTTGCGATCTGTACTTGGACATCTTGGGTATGATGTTGAATTTATATAATTATGTAACATATATGCACCATTATCACCCTAATTCTATGTCAATGTCTAATATATTAATCATTAAAAAATGAAAAAAACTATTCTAACATCCATTGCATTGCTTTGTATTATTTTGGTAAACATTGTATATAACAAGAATCCGTACATAGCATTTCCAGTATCAATAATTTTTGGATTTTTATTTGGTGTATTTCTTCGTAAACTATTACACCTTAGAAAACAATAAAAAGTACACCAAAACAATCAAATATAATCTTTTGACAATTAAACTTAGCATAATTATACTTATATGGGTGAAAAAAGAAATCAGGCACAAGGTTCTTTTTCCCCTATGCCTGTTATTTATGCTAACTTTAATTGTCGCAAGTACATTATATTGGTTTTTTGGTATGTTTTTATTGTTTTCTAAGGTGTAATAGTTTACGAAG
>Ga0194063_10000600_pt1 | contig 25511 bp, 18 predicted proteins | sample SepL3720m_MetaG_FD_155459 | JGI IMG/M metagenome (GOLD analysis project Ga0194063, IMG submission 155459) | Anoxic zone freshwater microbial communities from boreal shield lake in IISD Experimental Lakes Area, Ontario, Canada - Sep2016-L373-20m | ecosystem: Environmental > Aquatic > Freshwater...
ACGACCCTCCCCCGCGTGCTTGTGACGCTCGTCGGCATCGAAAAAGTCGTCCCCAAGCTCAATGATCTCGCCACCCTTCTGCCGATGCTGGCAACCGCCGGCGCCGGGCAGAACATGACTTGCTACAACACGCTGCTGGGCGGCCCCCGCCAGCCGGGCGAGACCGACGGCCCGCTGGAATACCACGTCGTCCTCCTCGATAACAACCGCACCACCCTGCTGGCCGATGCCGAGCAGCGCGACGCCCTTCACTGCATCCGCTGCGGGGCCTGCCTCAACGTGTGCCCGATTTTTAAAAATGTCGGCGGCCATTCCTACGGCACGACATACCAAGGCCCGATCGGCTCGGTGATCACCCCGCATCTGCGCGGCCTCCAAGCATGGAAGCACCTTTCTTTTGCCTCCTCGCTCTGCGGAGGATGCACCGAGGCCTGCCCGGTTAAAATTGACCTCCACCACCACCTTCTCCAAAGCCGCCGCAATGCTATTGCCCAACGGTCGGTCTGGTGGGAAAAATTGCTCTTTGTCGGCTTTGCCTGGTTCATGCGCCAGCCAGCCCTTTACCGCTTGGCGGCCCCGCTCTTGCGTCTCGGCGCGCCGATCCTGCACCTCATCCGGGGACAAATCATCGACCCGGCCCAGCTCTGGACCCGCACGCGCGACCTGCCCCCAGCTCCCAAACAATCGTTCAAAGAATACTGGAAAAACCGCCATGCCAGCCGATAGCCGCGACATCATTCTCCGACGCATCCGCGAAGCCCTCGCGGTCCCTGCCCCCGCACGCCACCTGGAAGGAGTCTCTCCCGCCGCAACCTCTCAGCCGCCGGAAGACTGGCTCCCACCGGTCCCGCACGACCCCGCTGCTCTTGTCGCCCTCTTTGAAAAGAATTCCGCCGATCTAAAGACTGAAGTCGTTCGTTGCTCGGACCTGGCTGCCGTCGCTTCGGCCTTGTCGGCGCTAGCCCGTGACAATGCTTGGAAGTCCGTCGGCTCCCACGATTTCAAATTAGGAACCTCTGCCGTCGCTGCGCTCGGACTCCCCGTTGTCCACACCGACCAGCCCTATGAAACCGCTGCCCTCGAGCGCTGCGATGCAGGGATCAGCGGATGCGACTGCCTGGTTGCCCAGACCGGCGGGATCGCCGTCACCTCCGCCTCCGCTGGCGGACGCGCGCTTTCCGTTCTTCCGCCTCACCATGTCGTCATCGCCAGCTGCGCCCAGCTCGTCGGCGATCTCGCCGATGCCTTCGCTCTTGCCCGAAAAAATTACGGCGAGGTTCCTGCCTTTTTTTCGTTCATCACCGGCCCCAGCCGCACGGGCGACATCGAACGCATTCTTGTCCTCGGTGCCCACGGACCAAAGCGTTTAACGGTCATTCTAGTCGAAGGATGAGAGCCGGCATCCTGTTCCTGCTGGCCGCGTTTGCCCTTGCAGGTTGCGCGCACACAAAGTCTGCCGCACAACCCCCAAAGCCGCCAGCCCCGACCAATCCCTACCTCGCTCCACCGCCCAAACCTGCTAAACCATTTTTTCTTTTTTCCTGGCTGAATAAAGTCACTGGGCTGATCCCGCACAAAGCCAAGCCGCCAATAGCCACTACCCCTCAATGGCTCGGCTCAATCCGAATGGTCAATACCGCTGAGAACTTCGTCCTCATCGAATCCAGCACAATGTCCAGCGCCGTCCCCGGCGAAACGTATTTGTCCGTTGGCAATGGCTCGGAGACCGCCTCGCTCCGCATGACAAGCCTCAAAAACCCGCCGTTTCTCATCGCCGACATTATCAGCGGAAACCCCTCGCCAGGTGAAAAGATTTACCTACCCAGAGCTTCTGCCCAACCTACCCCAACGCCGCCCGCTATACCGGCTTCTGCTCCCAAGAAGTCAAAGGCCCTGCCAATCCCTGGGTCAGCTTCCACAAAGACCGCTCCTCAAACCGTGCATTGACTTGTTTGTTAGATCGATTAACTATCAATGTCATTAACAAATGACTGAGGAATCCACCGGTCTCTCTCGCTCGCAAATCGAGCGTCTCGCCGACATCATCATGATGATGCAGCGCTGTTTCGTGCAGCACTTGTCGGAGAAGCTTTCTCGGGGACAGGTCTCGTTCCCACAATTTTTTCTCCTGGGACACATTGCTTTGCACGATGCTCTTTCGATGACCGAGGTTGCCGAAAAGATGGCCCACACCACCGCAGCAGCGACCGGCCTGGTCGACCGTCTTGAAAACCTCGGCTATGTCCAGCGGATGCACGACGATTGCGACCGGCGTAGGGTGCTTGTGAAAATCACATCCAAGGGGACCTCTCTCGTCGAGCGTCTCCGTCAGGATATTGTCAACGGGCTTACGCTTCTCACCGGACAGCTAACCCCTCTGGAGCAAACGACATGGCTCCAGATTTACGAAAAACTCCACCAACATATCACATGCTCCAGCTCCTCTTGAAAAACATCACCTTTCCGGCATTCCCGCAAGTCCGACGGATGTCTGGCTCTTTGTCGGTCGGCCACGCAGCGGTCTATCTTTTGATTTCCAGCCTCCCTCTTGTCGCACAATCGCCTGCGCCAATCGGCACTCCGAGGCCCATGCCGACGTTGGCTCCATTTCCCACCCCTGCGCCCATGGCTCCGCTGCCACCCGCTCCTCTTCCATCCCCGGCCGGCAATCCTGCAGGAAAGCCCACGCCAGCCCAGCAGCCGACCCCGGCTCCCACTCCGCTTCCCGATGGCACGATGCCCTTGCCTCTGCCACCAATGCCGACGCCGATCCCTCTGCCCGATGCAAAAGCCCTTACCGACGATTTGAACCTTCCGACGCCCGTGCAAGCCCCCGAGTCGCTCACTCCCGGCCGCGAGACCGACAAGCTGAAGGAAAGCGCTGATCTCGCCGAGAAGCAGAAGCTGGCGACAGCCAGCTTCATCCAGTCGCTCGACAAGCTCATCGCCAAAAAGCACAACCCAAAAGTGGCCGACATGACGATCGAGGAAGCCGAAAGGATCGCGCTCAAGCAAAATCCGACCATCCTCGCCGCCGTCCAGCAGATCCGCCTCACCCAGGGCCAGTTCATTCAAATCCGCTCTCAGGCCATTCCTCACTTGACCCTCTCATCGGCCTACAACCAGCAGGGGATGGAGCTCGCCACCAACGGAAAGAAAGCCGCCAGCCCCATTACGATTACGCTGCCAGGCGCAGAACAGATCCTCATCAAGTCGGGTGCTGGTTCCGATCCCCAAAACAAAACGTGGAACCTCCAGCTCACCGCCTCGCAGCTGATCTTTGATGGCGGCGCAACCATCTCTGGAATGAAGTCCGCTTCCGCCACCGAAAAAGGCGCCTTCTTCTCCCTCCGCTCAACAATCGACAACATCATCGCTCAGGTAAAAATCAACTTCTTCCAAGTCGTTCTCAACCGGGCGCTGATCGTCGCTCAGGAACAGTCGGTCACGCTTCTCGGCCAGCAGCTCAAAGACCAGCAGAACCGCTACGAGGCAGGCACGGTCCCCCGCTTTAACGTGCTGCAAGCTGAAGTTGCGCTCGCCAACGCGAAGCCCCCGCTCATTCAGGCGCAAAATAACTACCGGATCTCGCTCTACCAGCTCGTCCAGCTCCTCGGCATGGACTACCCGACCGGAAGCCCGAGCGAAGTGCCGTTCAATATCGTTGGCACGCTGACCTACAGCCCGAGAAAAATCGATACCGACCAGTCGATCCGGGTTGCGATCGCCCGCAACCCCTCGCTCAAAGCCCAACGCCAAAACATCCTTTCCCAGGCCGCGAATGTGGACGCCCAGTTTGCCGGCTACCTGCCGACGATCAACGCGAGCGTCGCCTATGAGGTGACAAACAATCTCGGCTCATCCAGCCTTTCCCAAACAGTAGAAGACTTCTTCTTTGGCGCAACCGGCTCGTGGGCGGTCTGGGACGGCCTCCTCACTGCCGGCAAAGTCAAGCAGGCCAAAGCCCAAATGGACCAGTCGAAAATTAATTACGACAACTCGGTGCGCGGAGTCATCCTCAGCGTCCAGCAGGCGATTTCCCTACTCCAGCAGTCCCGCGAAACGATTGATAGCCAGACGGCCAGCGTCGTCCAGGGAATGGAAGCCCTCCGCCTCGCCCAGGAACGACTCGATGCCGGCGCCGGCACCCAGCTCGATGTCCTGAATGCCCAGGTCTCCCTCCTCCAATCGCAAACCTTCGTCCTCCAGGCACGCTACGGCTACATCCAAGCTCTCGCCCAATACGATCAGGCCCTCTCGCTTGATACCCAATACAAGGATACCTTTGACGACCCCCTTACCCGAAGCGAAGCCAAGAAGTTCACCAAGCTCAATGAGCCCGGACGCGCCCAGCCTCCCCTCCCGCGCCAAATGCGCAAGTCAGACCCGATTAAGCCGATCCTCGAACCGCCGCCCGAAAAGAAAAAAGAAAAGACAAAATCCGGCATCACCCGCCCAGTCTACAACTAAGCAGGAATGCCCTTGCGAGACGAAGAGGCATCGCACCATCTGCCGCCGGAATCTTCCGTAGGGCCGACGTCCCGTCGGCCTCAGATGCAGGCTCCCTGCCCATTTGAAACCTTTCCGGCTCTGGACGTCCTGCCACGCCTCCGAGCAGCCTTCCTGCGGCGGGCTCCGGGAGTCGATGTTCAAACGGACCGTGATTCCGCTCTCGCACGCCTCTGCGATATCCACCACGCAACGAAAGAGGTGCTTGGCTTCGAAAGAATGCATCTCGCAACCGCTGAGCAAGTCCATGGCCGCGAGATCGCCATCATTAGCGATTCCGACCAATTCCCTATCGCGGGTTGCGACGGACTCCTCACAACGGCTCCCGGCCTCTGTCTCGGGATCTACGTGGCCGACTGCGCGGCGGTTTATATTGCCGATCGCTTCGCACGGGGCATCGCCCTCGTCCATTCTGGAAAAAAGGGAACAGAATTGGGGATCGTCCCTCATGCGGTGGAAATGCTGTGCCGCGCCTGCGATGCGCGACCCGACGACCTCGTCGTTCAAATCGCCCCCTGCATCCGCCCTCCGCATTACGAAATCGACTTTGCCAAAGAAATCGTCCGCCAGGCTACCGCTGCGGGCGTCCGCAACGTACATGATTGCGGCACATGCACCGCATCAAACCCCGAAGCGTATTATTCCTACCGGCGAGAAATGGGCCAAACCGGCCGCATGCTCGCGCTCATGGCCATCCAGGCCTAGAAGTCGTCGTCGCTGGCTCCCTTTTTATAGGTCAGGCCGCGAAGCTTGCCTTCGATGAAGGCATCAATCTCCCCGTCCATGACGGCCTGCACATCGCTCGACTGAACGCCTGTACGAAGGTCTTTCACCATCTGATAAGGCTGGAAAACGTACGAACGGATCTGATTTCCCCAAGCGACGTCTCCCTTTTCACCGTATTGACGATCCACCTCGGCGCGCTTCTTATCGACCTCGAGCTGGAAAAGTTTCGCCTTGAGCATCTGGAGGGCAAGCTCGCGGTTGCGTCCCTGGCTACGTTCGGCCTGGCAGGCGACGACGATCCCGCTGGGAATATGTGTTAAGCGGCAGGCCGTCTCGACCTTGTTGACGTTTTGCCCCCCCTTCCCACCGGAACGAAAAGTATCAAGCTTGATATCTGCTTCATTGACCTCAATCGGAACATCCTCGATTTCCGGAACGATATCGACGCTGGCAAATGAAGTGTGCCGCCGCTTGTTGGAATCAAATGGAGAAATTCGCACAAGCCGGTGAACACCTCGCTCGGTTTGAAGAAACCCATAGGCATTTTCACCGGTGATACGAAGCGTGACCGATTTGACGCCGGCCTCGTCGCCAAGCTGAATGTCCGCAATATCGGCCTTAAATCCGCGCCGCTCCATCCACCGCTGGTACATCCGCAGGAGCATATCCGCCCAATCGCAAGACTCGGTGCCGCCTGCTCCAGCGTGGATGGTTAGAAATGCCGGGTTGGAATCAAATTCACCCGAAAGCAGCGAGGTGATCTCAAACTTGTCCAGGTCGGCAGTCAGAGATCGAAACTCCGCAACTACCTCGGCGGCAGCAGCCGCCTGGCTTTCCGGCGGTTCCTCGCTTGCTAAGTCACGAAGAATCAGAAGGTCATCAGCCCTCGCCTCCAACGCCTGCATGGGAAGAATTTTCCCCCGCAGCGCAGAAACCTGCCCAACGTCGCGCTGGGCCTTTTCGCGGTTGTCCCAGAAATCGGGTTCCGCCATGCGGGACTCGATCTCGGCGAGCTTGCGTGTGAGTTCCGGGAAGTCAAATAAACCTCCGCAAGGCAGCCAGACGGGCTGTTATTGCGGAGGTATCAAGAGCTAAAAGTTCGTCGCTCATCCCGGAAGTCGGCCCTTAGGCGCCGAGATCTTCGCCCATCACGTATCGAGTGAACCGTCGGATGATCATGTTCTCCCCAAGCTCAGCAATCTTGCTGGTCAGGAGATCCTTTACCGTGATATCCGGGTTCTTGATAAATGGCTGTTCGAGCAAACAGATCGTGCTGAAAAATTTATCAACCTTCCCAGAAACAATTTTATCAACGATGTTTGCCGGCTTGCCGACGACCTGTGCCGCGTAAATTTCGCTCTCTGACTGGACGAGCTTCTCCGGCACCTGCTCACGCGAAACGTAGAGAGGATTCGAAGCTGCGATATGGAGGGTGACGTCTTTAAGGAGGTCGCGGAAGATCTCGTTTTTAGCAACGAAGTCAGTTTCGCAATTGATTTCTACCAGAACTCCAACTTTTCCTTGAAGGTGGATGTAGGAAGCAACCGCACCCTCTTTCGCCTCACGGGAGGCTTTCGAGCCTGCTCTCGCGATCCCCTTGATCCGGAGAAGCTCCTCGGCTTTCTCGAGATCCCCACCGGACTCGGCAAGGGCTTTTTTGCAGTCCATCATGCCTGCATTGGTTTTATCGCGGAGTTCTTTGACGAGTTTGGCTGAAATTTCGGACATAAAAAAAGTATTCAGTGGTTCAGAAATTCAGTTTTCAGCAAAGGCAGCAGAGGCTTTCTGCTGGACACTGAAAACCGAACACTGGAAACAAGGTTGGCTATTCTGAGACGGCTGTGAGGTCGGAGGGCTGGGCAGTCTTGCCCCGTGTGCCCTTCGCTTCGACCATTGCTTCAACAATCTTTTGCAGGATGACGCGAATCGAGCGGATCGCATCGTCGTTGCCGGCGATGGGATATTCGATCTTCTCAGGATTGCTGTTTGTATCAACGATAGCAATCACCGGGATCTTGAGACGGTTGGCTTCGGCTACGGCAATCTCCTCGCGGAGAGTGTCGATGACAACCATCGCGTCTGGAAGGCGTTCCATCTCCATGATTCCTTCGAGATTGTGGAACAGCTTCGCTCCTTCGCGGCGGATCGCCGAGGCTTCCGCCTTGTTGATCTTCGCCCACGCTGGAGATTTTTCCTGCGCTTGAATTTCCTTGAGGCGGGCGATGCTCTTGCGAATCGTCGTCAGGTTCGTCAGCGTTCCGCCGAGCCAGCGCTGGTTGACGAAGAGCTGGCCGGTTGCCGTGGCGGCTTCGCGAACGGCTTCCTGCGCCTGCTTTTTCGTTCCGACAAAGAGAACTTTCCCTCCGCCACGTACGACGTTGGCCAGGTAGGCCGTCGCACGTTCGATTTGCTCCAGCGTGATCGAAAGATCAATGATGTAGATCGAGTTTTTTTCTTCGAGGATGAAATCACGCATCTTCGGGTTCCAGCGCTTCGTCTGGTGCCCGTAATGTACGCCGGCTTCGAGAAGCTCGGTCATGTTTTCAATGGTAGGTTGGTTTGAGGATTCTTCAGACATGGTATCAATCACTTAGCTGGCAATTTTTTGGGATTCTTGAATGGGCTCGGATTCAACTCCGTCACCCAAATGGATAATTTCTGTGTCGCGGTGTTTTTGGAAGCCGGTTCCAGCCGGGATGAGCTGTCCCATGATGACGTTTTCTTTAAAGCCACGCAATCTGTCGACTTTGCCAAGTGTGGCGGCTTCGGTCAACACGCGTGTTGTGTCCTGGAACGAGGCGGCAGAAATAAAGCTGTCGGTCTCGAGCGAGGCTTTCGTGATGCCCAAGAGAACCGGTGTGGCCTCTGCGGGCTTCCCGCCTTTGGCCAGAACGGATTCGTTTTCGGCTTCGAAGGCCAGTCGATCCACCTGGTCTCCCCAGAGAAGCGTCGTATCACCGGGCTCGGTGATTTTCACTTTCCGGAGCATCTGGCGGACGATGATCTCGATGTGTTTGTCGTTGATCTCGACACCTTGGAGACGATAGACCTCCTGCACCTCGTTGAGGAGATGCTCCTGGAGCTCCTGCGGCCCGCAGACCTCGAGAATTTCATGAGGAACCACCGGGCCCTCAGTGAGCTGCTGGCCTTTTTTGACAAGGTCTCCTTTAAACACAATAATGTGCTTATTGAGCGGGATGAGGTGCTCTTCCTCAGCCTTGGTTTCGAGATCGGTAACGATGAGCCGGCGCTTCGCACGCACGGTGCCTCCGATGTCGACGATTCCATCGATCTTGGCGATTTCCGCCGAGTCCTTTGGCCGACGTGCTTCGAAGAGTTCGGCAACACGTGGCAGACCGCCCGTGATGTCCTTCGTTTTTGCAATTTTGCGCGGCGTTCTCGCCAGACGCTGGCCGGCAGGAATTTTCCCGCCTTCCTTCACTTCGATGTGTGCGCCAGCGGGGATCGAGTAGCTCGCAAGGATGTTCTTCGCCTGATCGGTGACAACGATTTGAGGATGGAGATCCTCTTTGTGCTCGATGACGACCGTGCCCATGATTCCGGTGGCTTCATCGACTTCCTTGCGGATCGTGACGCCTGGGATCATGTCGCGGAACTCAACAAGCCCCGCTTTTTCGGTGATAATCGGAACGTTGTACGGATCCCACTGGATGAACGTCTCGCCTTTTTTCACCGTGCTGCCGTCCGCGATCGAGATGACCGAACCCACAACAATGTTGTAGCTTTCAAGTTCACGGCCGTCCTTGGCATGGACGCTGCAAGTTCCATTCTTGTTCAGGACGACAAAGTTGCCGTCGTTGGTCGTGACCACCTTCAGCTCGTTGAAGTGAATAGTTCCATCGTTTTTGGCTTTAACGACCGGCTGCTTGAATGTCTGGCTGGCCGTTCCGCCGACGTGGAATGTACGCATCGTCAGCTGCGTGCCAGGCTCGCCGATCGACTGGGCGGCGATAATGCCGACAGCCTCGCCGAGCTTGATCATGCCGCCTGTAGAAAGGTTCCGGCCATAGCACTTGGTACAAATCCCGCGCTTGGACTCGCAGGTGAGAGCCGAGCGGATCTTGAGCTGCTCGTGCCCGATTTTGTCGAGCGCCGCAGCAGTTTCCTCGTCCACAAGATTGTTGGCTTTGAGAATAATTTTTCCGGTGACCGGATCTTTGACCGTCTCGCAGCTTGTGCGTCCGATGATGCGGGTCGAGAGGCTGACAACTTCCTCGTCCCCTTCGTAAATCGGGCGGACGACAATGCCGTTGCCTGTCTGGCAATCATCGATTGTGATGATGACATCCTGTGCGGCATCGACGAGCTTGCGGGTGAGATACCCGGAATCCGCCGTCTTGAGCGCTGTATCGGCAAGACCCTTGCGGGCGCCGTGCGTCGAGATGAAATACTCGAGAACCGAGAGGCCCTCGCGGAAGTTTGCGGTGATCGGCTGCTCGATGATTTCGCCTGACGGCTTGGCCATCAGACCGCGCATTCCAGCCAGCTGCTTGACCTGCGTCCGATTTCCGCGGGCGCCGGAGTCCACCATCATGAACACCGGATTCATTTCCCGGCGTCCATCGTTGTACTCCAAGGTCCGGAACATCGCGTTGGCAATTTCTTCGCCGGTATGAGTCCAGATGTCCTGCACCTTGTTTTTGCGTTCCCCATCGGTGATGATACCGCGGCGATACTGCTTTTCGACCTCGGCGATTTCGCGGTAGGCCTTCTCGAGAAGCGCTTCCTTCTCTTTCGGGATGATCATGTCCGTGATGCCGATCGAGATTCCGGCTTTTGAAGCCTCGCGGAATCCCATCTCCTTCAAGCGGTCGAGCGTCTCGACCGTACGCTGTTGGCCGGAGGCTTTGTAGCAGCGCCAGATAATGTCGGAGAGCTGCTTCTTGCCGCAAACCTTGTTGTAGAAACCAAGTTCTGCCGGCCAGATCTGATTGAAAATGACCCGTCCCGCTGTCGTTTCGAGAATGCGAACTGTTGGGTCACCGTAGACTGTCTCAATTCCGAAATCTGGATTCTTGAGCCGAACGCGGGAGTGCGTGCGGACCGAGTGCTCGGAAAGTGCCAGCTCGACGCCGTCTGCATCGGCAAACAGCGGCATGCGCTTTTCCTTGTCGGCGTCCTCGCCGCGCGGTTTCTGAGTGAGATAGTAGCAGCCCAGAGGAATATCCTGCGACGGAGTCGTAATCGGCTTTCCGCTCGAGGGCGAAAAGATGTTGTTCGTCGCCAGCATCAGCATGCGGGCTTCCATTTGAGCCTCGACAGAAAGCGGCACGTGAACGGCCATCTGATCGCCGTCGAAATCCGCGTTGTAGGCGGTACAAACGAGCGGGTGAATGCGGATCGCCTCGCCCTCGATGAGAAGCGGTTCGAATGCCTGGATCGAGAGGCGGTGCAATGTCGGCGCACGGTTGAGCATGACAGGATGGCCCTTGGTGACCTCTTCCAAAATGTCCCAAACTTCCGGCGTCTGCCGCTCGATGAGCTTTTTCGCGCTGCGCACGGTGTGGACGTGGCCCTGCTCCTTGAGGCGGCGGATAATGAACGGCTCGAAAAGCACGAGCGCCATTTTCTTGGGCAACCCGCACTGGTTGAGCTTGAGCTCCGGCCCGATCACGATAACCGAACGGCCAGAGTAGTCGACCCGCTTGCCGAGCAAGTTTTGACGGAATCGTCCACCCTTGCCCTTGAGCATATCGCTGAGGGACTTGAGCGGGCGGTTGGCGGCACCGGTGACGGCGCGCCCGTGGCGTCCGTTGTCGAACAGCGCATCGACAGATTCCTGGAGCATGCGCTTTTCGTTGCGGATAATGACCTCAGGAGTTTTAAGCTGAAGGAGCGTCCGCAGACGGTTATTACGGTTGATGACGCGGCGGTAGAGATCGTTAAGATCCGAGGTCGCAAAACGTCCGCCTTCGAGCGGAACGAGCGGGCGGAGATCCGGAGGGATCACCGGGAGAACCTCAAGAATCATCCACTCCGGGCGTGTCTTCGATGAGGCAAACCCTTGGACAAGCTTGAGCCGCTTGGCGAGCTTCTTGCGGAGCTGCTTGCTGCGCGTGACGCCCATCTGCTCTTCGATCTCGATGTTGAGAGCGGCAAGATCAGTTTGAGCGAGAAGCTTCTGAATCGCTTCAGCACCCATGCCGGCCGTGAAGGATTCTCCATACTGCTCTTCGGCTTCGCGGTACTCGGGCTCGGTGAGCAGCTGCGAGCGCTGAAGCGGCGTGTTGCCGGGATCGATGACGAGGTAGTCCTCGTAATAAATAACGCGCTCGAGCTGGCGGGACGTCATGTCGAGCATGAGGCCGATGCGCGAGGGCATGCACTTGTAAAACCAGATGTGCGAAACGGGAACTGCCAGATCGATATGCCCCATGCGCTCGCGGCGCACGCGGGAGAGGGTGACCTCAACACCGCATCGATCGCAAATAACACCCTTGTGCTTGATGCGCTTGTATTTTCCGCAAGAGCACTCCCAGTCCCGAGTCGGGCCGAAAATACGCTCGCAGAAAAGACCGCCCTTTTCAGGTTTAAATGTGCGGTAGTTGATCGTCTCGGGGTTTTTTACCTCCCCCTTGCTCCAGCTGCGCATCGACTCTGGCGATGCCACCGTGATTCCGACCTCATTGAAACCGACCGGTCTTTGCTCTGCAAATGGTTCGCGGAAATTAGCCTCTTTCATTGGATTCATTCGTCTTTCAGTTGGTTGGGGATCAGGCTAGCTGTTGCCCATCGATGGCTCCTTGCCACCGACGCGGACGTCGAGGCAGAGACCTTGCATTTCTTTGATGAGAACGTTAAACGACTCTGGCGTCCCGGCTTCGAGGGAATTGTCGCCTTTGACAATGCTCTCGTAGATCCGGGTTCGGCCGGCCACATCGTCCGATTTGACAGTGAGGAGTTCCTGGAGCGTGTACGCTGCACCATAGGCCTCAAGCGCCCACACTTCCATCTCACCAAACCTCTGGCCGCCGTACTGGGCTTTTCCGCCAAGAGGCTGCTGGGTGACAAGGCTGTAAGGTCCGACCGCACGAGCGTGGATCTTATCCGCAACCAAGTGGCCAAGCTTAAGCATGTAGATATAGCCCACAACAACCTGCTGGTCGTAGGGTTCTCCGGTCCGACCGTCATAGACTGTCGATTTTCCATTCTCATTCGTCCAGGTATAGCCTTCGACCTTTTTGGCTTCCTTGAGGAACTCACGGATCTTAGATTCCGGTATGCCGTCAAACACCGGGGTGGCCACCTTAAACCCGAGGGCTTTTGCGGCGACGCCAAGGTGAGTTTCGAGAACCTGACCGACGTTCATGCGGCTCGGCACGCCAAGCGGGTTGAGCACGATGTCCACCGGTGTTCCGTCTGCCAGATAGGGCATATCTTCCTCGGGAACGATTTTGGCAACAACGCCCTTGTTACCGTGGCGGCCTGCCATTTTATCACCGACGCTGAGCTTGCGCTTGCTGGCGATATAAACCTTAACCTGCTTGATGATGCCGGGGTCGACATCGTCACCGCTTTCAATGCGGCCGAGGTTTTGGTCAAGCTCGTTGGCAAGATCTACGAATTTGTGTTCGAACTGTCCGATGATTTCGTTGATTTTGTTGCGAATCGGGCTCGGGTCGATCTCGACGTGATTGTAGACGGCTGCCAGCTTGCGAAGGAGCTGCTTCGTGATCTTGCGGTTCGCAGGGATGATGATCTCGCCGGTTTGGGCATTGACCACATCAAGCGGGATCTTCTCGTTGAGAAGGATGTTCGAGAGCGAGGCCGTCAGCTGCTCGTGCATGTCGTCCTTGCGCTTCTTATAATCCTCCTGGATCATCTTCTGCTGGCGCTTCGACTCGGTCGGCGTCATTTTCGAGCGGGTGACCTCCTTTTTGGCGGAAACCTTCACATCCATCACAATGCCGTAGGTGCCCGAGGGAACGGTGAGGGACGTATCCTTCACATCAGCGGCTTTTTCTCCGAAAATGGCACGCAGCAGGCGCTCTTCGGGGGCGAGTTCGGTTTCGCTTTTTGGAGTAATTTTCCCAACAAGGATGTCGCCAGGCTTGACCTCTGCACCGATGCGGATCACGCCATCGGCTCCGAGATGCTGGAGAGCTTCCTCGCTGACATTCGGAATGTCCCGCGTAATCTCCTCAGGTCCAAGCTTGGTATCGCGGGCACCGATTTCAAATTCATCGATGTGGATCGAAGTGTAGATATCTTCTTTGACGACACGCTCAGAAATCATGATCGCGTCCTCGAAGTTATAGCCGTTCCATGGCATGAAGGCGACGAGCACGTTGCGGCCGAGCGCGAGCTCACCGTTTTCCGTATTCGGGCCATCTGCAATGACGTCGCCTTTTTTGATCGGCTGGCCTTTGCGGACGATGACCTTCTGGTTGATGCAGGTGCTGGCATTCGAGCGCATGAACTTGCGCAGCTCATATACGTGAACGCCGTTTTCCGGATCGTGTTTAATCTTCTTTTTGCCTTCGGGAAGATTGCCATCGTTTGTGATGATGATCTGGTTCCCCATCACTGAGGCCACTTTGCCATCGGATTCGGAACAAATCACGGCACGCGAGTCGCGGGCCACACGCCCTTCCAACCCAGTGCCGACAAGCGGCGCGTCGGAGACGAGCAACGGCACGCCCTGCCGCTGCATGTTCGATCCCATGAGCGCACGGTTGGCATCATCGTGCTCGAGGAAGGGGATCAACCCTGCGGCAACCGAAACCAACTGCTTCGGAGACACATCCATGTATTGGATCTTTGCGGGCTCGACTTCGACGAAGTCTCCACGGTAGCGGGCAGAAACCTTTTCCCCGGTGAGCAAACCCGTTTCATCCACCACGGAGTTTGCCTGGGCGATATAAAAATTCTCATCGCGATCGCCGCTCAGGTATTCGACCTGCTTGGTGACACGGGCGTCGTCCACCTTACGGTAAGGCGTTTCGATAAATCCAAATTCATTGATGCGCGCAAACGTGCTCAACGAGCTGATCAGACCGATGTTCGGACCTTCAGGCGTTTCGATCGGACAGATCCGGCCGTAGTGCGAAGGATGCACGTCACGGACCTCGAACCCAGCACGATCGCGGCTGAGCCCGCCTGGCCCGAGGGCTGAGAGACGGCGTTTGTGGGTCAGCTCCGACAACGGGTTTGTCTGATCCATGAACTGGCTGAGCTGGCTGCGTCCGAAAAAGTCGCGGACAACCGCGCTAAGCGATTTTGGATTAATGAGCTTCTGAGGCGTGATCTGATCCACGCCGATATCAAAGAGGGTCATGCGCTCGCGAACAAGGCGCTCGGTGCGGGCAAGCCCGACCCGGCACTGGTTGGCAAGAAGCTCACCGACTGTACGCACGCGGCGGCTGCCAAGATGATCGATGTCGTCTGTCATCCCGTCCCCGCGGCGGAGATTGACGAGATATTTCATCGCGGCAATAAAGTCTTCCTTGGTGAGGATGCGTTCCTCCTCGCCGATCTTGAGCCCCAGCTTTTGATTGATCTTGTGGCGGCCAACGCGACCGAGATCATAGCGCTTGGAATCAAAGAAGAGACGCTTGAGCATCCCGCGCGCATTCTGCACTGTGGGTGGATCGCCAGGACGCAGCTTGCGGTAGATGTCTTTAAGGGCCTCTTCTTCGTCGTGAGCCGGATCTTTCTTGAGGGACTTGATGATCGTGTCGTCGTCTTTCGTATCGACAACTTGCACCGTTTTGTGTCCCAGAGTGATCAGCGCCCTGACTGTCGCTGCGTTCAGCGGCTCGAACGCGCGGGCAACAGTGATCTCTCCATCGCGGATGTCCGCAATAAGGACCTTGGTTGTGATCTGTTCCTCATCCAGCTTCTCGCTGAGCTTGAGGTCTTCGATCGTGTAAAAAAGTTTGATGATATCCTCGTCGCTCGGATGCCCGAGCGCGCGCAGAAACGTCGTGGCCAAAAATTTCCTGCGTCGTTTCCTGCGATCGAGATAGACGTACAGGAGGTCGCTCGTGTCGAACTGGACCTCGATCCACGATCCGCGGTCCGGAATAATCCGGAACCCGTGGAGGATTTTTCCATTGGTGTGGATGGATGTCTCAAAACAGATACCAGGTGAGCGGTGGAGCTGCGAAACAACAACGCGCTCGGCGCCGTTGATGACAAACGTGCCCTGTGGCGTCATGAGCGGCAGTTCGCCCATGTACACTCTTTCCTCTTTGGTGCAGCGCTCGTCTTTATAGCGGAAGGTCACATAGAGCGGAGCGCTGTAGGTCTGCCCTTCGCGCTGGGATTCGAGCGAAGAAAGCTTCGAATCGCCCAAATCGTAGCTTACGAAATCCAGCGAGGACTTGTCTTCGTAGCCTAAAATCGGGAAAAATTCCCTAAAGACCGCCTGAAGCCCGATATTCCGACGCTTTGTCAACGGCGTGTCTTTCTGGAAGAACTCGTTGTAAGAGTTGATCTGCAACTCGATGAGGTTCGGAGGCTCGATGGCCTCCTGCAATTTACCAAAGTGGATGCGTTCAGACATGGTGAAGTCGGGTATCTCGGGAGTCAGTTCCGCTTAGTGGTTGTTAAGAGCGCCAACCTCTGCACCGAACCAGATCCGGAATGCAACATCAAAAAACGAAATATCCACGCCAGCAGGTGGATTTCCCCACCCGCTTGAGAGCGGATACTTTTTTTTGCTTGCGCGGATTGAATCAGATGACAGGGCCTTGGCTTCCAGCGGAATGTGGAATGTAGAGAAGTCCGCGGAGAAATCAAGATACAAAATCGAGATTTCTCCGCGGAAAGGTTAAACGGGGTTACTTGATTTCGACTTTGGCGCCGGCGGCTTCGATCTTTTTCTTGATCTCTTCCGCTTCTTCCTTGGTCACACCCTCTTTGAGGGCTTTTGGTGCGCTCTCGACGAGAGCCTTGGCTTCGGCGAGGCCGAGCCCGGCCACAGCGGCGCGCACTTCCTTAATGACGGCGATCTTGTTTCCGCCGACTTCGAGGAGGACGACGTCGAAGGACGTTTTTTCCTCAACAGGGGCTGCTGCTGCGGCTCCGCCACCTGCTGCGGCAACCGCTACGGGTGCTGCGGCGCTGACGCCCCATTTTTCTTCGAGTTGTTTCACCAGGTCGGAAATCTCCAAAACGGTAAGTCCGCTGAGCTGGTCTACGAGTGCTTGTGTATCTGCCATAGTATTATTTTTGTTGGTATCGTCGCGCCCCGAAGCCTCAGGGCATTTTAGTCCGGCAGCCGCCTGACCGACGAAGAACCGGTTTTTTGTTGCTTGGTTGTTCGACCGTCGTGGCTTCGGACGCCGGGCGAAATTCTTTGATATTCTTAATTAGCCGGAGCGTCGACGGCATCGGCTGGCGGCACAGCGCCCTCTGGTGCCACGGCGACATCGACCACTGCCTCAGCTGGAGCTGCGTCGGTTGGCGCCACTTCGACCGCCACCTCTGCTGGAGCCGCATCGGCCTTGGCTTTGAGGACGCGGGCCAAGCTTGCGCCGGGCTCGTTGAGGACGCGGACAAGCTGGCTGGCTGGGGTCTGCAAGAGGCCGAGCAGCTTGGCGCGCATGATGTCTTTGCTTGGGAGATCGGCCAATTCGGCGATCTGGTCGGCGGTGAGCGGAGCATTGTCGAGAACGCCGGCGCGCACGACGGGCTTTTTGAATTCCGCCGTGAAGGTCTTGAGGACTTTTGCCGCAGCGCAGATATCCACATCGCCGGTCACCATGGCTGTCTGCCCGGTGAGCGAGCTTTCGAGCTCGGGCATGCTGAGCTCCTTGGCTGCAATTTTGAGGAACGTGTTGCGCACGACGCTGACGCGTGAGCCTGCGACGGCCAGACGGGAGCGAAGCTCCTCGAAGTGAGGGACCTTCATTCCGGTGTAATCAACAATGAGGAGATAAGGCGAGGCCTTGAGCTTCTCGCGGACATCCGCAACGATCAAAGTTTTTTCGGGTCTCATAGGTAAGAGTGGTTTAAGTTGATCCGGATTAGGACTTGAGGTAGGCCGCCGGGTCGAGGGCAATGCCGGGGGTCATGGTGGCAGCCAGCGTAATCGCTTCTACAAAGGCGCCCTTGGCCGTGGCCGGACGCGCTTTGACGACAGCTTCGATCACTGCAGTGGCATTTTCGACGAGCGACTGGCCCTCGAAGGAAAACTTTCCAACCGGAACGGCGATGTTTGCATTTTTGTCGAGCTTGAACTCGACGCGGCCAGCCTTGACTTCCTTGATCGCCTTCGCGGTGTCATCGGTCACGGTGCCGGTTTTAGGATTCGGCATGAGGCCGCGTGGTCCGAGTACTCGGCCAAGCTTGCGGACTTCTGCCATCGCGGCCGGCGTGGCAATCGCGACATCGAAATCGGAAAAGCCTCCGGTCACCTTTTTAAGAAGATCTTCGAACCCGACAAATTCGGCGCCGGCTTCCCTCGCGGCCTCGGCCGCTTGGCCGGTCGCGAAAACAAGGACGCGGACATTTTTTCCGCTTCCGTTGGGCAGCGGGCAGGTTCCTCGAACCATTTGGTCGCTCTGCTTGGGATCGACTCCCAGCTTGAAAGAGATGGTGACCGTCTGGTCAAATTTTGTGGCTGGGAGGGATTGCAGGGTTTTTACCGCCTCGTCGAGGTGGTATTTCCGGCGGCCGTCAATTTTTTCTAATGCGGCCCTGTAGCGTTTGCTTCGTTTTTTTTGCATGGTCTTTTGCAGTTCAATCGACCGCCTCCGGTCTCCTGCTGTTGAATTTACTTTTCGTCGAGAGTCGGTCACACTAGCTGCCATGGAAAACTTGTCAAATAAATATTTAGAAATTATTTGACAGCCTCTCGATGATGGATAACGTTGACCCTCCGCCGCAAAGCTCGGCTGCCGGCACCAATCTATACATGAACGCCCAATTTGTCGAAGACGCCTCGAAAGTCATCCCTGAACCTCAGGTTCTCATCAACATGGTATCGCGCCGTGTGCGCCAGCTGAGCGCAGGCAGCCGCCCGATGGTGGAAGTCGAATTTCGCATGGGCTTGTCTGACATCGCGCTTGTTGAGATTGCCAAAGGCAAGCTGGGAGTGGCACCAGTGGTCGCTCCCCTCGTTTAAGCGAAGGAGGGGCCCGCAGCCATTCCATGTCCGCGGAGATCACAACGAACCGTAAGGCCCTGCGGGACTTCCACATCCTCGAGCGCTTCGAGGCCGGCATCGAGCTCACCGGGACTGAGGTGAAATCCATTCGTGCAGGGCTTGCCTCTCTGCAGGGGTCCTTCGCTCGCGTTGACGGCCGAAACCTCAGCCTCTACGACGCAACCATCCAGCCGTATGTCCGGGCCAGCCACGAGCAGCATGAGCCGAAACGTCCGCGCAGACTTCTGCTGCACCGGTCCGAAATTGATAAGCTCGTCGGGGAGGTTGAACGTTCCGGGCGCACGATCGTCGCCCTTCGCCTCTACTGGAAAAATCGCATTGTCAAAGTCGAGCTCGGCCTCGGCAAAGGCAAAGACTCCGGCGACAAGCGCGCCGATCTGAAAAAGCGCGTCGAAACCCGCGAGGTCGACCGCGCGATTGCCGACTTTCAGCGCAAACGTTAGCCCGGGATTTTCCGTTCAGCGTTATGGACCCGACACTTCAAAGGATTGAAAGTTCCTTTGTTTGTCATGTTATGCCAGAATCATCGCGTGGTTGACTTGAGCTACGTTCGCGTGTGCCAGGCGCTGGGGGTCCATAAGGAAATGGCCAGCTTTGAGGCACAGTGGAACAGCGCCGCAGCAAGCTTCAACCCGGATGGCGACTGGCTGCCCTCACCCTCAACCGCTGCGGATTTCTGCCGTTGGATGGGCATGGAGGAGGCGGTTGCCCAAGTGGTGATTGATGGAGTTGCTGAAGTTTGCGCCCACCCCGCGCTCGTGATGTTGTCCTGGCAATATTACGTGGCACTGTTTGCGCCAACAGCCATTCGGCCATTGCCGCAGGTCGCCTGGTTCAACCTGCCTGAGGCATTGGGCCATGCAGGGCGCATGTTTCAAGCGGCAGTGATTCTGAGCGGTCTTCCGCGATTTCGGCACGAGCATGGGCAACGCGGCATCCCGGAGATTATCACCCGCAGCACGCTAGAGGGCCTTGAGCTCTGGATGCGCAATTACCGCGAACGGTTCGGCCAATGGGGATTTGATCGGGGCTCCTGGCTCATGCACCATCTTTGCTCCCGCTTGGTGCGACTGGAGCGCCTGGAGTTCGGCCTGAGCTTTTTCAATTTCGATTTCACCTATTTTCGTCAGCGTGCAGGCGCGCGCCAGGTGCTGGCCCTGGCGGACAGCGGCTTGCTACTGCGCGAGGACGGGCGTTTCCATAGCGCTCAAGGCACCGCGAGCACCGACCACGCATGGGAGACAGAGCTACGGTGCGACGACCAGGCTATCGAGGGATACCCGGTGCTGGATTGCAACGTTGTCGCGCGTCACCCTGTTTCGCTGGATCCAAGCGAGTGGGAAGTGGTTCTAAGGGCGGGTGATCCGGTGCTCGATATTCACATCCCCTCAAGAGGCCGATTGGAGCCGGCGGCCTGCGACGATTCCATTGCGCGTGCGCTGGCGTTTTTCCCGCGCTATTTTCCAGAGCATTCTTTTAAAGCCTTTACCTGCGGGTCTTGGTTGCTCGATCCGCAGTTTGCGCAACATCTGCCCGGCAGTAACATTGCCGCATTTGCGCAGCGTTTCCATCGTCTTCCCGCACCAGAGGCCAATGATAATCAGATTTATGTGTTGGGCCTGGGGCTGAGCGGTCGCCGCCCATTGGAGGAATTGCCACGCGATACCTCCCTACGCCGGGCGCTGGTGGCACATCTCGAAAAGGGCGGCCATTGGTGGTACACCAACGGGATCGTCCTGCGTGAAGCAGGGGGGGATGGCCAAAAATAAGAGGTTTTTAGGGTGATATCCCCCGTTGTAAACTGGAGGGCGATGGAATTTCATTCCTCCTCTTGAAATCTACTGGACGGGCTGGATGCGGCGGTATGTCAGGCGCCCCGTCGGGCTTTACACAGCCAACTCTCCATGGAAATCTTCCCTTCACTCGCCACCAGGGCGAGGCCGGCGGGACGTCGCCCTACGCTACTCGCGAGAGGGCGCAGCCTCGGGGGCGGCGGACTCATCTTTCTTGGCTCCGACGAAATACTTTTCCACGAGGAAGAAGCAAGCGGGGATGATGAAGATCGAGATGAAGGTGGCGGCGAGCATGCCGCCGATGACCGTGGTGCCGAGAACGCGGCGGGAGACGGCGCCCGAGCCGGTTGCAACTGCCAGCGGAACAGTGCCGAGGATAAAGGCGAAGGCGGTCATCAGGATCGGGCGAAGGCGGAGCTTGGCCCCGGCGAGCGTGGCTTCAAGGAGCGGCTCGCCTTTTTCGTATTCGTCCTTAGCGAACTCCACGATGAGAATCGCATTTTTTGCGGCGAGGCCGATGAGCATGACGAGGCCGATCTGCGCGTAGAGGTTATTTTGCATCCCGCGGGCGGCGAGTCCGGCGAACGCGCCAAAGACGGCGATCGGGGTCGTCAGGAGCACGCTGAACGGCAGCGACCAGCTTTCGTATTGAGCCGCCAAGATGAGGAAGACGAAGAGGAGCGAAAGCGCGAAGATCGCGGTCGGCGGGACACCTTGAGCGGCCTTATTTTCTTGATACGACATGCCGAAATAGTCGTACCCCATCCCGTCGGGCATCGTCTCGGCGAAGACCGCTTCGAGCGCGCGCATCGCCTGGGCGGTCGAGTAGCCCGGGGAGACCGAGGCCGTGATCTGCGAGGCCCGGAACATGTTGTAGCGCATGGTAAACTCCGGCCCGAACGAACGCCGCGACCGGATGAACGAGCTCACCGGCACCGGCTGGTTATTGGTGTTGGTGACGTAAAAGAGCCCGAGCTTGTCGAGGTTTGTGCGGTCTTCTCCTTCGGCCTGGATATAGACCTGCCACTGGAGGCCAAAGCGGTTGAAATAGTTCACAAAGTAGCCGCCAAGAAGGGTCTGCACGGTTTGGTAGGCATCGGTGAGGCTGACCTTCTGGATCATCGCCTGCGCCTCGTCGACGTCGAGGTAGATCTGCGGCACGTCCCAAAGCGCGGTCGTGAAGAGCCCGGAGAGCTCCGGGCGCTTCTTGGCGGCGGCCATGAAAGTCTGCGTGTTTTTATTGATGAACTCAACCGAGGCCCCGGTCCGATCCTCCAGCATGAACGTGACGCCGCCGGAGGTTCCGATGCCGGGGATGGCTGGCGGAGGGAATGCGAAGGCGGCCGAAGGCTTGGCCAGCGCGTTGAGCTCCATGTTGATCCGGCCCTGGATGGCATCCACCTGGAGCGCGGGCGTTTTGCGTTTGGCCCATTCCTCGAGAGTGATGAAAAAGAACCCGGTGTACGTGCTCTGCACCGAGCTGAGCAGGTTGAACCCGACGATCGAGGTCACGTACTTCACGCCGGGAGTCGCCCGGAGGATCTTCTCGATCTCGGTCGACGCCGCATCGGTTTGCTGAAGCGATGAGGCGCGAGGGAGCTGGACCACGCCGAAGAGATAGCCCTGGTCTTCTTCCGGGATGAAGCCGGTTGGCATCTTAACTCCGATCCCGCCGGCGGCGAGCGCGAGCAGGGCCAGTAGCACCAGGCTGATCGCCAGCTTGCGGATGAGCCCGTTACAAATCGAGGAGTAGCCGTTCGTCGCTTTTCCAAAGAGCTTGTTGAATCCCCGGAAGAGCACTCCGAGCGGACCGCGGGCTTCCTTGCGCGGACGCAGAAGCAGCGCGCCCAGAGCTGGGCTGAGCGAGAGCGCGTTGAAGGCCGAGATGAGCACCGAGACCGCCATCGTCACGGCAAACTGCTGGTACATCGCGCCCGTGATCCCCGGGATGAAAACCGTCGGAATAAAGACGGCCGCAAGAATGAGGGCAATCGCAACAACCGGCCCCGACACCTGGGACATCGCTTTGAACGCGGCATCCTTGGGCGAAAGGCCCTTCTCGATATGCGACTCGATCGCCTCGACGACGACGATCGCATCGTCAACCACCAGCCCGATCGCCAGCACCAGGCCGAAGAGCGAAAGCGTGTTGATCGAAAACCCGAGCAGCGGGAAAATGGCAAACGTGCCGATCAGCGAGACCGGCACGGCGATGAGCGGGATGAGCGTCGCCCGCCAGCCTTGGAGGAAAATGAAAACCACGAAGATCACGAGAACCATCGCTTCGAAGAGCGTCTTGACGATTTCCTTCATGCCCTCGGTGACCGCCAGGGTCGTGTCCAGCGCGCAGGTATATTTCAGGTCCTGTGGAAAGGCCTTCGCCTGCTTGTCGAAGAGCGCCCGGACCTGCTTCATCGTGCTGACCGCATTCGATCCCGGAAGCTGGTACACGCAGACGATCGCCGCATTCTCGCCCTGAAAACGGCCATGTAGGTTATAAACCTGAGCGCCGAGGTCGACGCGCGCGACATCTTTCACCCGAACGATCGAGCCGTCGGGATTCGCGCGGATGACAATATTTTCAAAGTCCTCCGGCTTGACCAGGCGGCCGGTGGTATTGACCGTGAACGTGAAAACTTGGCCCTGCGGGACCGGCTCTCCGCCGATCTGGCCGGCAGGGTTCACGTTGTTCTGGGTGTTGACCGCACGGATCACGTCGGGGACGGTAATGTTGAGGGTGGCCAGCCGATCGGGCCTCACCCAGATACGCATCGCGTACTGGCCGGCACCGAAAACGCTCACGCTGCCCACGCCGTTCACGCGGGTGAGCGGGTCGTTGATATTGATGTAGGCGTAGTTGGCCAGGAAGGTGGGATCGTAGGTGCCATTTGGCGAGGAGAGCACGAAGACGCCGAGCGGAGACGAAAGCGCCTGCTCGACGGTGATGCCGAAGTTGCGCACGTCCTGCGGGATCTGGGCGGAGGCCTGGGTCTGCCGCATCTGGGCGAGGATCTGGTCGGTTGTCGGGACTGTCGAGGTGTCAAAAATGACGTTCAACGTCATCGCGCCGTTGTTGGCATTGGTCGAATACATGTAGTCCATCCCCTCGACGCCGCTCATCTGCTGCTCGATCGGGGTGGCGACCGATTGCTCAACGGTCAGGGCATCGGCGCCCACGTAGGTCGTCTGGACCTGGATCTGTGGGGGAACGATATTCGGAAACTGAGCGATCGGCAGGCCGGCCATCGAGACAAGCCCGACAATGACGGTAATGATCGCAATGACCATGGCCACGATCGGACGGCGGATAAAGAAATTCGACATGGCAGATCAGGGGGTTGCTTGGGCTGGCGCGGCGGGAGAAGAAGAGGGCGTCGGTTTGGCCGTTGGCGGAGGGGTGGGCGCGACATAGGGCGTGACCACAAGCTTCGCGCCCGGGCTCGCTTTTTCGATCCCTCCGACGACGACTTTATCGCCGACAGAAAGCCTGCCCTCGACGACCTGCATATCGCCTTGGACCGGACCGAGCTTGACCGGCACGGCTTGGATCGCGTCCCCCGCACCAAGAATCTTCACGAAATAGATCCCCTGCATCTCGACAGTCGCGGCCTGCGGGACGAGCAGAGCCCCAGAGATTTCCTTGACCGGAGCAGTGACTCGCGCAAAGAGCCCGGGCCGCAGAACATTCCCGGAATTTGGAAAAAGCGCTGTGATCTGGATTGTTCCCGTGGAGGAGCTGACCTGCCGGTTCACAAAATCGAATTTCCCCAGATCGGGATAGATAGAACCGTCAGCCAGAGTGAGCTGGATGTGGCCTTTTTCGGCCTTCATCTCACCGCTCTGAAGTTTTTTCAGCAAGGCCGCCGCCTGCAAGTATTCTGCCTCCGTGATGGAAAAATTCATCTTCATCGGGTCCACCTGCGAGATTTGGGTGAGGACCGTAGTGCTCCCGCCCGGGCCGACCAAGTCGCCGATCTGGGCCTTGGACACGCCGGCAATCCCATCGAAGGGAGCAGAGATCGTGCAGTAGTCGAGGTTCACCTGCGCGGCTTGGGTCGCCGCTTGGGCGGAGGCCGCGTTGGCCAGGGCGGCCTGCGTATCCTGGTAGGACGTATCGTATTGCTGCTGGCTGATGACTTTCGTTTTATAGAGTTCGGCCTGCCGCTGGAGGGTGATCTGCTGGAGCTGGGCCTGCGCAACCGCACGGGAGTAGTTGGCTTGGGCCTGAGCCAGGGCAGCTTGGTAAGGGCGTGGATCAATCGTAAAAAGGAGAGCTCCCTTCTTTACGACCGAACCTTCCTTGTAGTTTTGCGTGAGGAGGTATCCGCTGACCTGCGCCTGGATATTCGAGTTTTGAAATCCGTCGAGAAGTCCTACCCACTGGCTTGTTGCAAGCACATCTTGCTGGATGACCGGCGTCACCGTGACGGCGACAGGAGGGATCGGCGGCTTCGGCTTTTCACAAGATGAGAGGAAAAGGACAGCAGCGATCGCTGTCAGCGGGAGAAAATGGCGCTTCATGGGAGCTCTGGGTATCATCCCGCACGCCCTAGGGCGAGCTAAGAATTTCGTTATGCCGGTTAAAAAAGCCTTCTCACGGCGGCCCAAGCGGGTAAGTTTTGCGCCTTATGGAAACCACGCTCATCATTCTTAAGCCTGATTGTATCTCCGGACGAAAAGCTGGAGAGATATTGAAACGTTTTGAAGACGAGGGATTTCAGATCAGGGGGTGCAAGATGTTCCGTGCGGACGCTCCGCTCCTGCGCGAGCACTACGCCCACATCGCCTCGAAGCCGTTCTTTCCAGCGATAGAAAAGTTCATGCAATCAACCCCGGTCATCGCAATCGCCCTCGCAGGGGACGGCGCTGTCCAGCGCATCCGCGACCTGATCGGGCCGACCGATTCGCGGGTGGCAGCAAAAGGCACAATCCGTGGCGACTTCGGTGTGGATATGATGGTCAACATTGTTCATGCATCAGACACCTTGGAAAATGCGGGAGTAGAACTTCGGAGATTTTTCCTGCCTGGCGAACTTTTTGATTACGAGATGGCCTTCTTAACAGAGTAATTTACGGGAAGAGGATTGATCCCTGCGGGCTAAGAAGACCTCTTTCTTGACTTTGGATTACATCGTTTTTCTGCGCCCCTTCTCCATGCCATGAGGCGACTTCTCAGCGCTCTCGGCCTGCTTGCTCTTCTCCCATTCCCGGCATATGCAAACGGCCTCATCATTTACAGCACCAGAACCCGCGCTGCGCTGGAGTGTGGAAAGAGGAGTAACTTGGGCTTGCGTGGGAAGGCGCGCCGTGGAAGGTTTTCGTTCTGCCGTAGGGAGTAGGCCGAAAAT
>Ga0194063_10000601_pt1 | contig 25493 bp, 20 predicted proteins | sample SepL3720m_MetaG_FD_155459 | JGI IMG/M metagenome (GOLD analysis project Ga0194063, IMG submission 155459) | Anoxic zone freshwater microbial communities from boreal shield lake in IISD Experimental Lakes Area, Ontario, Canada - Sep2016-L373-20m | ecosystem: Environmental > Aquatic > Freshwater...
ACCCTTTTCCTTGGCAATTCCGAATATCTGCTTTACTACGCCTTCGATTGTACCGTTAGCAATAATGATTTTGTTAAACGGACGTCCCGCCTTAAGCGCCTCAAGCACTGGGTTTCTGCCCTCAATTCTTTCGGATTCGCCGATGTCATCGCTCTTTCTCCACATCTCGGAGTCTTCGTCAAGAATCGTCTTTTTATTTCTGAAGTCCTTTTCCTTTTTGATAACAGCATGCTGGTCACGCCTGTTTTTACCGCTTCTTTTTTCGTTTGGGTCTTTGGCTGGTCTATCTGCCGGTTTATCTTCCTTCTTCGCAAACGCACTGCCTGACGGTTTTGAATATGGCTTCGCGCCGGGTTTGCCAAACGGCTTTCTAGTTTTGTTAAACATTCTTTTCTCCATTCTCTTTCTCAAGGTCCTTTTCAATTCTCAACGAAATCTCCATGATTTCATTCAACCTTTTCATTTGACCGCTCAAATACAAATATCCAATCAACACCTCAAACGCTGTCGCATGCCTGTATTCTGTTATATTTACGTTCTTTGGGGAGCTTGATGTCTTTGAGTTTCTCCCACGCCTTACAATTTCCTTCTCATCCTCGCTCAGCATTTCAGAAATTTTCTTGAGACTTTCGCTCTGGGCCGTCGCACTCACAAAGCCCACTGAATGCTTATGCAATTGTTTCACTGGCACCTTTTTGGTGCACGCTATCCACGTTCTCACATACACTTCGTAAACAGCATCCCCAACATACGCAAGAACTAAAACGGGGACTTGTGCGGCTTCTTTTGGCGACGAAACACCAATGCCCGCCATCCCGTGCGCTGAGAGTTTCTCAAAATCAAATTCGTCTAAATCTTTTTCCATTTAACTCCTTGCGGCGTATCTTCAAGCACAATTCCCATGTCTTTGAGTTTGTCTCTGATTTGATCTGCTAAAGCCCAGTTTTTATCTTTTCTCGCCTGCTGACGCTCAGATATCAGTGCTTCAACTTCAGAATCCACGTCATTGGTTTCGCGTTTTCGGGCAATCCCAAGCACCCCACCCAACTCATCAACAAACGAAAGCGCAGCATCTATATCTTCTGTGTTTGCCTGAGTCTCGGAGGTAATCAAAGAATTAATTTCTCTAACGCCTTCAAATATAACACTTATCGCATCGGCGGTGTTCAAATCATCGTCCATCGCTTCATTGAACTTTGTCTTAAACGCTTGAAGTTTTTTAGAAATTCCAACTCCCGTCTTTGCGACGATTTCCGGATTTGCCTTCAAGAACTCAAGGTTCGAAAGACAGTTGTAAATCCGCTCAAGACCGCTTTTGGCCTGCTCAAGCAGTGTATCTGCAAAATTTATTGGACTTCTGTAATGAGATGAGAGCATGAAAAATCTAATCACTTCATAATCGAATTTTTTAATAATATCCCTAACCATAAAGAAGTTACCCGCTGATTTCGACATCTTTTCATTGTCTACGTTTATAAAGCCGTTGTGCATCCAATATCTCGCAAACGGTTTACCTGTGGCAGCTTCACTCTGAGCAATCTCATTTTCGTGATGTGGAAACACAAGATCCTGCCCACCACAGTGAATATCGATTGTATCTCCAATATAACGCATTGACATAGCAGAGCATTCGATGTGCCAGCCCGGGCGTCCGCTTCCCCAAGGGCTCTCCCATGCAGGTTCGCCAGGTTTTTGTGCCTTCCATAACGCAAAATCAGCCGGATTTCGTTTCAATTCATCAACGTCCACGCGAGAACCAGACTCGAGGTCATCAGGATTGAATCCCGAAAGCTTCCCGTAATTCTCAAACTTTTCAGTCTCAAAGTAAACATCTCCATGAATCTCATATGCAAAGCCCTTTTCGATAAGGGTTTTAACGAGTGAAATAATGTCATCCATGCTTTCAGTTGCCTTTGGGTGTGAAGTTGCCTCTTTAATCCCCAACCCCTTAGTATCTACAAAATATTCGCTGACAAACCTGTCGGCGAGCGCTTTCACAGAAATGCCCTCTTCATTTGCACGTCGTATCATCTTGTCGTCAATGTCTGTGAAATTTTGCACATAATTGACCTCAAAGCCACGATACTCAAGGTACCTGCGCAGAGTGTCAAATACTATGAACGGCCGGGCGTTTCCGATATGAAAAAAGTTGTAGACTGTAGGCCCACAAACATATATACCTACTTTGCCCTCATAAAGCGGTACAAACTCTTCTTTTTTTCGCGTAACGGTGTTATAAATTCTCACTTTTTCACTCCTCATTATTTGGCGGGATTTTGCCCAGCAACTGTTTCTCCAGGTGTTCGATTCTATTTGTAAGCTTGCATATTTCAAGGGCGATTGGGTCGGGGATGTGTATTTGATCGAGTTCTTCGGACGAAATACATTCCTCGTCGCCAAACTTTCTCTTGAGGCGCTTTACCACACGGGCTTTGACACCTGCGACGGTTGTGTTTGCTTCGACCTCATCGAGAACGACTGCACCCGCGCCAATCATTGCGTTATCACCAACCATAAACGGTCCAAGCAGCTTTGCACCAGCACCGATCAGGACGTTGTTGCCCACTGTTGGATGGCGTTTTCCGCTGTCTTTGCCGGTTCCACCGAGAGTGACTTCGTGGTAAATCGTACAATTATTGCCGACTTCCGCAGTTTCGCCAATCACAACTCCCATGCCATGATCTATAAACAACCCGCTGCCGATTTTTGCACCGGGATGGATTTCTACGCCGGTAAAAAACCTTCCTGCTTGCGAAATTCCACGTGCAATGAAAAAACGCTTCCAAAGGTAAAATCTATGAGCAAACTTGTGCCATATAAGCGCGTGAAAACCGGGATACAAAAAAATCACCGACAAAACACTCTTTGCGGCAGGATCCCGTTTTGCTATTGAGCGTGCATCGTACAGCAGCCCTGTCTTTTTAGCTTTCATCTCTGTGTCGTTCATCAGGTTTTCCGTCACCCTTGCACCTATAAAATATACCCCCAAAACGTCGGCCCGTTTTTTGAATACCTAGCGCTCACTAGGTGGGTGCCCTCTGCCAGGTTCAGAAGTCTCTTACCGTCCACGGAATACACCGCCGGATTTATCGAGCTTGTCGTTCGCTGTCAATACGGGCTCCCTTTTAATTCATGAAGGTTCAAAATAACAGGCTTTTGAACAATTTGGGAGTGTCTATATTATAACCAAAATAAATTATAAAGGCAATGTAGAAGCAATAAAATCTTACTCAGACTTTATTTTTTTAATTCAAATGACTTATATTTTTTTTCATCCCCTGGATTACTACTCATTTCACTTCGAATCATATCAACAAACACTTTTGAAATATTTGGGTCAAACTGAGTCCCCGAGCACCTTTCTATTTCCTCTAGCGCCGCTTCTGTAGTGAGTGTCTTTTTGAATGGCCAGTCACTGGTCATTGAGGTAAACGCATCAACTACAGAAATAATTCTTGCCTGAATTGAAATCTCTTCGCCTTTAAGTCCCCTTGGATACCCTTTTCCATCCCACTTTTCATGATGTTCAAATACAATCTCGGATATTTCAGTCAACTCATTAACTGAATTTAAAATTCTTCGCCCTATTTCAGGGTGTTTTCGAATTTCTTCCCATTCATAACTCGCTAAAACCTTTTCTTTGTTAAGAATATTTACGTCTACTCCGATTTTCCCAATGTCATGCATAAGTCCGGTCAATCTTATCTGGTTAATCTCTTTTTCACCAAACCCCATTTTTGAGGCGAGATCTGCGCAGTATTTGCTCACTCGTTTTGAATGAAGCATTTCTCTTTTGCTTCTCTCAAATAATGTATCCAAAATAACATCTATGGATTTACGTTTCATGTTTGCGCTCTCATAAATGCTATGCCTATACATCTCATCCTCAGCTAAGTTAAAAATATCATTCAAATCATCGGATTCTTTTTCTTTTACTGCATAACCTATTGAAACGGAAATATCCAAGTTGTTTATTTTCTCGTTTGCAAAAGATTCACTTATCCTTGCTGCAGTCTTGTCGGCAAACTCTACGTCAGTTTTTGTAAGCAGTAATACGAATTCATCCAGACTTATTCTCGCAACAAAATCGTCTGCACGACACTGTTTTCGCAAAACTTTTTCAACAGTATCCATTATTCTTTTTCCGGTTTCTTCACCAAACGCGTCAATTGAAAGCCTAAGACCATTTACATCTACAACAAAAAGAGACAATGGAACATACTTTTGATTATCAAGCTTTTCCAACTGTCTCTGCAGTTTTGATAACTGACTTTGAATACCTGTAGACTCATTTTCGAGAACCGAATCTAACAGAACCTCACCTGAAAAACAAATCATTGTGACAAAAGAATCTTTTTCAAATGAAAAAATAACCATTTTGTACCACTGCTGGGTGTGCTCTGAAAACCTTTCAAATTCTCTTCTTCCACCGTTTTGGGCGATGGAACAATACTGCTTTATTTCTTCAAGATCATCATCAGAAATTGTTGGCAATAGTTCCGTCGCTCTCTTACCAACAAGATCTTCGCTAGAAAACCCGGAAATCTGCTCGTATGCCCTATTACACTCAATATAAATGTAATCAACAGGCACCCCCGTTTCGTCATAACTGACTTTCTGCAACGCATATCCAATTGGTGAAGCTTCAATTAATTGCTTATAAAATTCATTTTCCAAAGCCTTTTTCTCCGATCTCCGAGTTTTATTCTCCTTGAAAATTATGTTTTATTTCTTTATGTCGTCATTCTACTATTATTTTTCAAAAATTACAACTACAAATTTTGATTGTGAGAAAAAGTAAACAATCTTTTTTTGCCCTATACTTTTAAAATTCGTTTTGCGCTGATTTGGCCGCCTGCCTTATAACTTGTCTGCATTTCAGTCATATAAGTCTGACACGGTTCACCTAAAAGAATTTTTATTTTAGGGTTTGCAGCTCTAAGTGTCTCAATTTGAGTTTTCATATATGCAGCCTTTTGAGTGACAGATTCCCCGCCGTTTGTGCCGAGATAAATAATTGCTACATCAGGAATTATTTCAGCTAGTTGTACAACTAAAGCTTCTGTTACGGCCTGAATCGTCCATCCCCAATAGCCCTCGTGCTTGTTGTTGAAAGCTTTACCTTTATAGTCTGCGTATACCGGTGTGGAATTAAATCCATAATTACGCGAACCTACAAATTCGAAATTTGCATTGTTATCCACAAGTAATTTCCACAAAGGGTATCGATAAGAATACTCGGTTGATGAAGCTCCGGAGCCTGCAGAACCTTGCGTGATTGAATCACCAATACACATAATTTTAACTGGCGCTGCGGTCGCGTTTGGGTCGGGTGTAGTAAATGGAGTCGGTGAAGGTGTAGCGGTGGCTGGTGGAGCAGTAGGAGCTGGCGGCAATGTAAGAGATGTCACTTCTTTAAGCATCAATTGATCAATTGAGAACTCTGCCATATTAGCTTGAAATCTAATTAACATATGCCCGTCTGCGCCTTTGATACCGTTACCAGAACCTGCTGGGGCTGTAAAACGAATTGCTACATACTGCCAAGTACCTGAAATGTTTGCTGGCAGTGTCATCGGAAATTGCACGTAAGCAGAGCCGTTATAAACATCAACACTAAAAACATAAGGTTTTGAGCCCTTAATCCATGCACTGTACTCATAGAATTTTCCGGCAGTTACAAATCCAGTCCCCTCCTGATGCAAAACTACTTTCCAAGGCGCCAGTACAGTAACAGACTTTGCTGTATTGAAAGCCCCGCCACTTTTCACTAAAGAATTCTCACCCATAACGTTGAAGAATGGAGACTGCGCACCAACAGTGTCAGAATCAAATGTCGCATCACCTGAAAGAATGTTCACATCCGCGGCTGCAACAGCAGTTCCTCCAAAGGATATTCCCTGAATCAAAGTAAATAACATGAACAGACAAAGTACCAAAGCTAATTTCTTTCTCGCAAGTTTAAACATAGTTTTAATTCCTCCATTAATTATTGATAGTTATTGATACTCATTATACATAAATCTCTTATAGTTTGCTAAGGAACTGAAAGATTTCATCGTCAAACTCCGGAAGTCCCTCATGTCCAAAGTCAGGATAAATTCGAACATCTTTCTTTGACGTTATTTTATTGTATGCTGCAAATTGTGTAGAAGGGGGGCATACAGTGTCAGATAGGCCAGTGCCCATAAGAGCCTCGCCTCGGATTCGTTTTGTGAGATTTTGTACATCGATATATCCAAGTTTGTTGAAAATCTCGGCTTCCCTCAAGTGTTTTGGGTCATAGAAACGGAAATGCCCCTTTAATTCATCGTATGCGGCTATTGCGAGATCCATATCCCAAACTCTTTTGTAGTCTGTTAAAAATGGATATAAATACGCAAGTCTTTTAATTCTAGGTTCAAGGCTGGCACACGCCAACGTCAATCCCCCACCTTGTGAACCGCCTGTAGCTCCAACTCGGTTTTCGTCGACCTCTTCAAAACTCATGACAATTCCAGCGAGTTGGGCAGTATCCAGAAAAATGTTTCTCATTAGCATGTCTTCCGGCGGACCTTCAAGCCCCCTGACAATATGGCCTCTGAAAGTATTTCCAGAAACACCACCGACATCTTCAGAATAGCCTCCTTGACCTCTGCAGTCCAATCCGGCGAAAGAAAAACCTAACGCCACATAACTCAATTTTTCATTCCAACCGCCTGCGTTTCCTGAATAGCCGTGAAACTGAACAATAGCCGGGTGCTGACCGGTTGACTTACGCGGACGCAAGTATTTAGCATGAATTCGAGCACCTTTCACACCAGTAAAATAAAGGTCAAAACACTCAGCATAAGGAGTCTGAAACCAACTTGGTACAAGCTCAACCTTTGGGTCAATTGCCTTCATTTCTAATAAAGATTTATCCCAAAATTCATCAAAATCAGATGGGCATGGAGACGTTCCCTCGTATTTTAACAACTGCTCCAGTGGCATATCTACTAACGGCATAAAAACATCTCCTCGAAAAGTTTATAAATAATTTCTTGTATTATACTACATTTTTAAAAAATAGTTTACTTATTTCTTCAATACAATTACAATAGCAGTTAGTGTTTTTATAAATGGAGGTTTTTACATTGAGAAAAGATAAAAAAGTATTTGTTTGGTATGATAAAGACAGTCAAGGCAGAAATCTATATGGTGAGTTCAGGAGAACTCTTAATGTAAATGAAATCCCTGAAAGCGCTGTTATTAATATTTTCGCTGATAAAGTCTATCAACTGAAGGTCAACGGAAAGTTTGTCGGCTTTGGTCCAGTAAGATTCGACCCCAGATTCCCTCAATTTGATTCATACGATATTGCCAGTTTACTCAATCCCGGCAAAAACTCTATTACTGTGCTGGTAAACTATTTCGGTATGAAGACCTATAAATCTATACCTTCAAAAGCAGGTCTTTGTGTATGGGGTAACATTTCTGGAGAAGAAATCGGAACTGGAAGTCCTGGTTGGAAGGCAAAACCATCGCTTGCCAGACAGCATTATATGCAGAAGATCAGTTTTGCACTTGATCCAATTGAGATTATTGAGCAGAAATACGAAGAAAAAGACTGGACACTCCCCTCTTTCGACGACTCTGAATGGCCTGATGTTGTGGCACTTGACTCTCAAAACGCTTGGGGCAGTTTCGAAAAAAGAAGCATTCCTCTTTTTAAATTTGAAGAGATTAAAATCAATACAACAGCAAAAATTCTTCCAATTAATAATGATTTCGATATTTACGGCTTCGAGCTTCCGCTTCCGACATTTTATGATGACAACTCACATGACTTCAGTTATTTGATAGCATATTCAACTTGGATTTGGTCGCCTTGTCAGCAAAATGTGGTTGCAAATGTCTTTTGGGGAGAACTTTGGATCAACAATAAGGAACTCACCAATAGATTGCAGGACAATACACAAAATATGAAATTCAATCAAGTTTGGCCTTTAAACGAAGGCTGGAATTATATGTTCGGCAAAATAGGCGGTTACAATGACTATTTAAACCATATAGTCGCTGTGCCAAAATCATCAAATCTTGTGTTTGCAGCAGACAAAAAAATGGATTCTAAATATCCTTTCAAGCACACCCCTCAGCTCGACAAAGCCACATATGCTTCAACACTGGAAAAGCTCCAATTCCCTTATTCTTCTAAAGAAACTCTCGACGATATTGGCGGTTGGGTTTTCGCCGAAAAAACCAGCACCTACTATTCACCTTGCAAAACAATGAGCTGGGACAATTACGGTGATATATTCCAGACATTCCATCCAGATTTGCCAAACACTTTTAGAAAAGAGTTTTATCCTCAAGGCTTTTCAATATTATTTGACTTGGAAAACACAAAACTCATATTCCCCCGAATCAAACTTAAAGGCGTTTTGGGAGCGACTGTAGAAATGGCTTACAGCGAAAGCCTTCTGCCTTGTGGTTTGCGCTTAGAGATTGCCCCCATGTATCAACCTTGCGATCAGATTTTTTGTTCTCAGGATAAAGTCGAATTCCAACCTATGCAACCTAGAGGCATGCGCTATTTAGTTTTGACGGTTACAAAAGCCTCAAATGATGTAACTTTGGAAAATATTAAATTTATAGATGCCAGTTATCCTGTTGAAGAAATTGGCTCCTTTGAGTGCTCGGACGAATTGCTCAATCAAATTTGGAAACAATGCATGCTTACTCAAAGAACAAACATGGAAGACGCCTATGTTGACTGCGTTACGAGAGAAAGAGGAATGTACATCCGTGACACAATTATTCAGTACTACAATAATCAGGTTGTTTTTGGGGATCAGCCCCTAATGCACCGTTGTATGCAACTTTATGGGCAGTCACCTGATTCGTCAGGAAAATACCGCGCAGTTTATCCTAATTCCGGGACATACACAATTTCGGACTTCTGCTTGAATGCAATCGAGGGTTATCACGCTCAATACAAGTTCTCCGGCGATACGTCTGCAATAAAACGTGATTGGTCTGCAATGAAGGCTAATCTCAAATGGTTTGACGACCTAGCCGACGAACGTGAAGACAAGCTGCTAGACGCAAACTGGAACACTAACAGAGGCGTATATGCTAACTATGGCGGATTTCATGGTGACCTAATTCACAGTAAAGAAAAGCAAGTTGATACTGACGGGATTCACTGTGTTTTCACATGCACATATTTGGTAGCACTTGACAAAATGGTTGAGATGGCAATAGCAATAGATTTGAAGGATGAAGCTGCCACCATCCAGCAACGGGCTGATTTTATACGCAATAACAGTAAAGCGCTTTTCTTTGACGAAAGCGTTGGATTATACAAGGATTCCTTGACAAGTGAAATACATTCATATCATGCGCAGCTTTCAGCAATCCGAGCTAATGTTGCTTCGGAAGAACAAATTGTATTAATAAAAAAGCACATTGAAAAAACACTCCTTAGCGTATTTTTAAACGGCTATGACCCTTACGAAGGAGTTAGATTTTCTCCTAGTTACGCCTTCTATATTTTTGAGGGGCTTTATATGGCTGGTCTTTACGAAGTCGCTGAGAATTTGATACGTTCTGGATGGGGGTATTTCCTTTACAAAGGATATACACAAATCCCAGAATATCACGTAATTTCCCAGGGAACAAGCTATTGCCACGCATGGTCAGCTTGCCCTCTTTACTATCTTTCGTCGGCATTTTCAGGTATCGAATACCCTGATGACAAAGACTTGAACAGCTATTCGCTAAACGTCAAATCATCAACAGTTGAATGGGCAAAAGTTAAGCTGCCCCACCCAAAAGGTGTTATTGAAGTAGAATGGCACATGGAAGACGGCATTCGCGTGTTTGACAAAATTGCAGCCCCAGATGGTGTAGAACTGCGCATGAATTAAGCTTAGTTCATAGCCTTTTCTGCGTACTCTTTAAGTAACTTCACATAAATCTTGTAATTTTCCAGTGAAACATCTGGCGGAGTCTGGTGATCAACGCTCGGAATATATCCGCCAAGTTTCATTGTGGGTAGCAAACGCTCAAATTCAGCTCGCATAGCTTGTTCTCCTATTTTCATAACCATCTTGTCGTATCCGCCAAGCATAAAGAATTCAGGGAAATTGTCACGAATTTGTCCAACGTCTACACCTGCCTGTCTTTCGAGGGGCAATACCCCTTCAACCCCAGCTCCAATTAGCCAAGGCAGCATGGGCATTACGTTTCCATCGGTATCGACTAAAACTTTAATTCCGTAGCTTTTTAATTTTGCTATAACTTTCATGTAATATGGTTTTAGGAACTCATCGAAAAGTTCTTCCGAGAGCATCGGGCCGTTGTTATATGACATGTCTTCTGCAAAAGTCATAAAATCAGGAACAAGAATTTCACAGAACTCATCAATCATTTTTAGATGAAACTCACATAAATCAGAGCACATTTTATGATAGAGTTCTGGCTCATCATAGAAAGAGTACAGATGATTTTCTATTCCAAAGAGCTGTCTCGGATACCAGAAGTAGCCGTTCAATGTAATCCATACGGCGAAGTCGCCTCGATCGTGACCTGGCTTCATCTCCAAAAGACTTTCCTTTACCCATTTGACTGCGTCATCTGGAAGAATAGTGTGACGAATTCTATTGTAATCGGCTTCATCTGTAACAGGACCGCCTCCATGTTCCTTTGAATACGGAAATTCTCCATTAAAATGAGATAACCAAATTTGCCGCAAATCGTCAAGCCCAAGTTTTTTAAATTTTTCTTGTAAACTTAAACCGCTTTCGAGACCTTCTTCCTCCCATCTGTAAATTGTTTTGTCCCAGAACGAAGCCCATTCAATCATTGGGAGCCTGTCAGACTTCTTAAAATTCAGCGTGTTTACAACTCTTTCTCTGTTTGTCATTTCATTCAAATCCTCTCAAATTATTTAAGCAGTAAAATTCCAATAATCCCGCCAGCTAAGATTAGAAAAATTGGGTGAATTTTTGTTTTCACAAAAAGTACTAGTGATATAGCCACCAAAAGTATCTGAACAATGTCAGCAAAAACGTGGCTCGTATCCATTAATTTATATGCTGCACCTCCAATAACACCAATGACCGCGGGGGTAATTCCGTATATTATGCCTCTAATTATTTTATTGTGCTTAAACGCTTCCACAAAATGAATTACCAAAAACATAATTATCAAGCAAGGTATTACAATTCCTAATACCGCCACGAGCGAACCCAAAGGTCCATTAGTAGCATAAAACCCATATCCAATTGCAGTGTTTATCGCAAACGGGCCTGGTAAACTCTGCGCAAGAGCAACTATGGACGTCAATTGATTTTCGGTGACGATTTCATGAATGCTGTTTTCAACAAAAAGAAGAGACATAATTGCATAACCGCCACCAAAGGAAAACACACCTAGTTTAACAAAAAGAGTGAAAACTGAAATTAAAACGTTCATTCAGTGCCCTCCTTTTTCAAAAATGTTTTCTTCGCAAATAACGAAATTGAGGTCAATGAAAAAAACAGTCCTATCAGTGCGCTAAACAAAAGCACAAAAATTATATTCACTTTATAAATCGTGAGAATGACGCCCGCAACAATTGAAAAACCACAGATAATAAGTGATCCATAGTCTTTTACATTTGACTTGAAAAGTTTATACATCGCTGCAAGCATTAGCCCTGTAACTACCGGCACAATTCCCTTCAATGCAGAAATCACATAGCTATTACTCTGAAAACCCGACAAGAATACTGTACAACAGAATGCCAGAATAATTGCTGGTAAAATACATCCCATAAGTGCCGCCAACGCCCCAGAAAAACCACCCACGATATACCCAACATATACAGACGAATTCATCGCAATAGCTCCTGGCATTGAAGACGAAATCGAAATAACCTCGCCAATTTTGTCTTTTGCGACCCAGTCGTGAGTCTCGGAAGCTTCCTTTTGAATCATCGGAACCATTACATAGCCGCCACCAAAAGCAAAGGTACCAATTTTCGCAAACGCAATAAAAAGCGCAAGCAATGGTTTCTTTTTCTTTTTCTTTTCTTCAGTATTTTCAGTATTCAATATTTCTCATCATCCTTTTTTAGATCAAGATCAAAATATCCATTTGAGGCTCCACAATTAACTATCCTAACACAAATGGATTTCCCAAACTACCAATACCTGACTTGATAATCAATTTGTTTAGATTTATATAAAAAGCAGGTCGGATACCAACGTCCTGGTAGTACGCACTATGGTCGCGAACACTGCCATCAGATTTGACGTATCTGGAATCATCAGGATCAACATCACGCGGATCAGCATCAGGAGTACGTAGCCAACTACTCCAATATTTAGACGCATTTAACTCGTCGGCTTTAAACTCTGATTTATCCACTGCTTTCTGAGTCGGCTTGCCAATATAGTATTTTGAACCAAGTTTGCTTTTGTTTAGGTATACTTGCTTGATTTGCTTTATGTCAAGTAAAAAAACCTTTTCAGTAAGATTATGATAGTAAGCCTTGTCAAAATTTTGAATAACTCTAGAAATATTTGGATTCCAGAAATGATATTCTGAACCTCCGTATTTCAGCTTCTTAAAGTCAACTTTATTAAGCAAAGATTTCAGAGTCACGGTTTTTATTAGTCTTCTTTCGTACGCAGTAAAATTCCCTACAGCCAAAAATCCTTTTTCATTTTCATAAGCATTGACACCATGAAAAACGTTGTCTTTTTTTGGTGGACACCCGTCAAGCCACCTTACTTTCCCAGCAATTGCAGTAGAATTGAGCCACGATCGCATATTTGAGGTCTGCCACAAGTTCGAGCCCCATAATAAACGGGCTCCGACTGGATCATCACTCCGACTTGAACCATATGAATATTTATGAGCGCCCTTTGCATCGAACGGCTTAATAGAAAGTATTCTGTCGGCTAACATAAGCGTGCCTTTTGAATCAATATCAACGCACCGCCATATTATTGATTCGTCATTGTACTTGCCCAGCCTGATGTATTGACCAACTTTAAGTTTTGCTGTTGTCTTATGAACTGACTTTAATGAAATCCCTCTATTTGATGTAGCAAGCGAAATGGTGTCTGGTATTATCGCCCCGCCGATTATTATCGTACTTAATACAATTAAAGCAAAAAACTTTGAAAACTTAATCACATACAAACCCTCCCTCATACTTAACTAAATCATTTATATGTTTTGACTAATTATAATTAACCTTTGCAATACTTGCAAATTTATTTTGTCAAAACTTTAGTCTTAAATGTATATTTTCTGTGGTTCTATATAAATTCCACCCCAATTATGATAAATTGAATGTGTACATTTGTTTAAATAATTGTTTGGAGGTCGTTCCATGATAAAGAAAATCCTTATTATTTCAATTGCTTTATTTGCTCTGATTGCGTTTTCTGCATCGCAAGTTACTGCATCATCAAATTCTATTAAGTTCTATCAAATGGAAAAAGGTAAGATGCTCAACAATGCTAAAAGCATGGCGCTTCCTGGACTTTCAGGCGGTCGTGCAGTGTTTATGATAGGAAGCTACCCTTCAGTCGCAGTCACTCTAAATGAAAGTAAAGCCTCATTATATACGTTGAAACTCCGATATTCAAAGCCAGTTGGTATCTCTACAGATTTGGGTGTTTATCTCAACGGCAAATGGAAGAAGAAAATTACGATTCCAGCAACAGGATCTTTGGCAACCTGGAGGAATTTTTCTTTTGAACTTAGTCTTCCAAATGGCAAAAGCACATTGTTGCTCAAAAAATCCACGAAACCCGACAGCATTGCACTTGATTACGTTTCTACGACGCTTGCACCATTGAAGCAAACAGTTGATATTAGTTTTTATGAAAAATATCAGACTATTGAGGGCTTCGGGTCTTTTGGTGCCAAGTATAATTACTGGGAAAATGCGCCAGGCAACACATACTATGATAATGCATTTGTGAATTTGATGGTAAATAATATGGGATTGACCGTTACGCGTATCGAGCTTACTCCTGATTTTGAGCCTTCGAATGACAATTCTGACCCTAATTCAACCAATAATTCTGGCTTCAGCACTTCAGGAAACTATGCAAGATTTATTCCTTATATTAAGGCTTATATAGGAGCTGGTTCTACGAAAGTAATCGCAACTGTCTGGTCTCCTCCAGCATGGATGAAGACTAATAACAGCACTGTAAACGGTGGGTCTTTACGCATAGATATGTACGAAGAATTCGCAGAATTTCTTTCGACATATAGCAAGTTCTTCAAAAGGGACACGGGAGTCGATCTTTTCGGCATAAGTCTCCAAAACGAACTCGAATTTGTTGAAACATACAATTCTTGCGTTTACACATTTTCAGAATATGCAGATTTAATGAAGGTTGTTGGAGAGCGTTTTAAGAAGGATGGCATTACTACAAAAATATTTGGACCTGAAGGAATGCTTTCTTCGGTTGGAAATAGCACTATGAATTATATTTACTATATGAACGACAATAATTCTATCCAGTACCTTAGTGCTATTGCAGTTCATGGTTACAGCAACGGCGTAGATGCTGATTCTCCAGCGCCTGCTTTGTGGGAATCTGATTCAAGCGTCGCAAAAGAATTCAACAAACAAATTTGGATGACAGAAACCTCCGGCTACACCCACGATTGGGCCAGTACTATGGGTGTTGACTCAAATGGAAACGCTGTCGTACAGACTCCTGGAGCTTTTCAAGGTGCTCAAGACATCTACTGCGCATTAAAATACGGGAAGATTAGTCTATGGACTTGGTGGGCTTCAAGTGACCGGACTTTTTCTGTGTATTCTTTGACCGCAAATGGTGTGCCCGGCAAAAAAGTATGGGCTTCCAAGCAGTTTTTCAGATATATCCGCCCGGGTGCGGTTCAGGTGGGCAGTTCTTCTAAAATTAACGACATTAAAGTCATCGCTTTCAAAAACGCCTCAGAAAACACAGCAACAATAGTGCTTTTGAATACGGGCAGCATTGCAAGACAATTTGAGATAAGCACGCGCGCAGGAAGTCTGCCAAAGTCCTTTAAAATGTACCGAACCAGCTCCACTGAAGACTGCCTGGACGTTGGTACTACTTCAACTTCAGTGAACATCCCGGCGCAAAGCATAATGACTCTTTACGGAACATATTGATTTGTGGTATATTTGTCCGGGTTAATGTGAAATAAATTATTAAAACATATTTGGAGGTAAGAATTATGAGTATTTTAAAAGGAGCTGCAATTTTCGGGCAATCAGGCGGACCAACGTCCGTAATCAATTCTAGTGCTGCGGGCGTTATTACAGAGGCCCTGAAGCAGGACTGCATCACAAAAGTTTACGGAATGGCACACGGAATTCGTGGCGCATTAGACGAGCAATTTTACGACATGAGCAAGGAGGATCCAAAGCAATTCGAATTAATGAAGACAACTCCCTCATCCGCTCTGGGTTCTGTGCGTTACAAGCTTGCAAAGGCGGAAGATGACGAGACGGATTACTTGAGATTGCTAGAAGTTTTCAAAAAATATGACATCCGCTACTTCTTCTACAACGGCGGAAACGATTCAATGGACACATGCAACAAAATATCGAAATTTATGCAAAAATCCGGATACGAAATGCGGGTTATGGGAGTTCCAAAGACTATCGACAATGATCTCTTTGGCACAGACCACTGCCCTGGCTACGGAAGCGCGGCAAAATACATCGCGACATCAACTATGGAAGTTTACCATGACGCAAGAGTTTACGACAAAGGAATGATTACAATCCTTGAAATCATGGGCAGAAACGCAGGCTGGCTTGCAGCTTCTGCTTCAATCGCTTCGTGGAAGGGTTGTGGGCCTGATTTGATTTACCTACCTGAAAAGGCGTTTGATATGGAAGATTTCTTGAATAAAGTCGAGGCCATCTACAAGAAGAACAAAAACTGCATCGTGGCAGTGTCCGAAGGAATCAAGGACAAAGACGGGAAATACATTTCTGAATACGGTTCAGACCTGGCGCAATCAAAGGATGCTTTCGGACACTCGCAGCTGGGCGGCCTTGCGGTTACACTTGCGAATTTCTGCAAGAACAGAACGGGCGCGAAAGTTCGGGGAATAGAGTTCTCCCTGCTCCAGAGGTGTGCGGCTCATTGCGGTTCTAAGAACGACGTTGACGAGGCGTTTCTGTCTGGCCAGGAAGCTGTAAAAGCTGCAGTTTCAGGTATCACTGATCATATGGTTGCGTTTGAAAGAGACATGTCAAGCGGTTCGTATGTATGCAAGACCAAACTTCTAAACCTTTCCGAAGTAGCAAATACAGAAAAGACGGTACCTTTGTCATGGATTAAAAATGACGATACCGGCTTAACGCAAGACTTCATTGATTATGTACTCCCTTTGATTCAAGGCGAATCAAAACCACCTATGGTTGATGGGGTTCCGCAATTTGCGAAGTTAAAGAAGGTCTTAGTTTAAACTCCTAATATTGAAGTTACGAGGAGCACGATAGACAAGCTTACCAGTATAACAATAGTCGTCCAAGCGATTATGTTTGTGGAACGTTTGTTTACGTGCTCTCCCATTATATCTTTGTTGTTTATAATAAGCATCATACAAATCAAAACCACCGGCAAAAGAATTCCGTTTATCTCTTGAGAAAAAAGTGAGATCTTTATTAATGGTGCTTCTGGAATCATTATTATTCCTGCACTGATTACTATGATTGAAGTATACAACCAGTAAAACTGTGGAGCCTGCTTCCATGTCTTATCAATTCCCGCCTCAAAACCAAACGCCTCGCACACATAAAATGCAGTCGCGACCGGCAAAATTACCGCTGCAAAAATCGAAGCCACAAGCAGTCCAAAAGCAAATACCTGAGAGGCCATCGCTCCCGCAAATGGCGTAAGTGCCTGGGCTGCATCACTCGCCGAGTTGATGACTATACCATTTTTATAAAGCGTCGATGCACATGCAACAACAATAAAAAACGCTACAACAATCGTTGCCGTGCACCCGATAACTACATCAAGTAGTGTGTATTTGTAATCCTTGATCTTCAGCCCCTTTTCAATAACTGCCGACTGCATATAAAACTGCATCCACGGCGCAATCGTGGTACCGATCAAAGTAATAATCATCGCTATGTATGAAAAATCAAACTGAATCTGTGGACTAATTAGCGCCGTACCAACTTCTCCCCAGTTTGGTTTTCCCATAATTGCAGACACAATATATGAGAGCAGCGCAACACTAAACACAAGAAAAATACGTTCTGCAATCTTGTATGTACCTTTTACTACCAGAATCCATACCGCAAACGCAACCAGCGGCACAGATATGTATTTACTCACCCCAAAAATCTGCATACTTCCCGCTACTCCAGCAAACTCTGTCGTGGTATTTAAAATATCTGCTAATAGCAAACCGACAAAAATAAAGAATGTAACTTTTACTCCGGCAGTCTCACGAATCAAGTCCGCCAGCCCCTTGCCTGTAACAATTCCCATTCTCGCATTCATTTCCTGAACAATAAAGAGTACAATAAACGCCGGAATCAACACCCATAAAAGCTTATATCCGTAAGTTGCACCCGCAACTGAATATGTCGTGATTCCTCCAACGTCATTGTCGACGCTGCCTGTGACTATTCCTGGACCGAGTATTGCCAAAAACAATATAAATTTTCTCATAAAGCTCGAGTTTTTAACTTTTGCCATCATTTTTGCGTCCCCCTATTTCCTGACTCTTCTGTTCTTGAGCATGTAATGCATGACGTCGTTTATTATAACAACGCCTTCCATTCCCCTGTCGCTATTCACAACTGGTATTGCAAGAGGGCTATATTTCGAAATCATTTCGTTTAACGAATCAATCTTGTCATCGTCAAGTACTGTTTGAATATTCGTATTCATTATCTCTTTGATTTTTGTGCCTTTTGCGGCCACAATTATATCAAAAAGTGTTACTGTCGCCACGAGTTTGTCGTACGCGTTTACAACATAAAGGTAGTAAACTGAGTCAGTTTCGGGCTCTTCTTTTTTAAGATCCTCAATCACCTGCTCCACGGTAGCTTCCTCGTTGAATGAATAAAACTCAGTAGACATAAGACTTCCAACAGATTTCTCAGGATATTCCATCAAATCGCGAATCTCGTCCGCCTCTTCCTTGCGAATCTCCTGTAGCAATTCTGCGGCTCGTACTTCGCCTAATTCTTCAAGCAAGTCGGCAGCTTCATCCGCAGGCATTTTTTCAATTAGGTCGGCAGCCTTATCCAACGGCATATTTTCCAAAACGCTTCTCTGAAACCCGGGCTGCAACTCTTCTAGTACATCAGCCGCTTTTTCTTCGTCGATCGACGACAACACAGCGACCTGAGCATATCTGTCAAGTTCCTCGATGATGTCCGCCAAATCGGACGGATGGAGTTTTTCAAGATTCGAGTAATCTTTTGAAAGCTTTATTCCAGCGTTTCCATAGTCCACCGTCTCTACTTCATCCCAAAGTATTAGGTGACTCGGAATATTTGTCCCAAGTAACTTAGTAACGACCTTTACCTGCTTCGCAACGCCAAGCCTTCTCAGAAGCCCCTCAAAACCAATATCAGCGGCAACCAGAAACGTCCCGCTCGCAAGCACTGCAAGCCTAAGGTCGTTTACTCTTACAAGCTTTCTGCCGTCCATATCTATAATTTGCTTGTCCATAATATTCTTTGCAAGATAATACACATCTCTATTTTCAGTGCTAAATTCCACTATTTCAGAACACGTAATACTATACTGTCCGTTTTGCTTTGTCATGACAATTTTTGCAAAATCGACATCAACAGTACCGTTAAGCGTCTTTAAACAGACTGCTACAACTTTCGGTCTAATATGTCCTGTTTCAACTATCAAGTCTTTGAGTTTCCCAATTACTGCGCCCGAATGGGAATAAACTTTGCTCCCAATAATTCGGCTAAAATAGAATGTTGATACAAAAGCCATGGTAATCCCTCCAATAATTTTACTCAGAAGGATGCAAAGCTAATTATAAGAATAATTGATGCTTTATTGACATTGCGTCCTTCAGGTACTTGCATTTTATAACCCTACTACCAGCAGGATCGCCGTCCATTAAAGTCATCTCCTTTCGTAATCTTCCTTGAAAATATACGCTATTTAGGGGTAAAAGTCAAGTAATATTTTGCCTTTTGGGATTGCACTTACCTTGTAAAATAATTTATAATGAGTTTTAAAGTATAAGAAAGCTGGAGGTTACAAGATGGAAATCAGATATGCTTCAAATCCAAAAGATGTTAAGTTTTACGACACAGCACGATTGCGTGAGGAGTTTTTGATTCAGGCATTGTTTGTAAAGGGAACAATTAAGTTGGTTTACAGTCATGTTGACCGAATCATCACAGGTGGGATTTGCCCTGTGCAACCTATTAAACTTGAAGCAGGCGATGAGATAAAAGCTGAGTACTTTTTGGAACGACGAGAAATGGGTGTAATAAATATTGGTGCGCCTGGTACCGTAACCGTTGATGGCGAGGACATTTCACTTGAGACAAATGACGGACTTTACATCGGTATGGGAGCAAAAAAGATTTTGTTCCAAAGCAATGACTCTGCAAATCCAGCGAAATTTTATTTTAACAGCGCTCCTGCACACGCTATGTTTCCAACGACAAAAATTGGAATAGATATGCTTGAAGCGACAAAATTAGGGTCGCTTGCAGAATCAAATGAAAGAACCATTTATAAGTACATCCATCCTATGGGAGTCAAGAGTTGCCAGCTCGTTATGGGCATGACTATTCTTGAACCGGGCAGCGTTTGGAACACAATGCCAGCACACACACATGACCGACGTATGGAGGTTTACCTCTATTTCAATATGCCAAACGAAGCTCTAGTGTTTCACCACTTTGGAGAACCCAACGAAACGAGACATATCGTTATGCGTAATGAAGAGGCTGTTATTTCTCCGAGCTGGTCCATTCACTCAGGATGTGGAACACGAAATTATACGTTTATATGGGGAATGGTCGGTGAAAATCAAACTTTTTCAGATATGGACGCCGTAAAAATGGAGGAACTTTTGTGATTATTGATCAATTTAAATTGAATGGAAAAGTTGCAATTGTAACTGGTGCAAGCAAAGGTCTTGGGCAAGGAATGGCTCTGGGATTGGCTGAAGCTGGCGCAGACATCGTGGGGGTAGGTACGAGCAGTATGACGGAAACGAAGGATCTAGTCGAACAGACGGGACGTCGATTTTTGAGCGTCAAAGCTGATCTTTCTAGTCTTGAACCCATTCAATCAGTTGTAGACCAAGCAATTGAAGCGTTTGGAGCAGTGGATATTTTGGTGAATAACTCTGGAATTATTCGCAGAGAAGATGCGCTGACGTTTACCGAAAAAGATTGGGACGATGTCATGGATGTAAATGTAAAGGCTGTGTTTTTCCTAAGTCAAGCCGTTGCGAGACAATTTCTCAAGCAAAGTATGGGTGGAAAAATAATTAATATTGCGTCCATGTTGTCCTTTCAAGGTGGTATTCGCGTGCCTTCCTACACCGCAAGCAAAAGCGGGGTCATGGGTGTGACACGTTTGCTGGCAAACGAATGGGCAAAATACAACATCAACGTAAACGCAATTGCACCGGGGTATATGATTACTAACAACACCGAAGCATTGAGGGCGGATGAAGATAGAAACAAATCCATAATAGATAGAATTCCGGCGGGGCGTTGGGGTTTGCCTCAAGATATGATGGGACCAGTTGTATTCTTGGCATCACCTGCTTCAGACTATATAAATGGCTACACAATTGCTGTCGATGGCGGCTGGCTTGCAAGATAGAAAAGAAGAGAGTGGGAATTTAAATGATAACAAATGAAGGAATTAAAAATGCGAAACGTTACTTGGATTTTTCCAGGATGACAAAGGACGACTGCAGCATTGCGATTCAATATATTCTCAAAAAAATTGATGAGAATCTTGATACCTTTACATATAAATTTCCTTCTTCAGCTAGTAGCGGAAACGTGTATGCAGCTGTTGACAATACTGATTGGACAGCATGCTTTTGGACTGGAATGATTTGGCTAGCGTATGACTACACAAAGGATGAGAAATATCGAAAAGTTGCTGAAATTCAACTTGCTTCTTATAAAAATAGAATTATGGAACGGATTCATACAGATACTCATGACTTAGGATTTTTGTACACACTTTCCTGCGTTTATGCTTACAAATTTACTGGGAATACGGAGGCTAGAAATATAGCATTATTAGCTGCTGATCTTCTGATGGAACGATATTTTGAAAAGGCAGGAATAATTCAGGCATGGGGCAGTCTTGACGATCCGACGCAAAGAGGTCGAATGATTATTGACTGCTGTATGAATTTACCTTTACTCTATTGGGCGTCTGAACAGACTAGTGACCCAAAGTATTTTAAAGCTGCGCGAAATCATGTAAAACAAGCAGCAAAATACATAGTTCGAGAAGATGCTTCAACCTTTCATACGTTCTATATGGATCCGGAAACTGGTGAACCGCGTTTTGGAAAGACTGCCCAGGGATTTTCCGATACTTCATGCTGGGCGCGTGGGCAGGCATGGGCCATTTATGGGTTTCCTCTTAGTTATTCATATACTAAAGACGATGACCTTTTAAACGTCACCAAAAAAGTTGCCAATTATTATTTGAATCGTTTACCTGACGACGAGGTATGTTACTGGGATTTGGTGTTTACATCAGGTGATGAAGAACGCGACAGCTCAAGTGTCCCCATTGTCGCATGCGGACTACTTGAATTGTCCAGGTATTTGGCATTGGAAGATCAAGATAGAAAGATTTATGAAAATGCCGCTGAGAAAATGATACATTCTTTAACAGAAAACTATACAACTAAAGATTTGCCTGAATCGAATGGAATATTATTACACGCGGTTTATGCAAAACCCCAAGGTAATGGGATTGATGAATGCAATATTTGGGGAGACTATTACTATTTTGAAGCGTTGACCAGAATTGCTTTAAAATTTGATGCGTGATTCATCAATTACCCTTACTTCATTTCTCTGCTTTTTCCTCAGCTTTTGCATCTTCTGCTTCTTCAGCCGCTGAAACGTCCGCTTCAGTCACAGGCTCAGGCTGCATTGCACCACATTTATTGCAGAACGCGTCAGAATCGTTCAACTCAGCTTTACATGAAACGCAAGCTTTCTTATTTCTTAGCTCCATAATCTTAGTTCTCAAAACTTCAATAGTGGCAAATGAAGTCTTTACAGCCTCGCAAAGCTCCACCATTTCAGCGTCTTTGACCTTACCTTTTTCGTATGACGCAAACACTAACTTGCCAATTTTGGCAAATGAAGCGTTGATCTTATCTTCTGTAGAACGCACTTCCAAATTTAACTTTGCTACTTCTATAAAATCACCTGTGGTTTGAACTGCAGAATTAGCAGTTTCCTTAACTTTATCAAAGAATGACATAACAAATCCCTCTTTTCTTTTTTTAATTAACTTAATTCTATACCAATCATTTTTTAAAATCAAGCAACTGTTATCTTATCGATATCCTGCCTATCTCTTCTCGTCCACAAGCTTCAGCTCATGAGTCCCCGGCCCGACCTCAATATACCAGTCCTCTCCTGCTGTGTAATAATACTTGGTGTCCTTGTGGTTGATTTCGTTACCGTCGAGGAAGATTTTCTTTTCGTTGAGATTAATGCACAAAATCGAAGTTGTATTGACTGGAATATTTACCTTAAGCACAAATTCATCAGCGCTTTGATTCCATTCTGATGAAAGAAGTCCATACATAGTTTCGATTGAAGCTTTTGCATAAGTCAGACCGCCGCCTGGCCTTGGAGCAATTACGCTTTGCTTGTAGGCACTTGAAGTTTCTGCACAGTTAATTCCTGCAATAGTCTTGTACATCCAGTCACCAATCGAACCATATGCATAATGATTAAATGAATTCATACCGACGCTCCAAAACGTACCATCAGGTTTGATGCCGTCCCAATGCTCCCAAATAGTAGTCGCGCCATTTTCAATTTGGTATAGCCATGAAGGGTAGTCTTTTTTTAGTAAAAGTTCATAGGCTACATCCAGCTTTTTCGCTTTAGTCAAAGCAAAGTTAATGTATGGAGTTCCAAGGAATCCGGTATCTAGATGAGTTTCCTTCTCGCGGATTAGTTTTTCAAGATCTGCGGCGGTGCGTTCGCGATACTTTACTTCCATTAAATCGAGGAAAATCGAAAGAATATGACCAGTTTGAGTTGGTACAGCAAGTTTACCGTTTGGAGTAACATATTCATCTCTAAACTCATCAATCAGTCTGTTTTTAAGGATTAAATAATCTGCGAAATCATCCATTCTTCCAAGAACTTTAGCCGTTTTCATCATGATATCAGTAGAGTATATCTGAAACGCATAAGCTATCATTCTTCTATCTGTAGCACCGATGTAACTGCCTTCCTTAGCATCAAGGGCAACCCAATCGCCGAAGTGAAATTTGTTTCTCCAGTCATCGCCATTTTTGCGCATATACTCGATCCACTTTTTCATGCTGTCATACATTTCAACAAGAATTCTGGTGTCGCCATAAGATTTATATACAGTCCACGGGATTACGACTACAGCATCAGCCCAGCCTGTGGAACCTCCGCTTCCATCTTTTATGCAGTCAGGAACAACGTGAGGAATTTCTCCGTCCGCAAATTGTGAAATCGCTACATCATGGAGCCATTTCGTAAAGAATTTTGAAACATCCAAGTTGTAACAAGCAGTAGCAGCAAACACCTGCGCATCCCCCGTCCAGCCTAGGCGTTCGTCGCGCTGCGGACAATCGGTGGGCACATCAACGAAGTTGCCTTTTTGACCCCACAGAATGTTGTGCTGAAGTTGGTTAATCAAAGGCTCAGAGCATTCAAAAGTACCCGTTTGAGGCATTACTGAGTGAATTACTACACCCTCGAAATTTTCAAGATTGATTTCGCCAGGCCAGTCAATAAGTTGAATGAATCTGAATCCCTGAAAAGTGAAGGTCGGTTCAAACACGATTTCACCGTTTCCATTCGAGGTGTACGTAATAGTTTGCCTTGCGTTTCGCAGATTATCCGTATAAAAATTGCCCTCTTTATCGAGCACTTCGGCATGCTTAATTTGAACCTTTGTACCGGCAGCAGTTGCAAGACTGAATCTTACAAAGCCGACCATATTTTGACCGAAGTCGATTACCTTCTCACCCTTTGGAGTTTCAAGCAGTTTAATCGGCTTTATGGTCTCAATTTTCTTAACTGGAGCTCCCTCTTGAGCAATAAGTTTCCCTTTGTATTTCGCGCCTTCAACCACTGCTTGCCATGAAGTCTCATCAAAGTCTGGAGAATCCCAGCCGGGAAGTTCTTTTTGAGCATCGTATGTTTCTCCGTGGTAGATTTCAGACATCAAAATCGGGCTGTTTGCCCACTTCCAAGAAGCATCAGAGCATAATACCTGTTCGCTTCCGTCCTCAAAACGAATGTGCATTTGCATCAGCAACGCCACCCTGTCCTGATAAATGGCCCTGTGTTTGTCAAACGCCATCTCTCCAACGCTCCAGCCATCTCCAAGCATAGCCCCAATTGTGTTTGTGCCTGTTTGAAGCAGGTCCAAAACTTCGTATGTCTGGTATTGAAGTCTGGAATCATATTCCGTCCAGTATGGTGTCAAATACTCGTCACCGACACGTTTGCCATTGATTGAAAGTCTGTAAAGCCCGTGCGCCGTAGCATAAACTCTTGCCGACACAATGTCGCCATTCACTTTGAAATCTTTTCGCAAAGCTGGCACAACGTGCTCCACTAACTTATCGCGAGCATCAGATGTAGAAATCCACTTTGCACTCCATTCATTCTCGTCCAAAAACGCCGTCTCTATAACGCTTGTTTTGCTCCATTTTGTGCTTTTGTCGTCTTGGTCCCAGCTCATGACTCTCGCAAAATATTTTGTGCGGCTCTGAAATTTCGGGCCGGCATAAACGTTTTGGATGCTTGAATCACTGCAAACCTTATCAGTGTCCCAAATCAAATCAACAAAATCCTGGTCTTTTGAAACCTGAATTCTATAAGCTGTCTGACTGATTCCATCTTCAAGTTTCCATGCAAATCTTGGCGATAGGCAATCTGTCCCAAATAAATTTTCTTGATACTCACACGTAAGTTTAGTAATTATCATAATTAATCCTCTTTTCTCTATGATTCTCCATAACACGGCATTGCCGCTTCTGTCACAGGATATTTTTGCGGTCTGTCTTCAAACACAGCTTCCATGTCATCCACAAGCGCGTCAAGAGCACGATAAATTGACTCCATGATTCCGCCGGCTCTATGCGGCGTGAGGTAGGCGTTTTTAAGTTTTCTAAAAGGTGAATCCAATTCAAGAGGTTCCACATCAAACACGTCCAACATCGCTGTGATATCCCCTTTTTGCAAACGCGCAAGCAATGCGTCCATGTCAACAAGCATTGATCTGCCG
>Ga0194063_10000602_pt1 | contig 25488 bp, 27 predicted proteins | sample SepL3720m_MetaG_FD_155459 | JGI IMG/M metagenome (GOLD analysis project Ga0194063, IMG submission 155459) | Anoxic zone freshwater microbial communities from boreal shield lake in IISD Experimental Lakes Area, Ontario, Canada - Sep2016-L373-20m | ecosystem: Environmental > Aquatic > Freshwater...
GTACCTGCGCAGCATCGCCCAGGAGCTACCCACGCGCACGCCTGGACAGCAACGGCAAAAGGGCCTGCTTGACTCGGCTATCGGTCAGCTCAACTGGGACGGTGTCAAAGCGGCTCTGGTGGCCTATGGCGATAGCAGCCCGGCGCTGCCGGCGCCGAGCAGCGCCAGTTTGCCGCCGCCGAGCGCGCCGTCGCCCGGCAGTGGATCGCTTGCTGCGCAGTCTCTGGCGACCGACTTTCTTGAGCAAGTTGCCCGCCTGATTGAGTACGCATTGCCCGCACTGGGTAATGATGATGCACGCTTTACCGAGCAGACCGAGACCCTGCTCAAGGCCATGCGCCAGCCCGACGCCGATCTACTGGCACTCAAGCGGATGTTGGGCAATTTTGGCAGTCGACTTTCATTTGCGGCAGAAGACCAGGCCGAAATCAGAGGCACACTGCTCAAACTGCTGCACCTGATCATTGAGAACATTGGTGAACTCAGTCTCGATGATCGCTGGCTGCAGGGGCAAATTGAGGCCCTTCTGCTGGCTTCTTCACCGCCGCTGACACTGCGCCGGCTCGACGATGTTGAGCGTCGCTTGAAGGATGTCATCTTCAAACAGACGGAGGCCAAGGGGCGGGCCTTTGAAGCGCAGGAAGAAATGCGCCATATGCTTGCCACCTTTATTGTGCGGCTCTCGCAAATGACCGAGTCCACCAGCGCCTTTCACGGCAAGATGGAAGAAAACGCGCGCCGGATAGAGCAGGCCAAGACCCTGGCCGAAATCGCACCTGTATTGAAGGAAGTCGTGACTGCCACACGAAGCATGGCGCATGACAGCCTGAACGTACGCGACGAACTGCGCGGTATGCGGGAAAAAGCACATGCCACCGAGCTCGAACTGGTCAAACTGCATGAGGAACTCGACCGTGTCAGCACGCAGGCACGACATGACCCGCTCACCGGCGTGCTCAATCGCAAGGGCCTGGACGAAGCGGTGGAGCGAGAGGTGGCCAACGTGCGGCGCAAGGAGAGCCCCCTGTGTGTCGCTCTGCTCGATATTGACAACTTCAAGAGACTCAATGATCGATTGGGGCACGCCGTCGGTGACGGCGCGTTGGTGCACCTGACGGTGGTGACGCGCGAAGCCATGCGACCACAAGACACACTGGCACGTTTCGGCGGCGAGGAGTTTGTCATCCTGATGCCCGACACGCCACTGGCAAGTGGCGTCGAGGCCATGACCCGGCTTCAACGCGAGCTAACCAAGCGCTTCTTTCTGACGGGTAGCGAAAGGGTTTTCATCACCTTCAGTGCAGGGGTGGCGCAACTGGCGCAGGATGAAGCGGGAGCAGACGCTATCAAGCGCGCCGACCGGGCCATGTACCTGGCCAAACGCGCAGGAAAAAACCGCGTGCTGGGTGCCTGACCGAATCACTGCGTCCCGAAGATCCGGTCACCTGCGTCACCCAGACCGGGCAGGATATAGCCGTGGTCGTTGAGTTGACGGTCAATCGCTGCGGTGTAGATCTCCACGTCCGGATGCACCCTGCGCAGTGTGGCAATGCCTTCGGGGCAGGTCAGTAGGCAGAGAAACTTGATGGACTTTGGTTTCAGCGCCTTGACCCGGGCAATTGCGGCGACTGCCGAGTTGCCGGTGGCCAGCATGGGGTCGACCACGATGACGTCACGTTCCTGGGTGTCCTTGGGCATCTTGAAGTAGTACTCGACCGCCTGCAGGGTTTTCGGGTCACGGTACAGGCCAATGTGGCCAACGCGCGCGCCCGGCACCACTGTCAGCATGCCGTCCAGAATTCCGGTGCCGGCACGCAGAATGGACACCAGCACCAGTTTCTTACCGTCAATCATTTTGGCGGTCATGGTCTCCAGCGGAGTCTCGATTTCGACGTCCTGTGTTGGCATGTCGCGCGTGACTTCGTAGGCCATCAACATGCTCAATTCGTTGAGCAGGGTACGAAAGCTGCTGGTGCTGGCATCCTTCCGGCGCATCAGGGTCAGTTTGTGTTGCACCAGCGGGTGGTCGATCAGGTGGACGTGTTGGCTGCTGATGTCTGGGTGGCTCATATTGGTCTTTCTCAAAAAGTACAATCGATGCGATAGCGTAACGAAATTTTGAGGGATTTTCCGTGGCAGGACACAGTAAATGGGCGAATATTCAGCACCGCAAGGGTCGCCAGGACGAAAAGCGGGGCAAGATCTGGACCCGCATCATCCGCGAAATCACGGTGGCAGCCCGCGCTGGTGGTGGCGATCTGGCAACCAATCCGCGTCTGCGCCTGGCGGTTGATCGGGCCAAGGCCGCCAATATGCCGGCCGACCGCGTCAAGTACAACATCGACAAGGCCACGGGCAACCAGGAAGGCGTGACTTACGAAGAAATCCGCTACGAGGGCTACGGTATTGGTGGCGCGGCGATCCTGGTGGATACCATGACCGACAACAAGGTCCGCACAGTGGCCGAAGTGCGCCATGCTTTCAGCAAACACGGTGGCAATATGGGGACCGAGGGCTCGGTGATTTTTCAGTTCAAGCATTGCGGCCAGCTGATTTTCGCGCCCGGTACGAACGAAGACAAGGTGATGGAAGTGGCGCTGGAGGCTGGCGCGCAGGATGTGATTACCGACGACGATGGTGCCATTGAGGTCTTGACCTCCTACGCCGACTTTGAGAACGTCAAGAACGCCATGGAAGCAGCGAGCCTGAAGGCTGACGTGGCAGAGGTCACGATGCGCGCGGAAAACCCGATTCAACTTAGCGCGGAGGATGGCTTGCGCATGCAGAAACTGCTCGACGTACTCGAAGAACTCGACGACGTGCAGGAGATTTACCACAACGCCGAGATGGATAGCGAAGCCACATGAAAGTACTGGTTATCGGTGGCGGCGGTCGTGAACATGCGCTTGCATGGAAATTGGCGCAGTCGGCCAGGGTGGACAAGGTTTATCTGGCACCTGGCAACGCTGGCACTGCCCTGGACAGCCGGTATGAGAACGTGAATGTCACTGCCGTTGAGGAACTGAGTGCCTGGGCGCTGGCCAACAAGATCGCTCTCACTGTGGTGGGTCCGGAGGGGCCACTGGCGGCGGGTGTGGTGGATGAGTTTCGCAAGCATGGCTTGAGGGTATTTGGACCGAGTCGTGCCGCCGCTCAGCTGGAAAGTTCCAAGGCTTTTTCCAAAGCCTTCATGCAGCGCCACGGCATTCCGACGGCCGACTATGAAACTTTCACCGAAGCCGCTGCGGCGCACGCTTACCTTGATCGCAAGGGTGCACCGATCGTGGTCAAGGCCGACGGACTTGCTGCGGGCAAGGGCGTCGTGGTGGCCATGACGCTGGAGGAGGCACATCAGGCAGTGGATTTCATGCTTGGCGGCTCGCAGCAGCCGGGTCAGACGGGGGTGCGGGGGCCGCGCGTCGTGATTGAGGAGTTCCTGACGGGTGAGGAAGCCAGTTTCATTGTCCTGTGCGACGGCAGGAACGTACTGCCACTGGCGACCAGCCAGGATCACAAGCGACTGCTCAACGACGATCAGGGCCCCAATACCGGTGGCATGGGAGCCTATTCACCTGCGCCGGTGGTGACGCCGGATGTGCATGCCAGAGCCATGCGAGAAATCATCCTGCCGACCATCCGGGGGATGGAAAAGGACGGCATTCCGTTCACCGGCTTCCTGTACGCTGGCTTGATGATTGACGCCAGCGGCAGGCCCAAGACACTGGAATTTAACTGCCGTCTGGGTGACCCCGAGACGCAGCCCATTCTGATGCGCCTGAAAACCGATCTGGTCGAGGTGCTGCTGGCCGCCACCGAGCCCGGCCTGAGCGGACGCCTGGACGACTTCGAGTTGCAATGGGACCGGCGCACCGCCCTGGGCGTGGTGCTGGCGGCACAGAATTACCCGTTAGAGCCGCGTCGGGGGGATCTGATCACGGGACTGCCCGAAGAAGCCGAGGACGCCGTTGTGTTCCATGCTGGAACAGCTTTGAAAGACGGGCAGCCGGTCACAGCCGGGGGTCGCGTGTTGTGCGTCACCGTGCTCGCCGACAACGTCAGGCAGGCTCAGCAGCGCGCCTACGAAGTGGCGTTGGCCATTCATTTTGATGGCAAGCAGTATCGTACGGATATCGGCCATCGCGCTGCCAGGAGTTGATGTCTTATGTCGGCAATCGAGTTTCCAGGGCCGCCCGCCGTCCGGTTTTCTGGTAGCCGCCTGGCCCGCTGGGTCTTGAAGCAAATCGGCTGGCGAGTGCAATTTGACGGTCTGCCGACCCAGCAGGGGGTACTGGTGGTCTACCCGCATACCAGCAACTGGGATTTTGTGATCCTGGTGATAGCCAAGTGGGCGGTCGGCGTGTCGGTCAGTTTCTGGGCCAAGGACAAGCTTTTTCGCGTGCCGGTGTTCGCGCCCTGGTTGCGCTGGCTTGGGGGCGTGCCAGTGAGCCGGACCTCGCCAAGGGGTAGCGTGGGACAGGCGGTGGATCGCTTTCAACAGGCACGATCGCAAGGTCGGTACTTCTGGCTGGCGCTTTCCCCCGAAGGGACGCGCAAACGGATCCCGGGTTGGCGCAGTGGTTTTTACCAGACCGCTTTGCAGGCGGGTGTCCCACTGGGCCTGGTGCGTCTTGACTACGGCCGATGTGAAGTTCTGGCGCAGGATTTCATATCCCTGAGCGGCAATGAGGCGGAAGACTTCAAACGCATTGCCAATGCCTACGATGGCGTCAGAGCCTGCATCCCTGAAAATGCCGCCCCCATCCGTCTGCTCGATCCGGGCGTGCCACGCTCGGAGACCGTCGTCAAATGAGCATGAAGGAAGTTGCCAGCGCAGATCCGGCGGAGGTGCGCAGCTACCTGATGAGCTTGCAGACCCGCATCACGCGAGCGGTGTCAGAGCTGGATCGGAAGCCCTTCCTGGTTGATGCCTGGCACAAGCCGCCAACCGAGCCATTGCAAGGCGACGGCGTCACCATGATTCTGGAAGGCGGCGACCTGTTCGAGCGAGCCGGTTGCGGCTTTTCGCATGTCAGAGGCCCGCATTTGCCGCCATCGGCTACCCAGCATCGCCCGGAACTCGCCGGCGCACCGTTTGAGGCGATGGGCGTCTCGCTGGTGTTTCATCCGCGCAACCCCTATGTGCCGACGGTTCACATGAATGTGCGCATGATCGCGGCCAGCGCGCCCAACGGCGTGCCGGTGCGCTGGTTTGGCGGCGGTATGGATTTGACGCCCTGCTATGGGTTTGAAGAAGATGTGACGCATTTTCATGGCAACTGCAAGAGCACACTGGCGCCGTTTGGTGAGGACAAGTATCCGCGCTTCAAGGCCTGGTGCGATGAATACTTCTATCTGAAGCATCGCTTGGAGCAGCGCGGTGTTGGCGGCATCTTTTTTGATGACTTTTCCGAGTTGGGCCCCGCTGGCAGTCTGGCCATGATGAAGGCCGTGGGCGATTCGTTTCTGACGGCCTACCTGCCGATTGTCGAACGGCGCCAAGCCATGGCTTACGGTGAGCGGGAGCGGGCCTTTCAGCTCTATCGCCGTGGCCGCTATGTGGAATTCAATCTGGTCTGGGACCGTGGCACCCATTTTGGGTTGCAGTCCGGTGGGCGAACCGAGTCCATCTTGCTGTCCATGCCACCGCTGGTGAGTTGGTCGTATCAAAATGTGGCCGAAAGTGGTTCACCAGAAGCGGAGCTTTACAGCAAGTTTCTGGTACGCAAGGACTGGGTCTGAGATGCGGCGCATCGGCATTTTTGGTGGCGCCTTTGACCCGCCGCATGCCGCCCATATCGCTTTGGTTCGCGCCGCCATGGCTGACCTGGAACTCGATGAGCTGCGCGTGATTCCCACCGGCTATGCCTGGCACAAGGCGCGGCCCTTGAGTCCGCCGCAGCATCGGTTGGCGATGGCCCGACTGGCGTTTGCCGACATGCCCGGCGTTCTGGTGGACGACCGCGAGACCCGACGCGAGGGTCCGAGTTACACGGTCGACACCCTGCGTGAATTGAGCTCCCAATGGCCCGACGCCGAGCTGTTCCTGCTGATGGGGGAAGACCAGGCGCGGGCGCTGCCCAGCTGGCGTGCCTGGCAGGAAATCCTGCAGCTCGCTATAATTTACGTAGCTGACCGGGGCGACTGGAACAAAAGCAAACCCCGTTTTGTCGCGCCAAAAGTGTACGAATCACGTTTCAAACGGCTGCAAATGCCGCATTTGCCCGTCAGTGCCACCGATATTCGAACCCGAATTGCAACACATCAAAGCCTGGAAGATCTGGTTTTTGAGTCCGTTGCGCGTTATATTGATCACCACCACCTTTACCAGACCGCTTGATGACTACGACCACCCTTGAAAAAAAAGACATTCAAAAACTCCAACGTGCCATTGTGGATGGCCTCGAAGACGTCAAAGCACAGGATATTGTGGTATTTGACACCGAGCATCTGTCAAGTCTGTTTGAACGCGTGATCATCGCCTCGGGAACCTCCAACCGGCAAACCAAGGCGCTGGCCGGTAGCGTGCGTGACGCACTGCGCGATGCCGGCTTTGCCAAACCCCGGATCGAGGGTGAAACCAATGGCGAGTGGATCATCGTCGACTGTGGAGCAGCCGTGGTTCACGTCATGCAGCCCAATTTTCGGCAGTATTACAACCTGGAAGAGCTTTGGGGCGACAAGCCGGTGCGCCTGAAATTTGGTGCGCTCAAGCCGGTCGTGAAGACGCCAGTCAAAGCCACGCCTGCCAAGAAGGCCGCGGCCAAACCTGTGGATGGCCTGAAGCGCTCCAATGCGGCCAAGAAGGGGGTGCAGGAGGCGTTCCCATCCAAGGCGCAGGTGCGCAAGGCGGTGGCTGTTAAGACCGCGGCCGCCAAGAAACCGACCAGCAAGGTGCCCGCCGTCAGGGCGCCTGCCAAGGCCAGCGTCGGTGTCAAGCCGGCAGCCAAGAAAGTCGCTGTCAAGAAGCCGCCGACGCGCAAGACCTGAAAGGCAGCGCGGTGCGACTGCTGATTGTTGCGGTGGGCCAGCGGGTGCCGGATTGGGCACAGACAGCGTGGGACGATTACGCCAAGCGTTTCCCGCACGATCTCAAACTGGAGCTTCGAGCCGTCAAGACCGAACCACGGGCTTCCAAAACCGTGGCCGCGCTGTATGCGGCTGAGCGCGGCCGCATCGAAGGCGCGCTACCCAAAGGCTGCCGCATTGTGGCCCTCGATGAACGCGGCAGTGCATTGACGACCCAGGCGCTGGCCGGCAAGTTGCAGCAGTGGCAACTGGAGGGTGATGATGTCGCGCTGGTCATCGGCGGGCCCGACGGGCTTGATCCGGCCTTCAAGCAGGCGGCGCATGAGCGCATCCGCCTGTCGGACCTGACGCTGCCGCACGCCATGGTCAGGGTGTTGTTGATTGAACAACTCTATCGCGCCTGGTCCATCAATGCCAACCATCCTTATCACCGAGAGTGATTTCCTGGTTCTGCCGTGAACAAATTCATCTACCTTGCATCGCAGAGTCCGCGCCGGCGCCAGTTGCTCGAACAACTTGGTGTGGCTTATCAACTGCTGCTGCCAGACCTGGAAGAAGACAGTGAGGCGCTTGAAGCGGTGCATGCAAACGAGGCGCCAGCGCTCTATGTTCAGCGCGTCACGCAGCTCAAGCTCGACGCCGCCCTGCTGCGGCTCAAGCGACGTGGCTTGCCGGCGGCAGCTATCCTCTGCTCCGACACCACCGTGGCATGCGGGCGCACCATTTTTGGCAAGCCGGCAGATGAGATAGATGCCTGTCGCATGCTGAGCGAGCTTTCGGGCCGGACGCACCGCGTCCTGACGGCCGTGGCGCTGGGCACAGCGCGCAAGCGTGCGCAGGTGCTTTCGAACTCGCGCGTCACGTTTGCGAGTCTGACGGCCGCTCAGATCAGGCACTATGTCGGCAGCGGCGAACCCATGGGCAAGGCCGGCGCCTACGCCGTGCAGGGCAGGGCAGCGGCCTTCATTTCACATTTGAGCGGTAGTTACTCTGGCATCATGGGGCTACCCATGTATGAGACCGCTGCCTTGCTGCAGTCTTTTGGAATACATTCATCAGTATGCAAGAAGATATATTGATCAACTGGTCGCCGCAGGAGACGCGCGTCGCCATTGTGGAAAACGGTGCCTTGCAGGAACTGCACGTCGAGCGCTCGCTGGAGCGCGGCCTGGTCGGCAATGTCTACCTGGGCAAGGTCGCCAGAGTGCTGCCTGGCATGCAGTCTGCGTTCATTGATATCGGCCTGGAGCGCGCCGCCTTCCTGCATGTGGCCGACGTCTGGCATCGACAGCCCGATGGTGAGCCGCCGAGCATGGCGCGCAATACGCAGCCGCAGCTGCCCATCGAGAAGCAGATTTTCGAAGGCCAGGCCCTGATGGTGCAGGTGATCAAGGACCCGATCGGATCCAAGGGTGCGCGACTGTCAACCCAGATCAGCATCGCCGGGCGTATGCTGGTGTTTTTGCCGCAGGACGATCACGTCGGGGTGTCACAGAAAATTCCGGTGCAACAACGTGATGAACTGCGCTCACGCCTGCAGGGGCTGGCCGGCCTGCAGGGTGGTGGTTTCATCCTCAGAACCAATGGTGAGGACGCGACGGATGCCGAACTGTCGGAGGACATCGGCTACTTGCGCAAGGCATGGGCGCGCATCCGGCAGGCCTCGGTGTCGCTGCCGCCTCTGTCCATCCTGCACCAGGATCTGAATCTGTTGCAGCGCGTGTTGCGCGATCTGGTGGGTGAAAACACGCACAGCATCAAGGTCGATTCGAGCGAACAGTTTGAGCTACTCAAGGCCTTCGGCCTCGAGTTCATGCCCGCTGCCGCCCAAAAACTCCAGCATTACCGGGGTGAGCGCCCGATTTTTGATCTCTATGCGATTGATGAAGAAATTGCCAAGGCGCTGGGGCGTCGGGTTGAACTGAAGTCTGGCGGTTATCTGATCGTGGATCAGACGGAAGCGCTGACGACGGTGGACGTCAATACCGGTGGCTTCGTCGGCGCGCGCAATTTTGATGACACGATCTTCAAGACCAACCTGGAGGCGGCGCAGGCGATTGCGCGGCAATTGCGACTGCGCAATCTGGGTGGCATCATCATTGTTGACTTCATTGATATGGTGCGCGAGGATCACCGCGAGTCGGTGCTGGCGGAATTTCGCAAGCAGCTGGCGCGTGATCGCGTCAAGACCATGGCCGGTGAGTTTTCCCAACTCGGTCTGGTCGAGATGACGCGAAAAAGAACGCGTGAGTCCCTGGCGCAGCTACTCTGCGAACCCTGCCCCGCATGCGCTGGCAAGGGGATCGTGAAAACGCCGCGCAGCGTGACCTACGATATTTTTCGCGAAATCCTGCGCGAAGCCCGCCAGTTCAACCCGCGTGAATTTCGCGTCGTGGCCTCACCCAAAGTGATCGAACTGTTTCTGGACGAAGAAAGCCAGCACCTGGCGGGTTTGAGCGAGTTCATCGGCAAGCCCGTATCCCTGCAGAGCGAGAGCGCGATGGGGCAAGCGCAGTACGATATCGTCCTGCTGCAGTAGCTGGGTCCAGTCGCCTTATGTCAAGTCTTCAAACTGCCAATCGACTGCCAATTCCGATTCTGACCTACCACCAGATTGCACCGAGTCCGGCCCGCGGTGCGGGTTTTCGAAGTTTGTATGTGGCGCCGGCCGCTTTTTCGCGACAGATGGCCTGGCTTCATCTATTGGGCTATCAGGGCCTGTCAATGTCCGCATTGATGCCGTATCTGAGAGGTGAACGTGTTGGCAAGGTCGTAGGCATCAGCCTGGATGATGGCTATCTGAACAATCTGACTCACGCCATGCCGGCCTTGCAGCGCTACGGCTTTTCATCGACCTGCTACGTTGTGAGTCAGTATCTGGGCAGTATCAATGAGTGGGATCGGCAGTCGGGCATTGCGCCGGCGCCGCTCATGAATGCGGGTGAATTGCGTCAGTGGGTGCAGGGCGGGCAGGAAGTAGGCGCGCATACCCGTCACCATGTCCACCTGACACAAACCGACCTGGCCGAGAGCAGGGATGAGATGGCTCTGTGCAAGGCAGAGCTTGAGGCTGTGATCGACATGCCGGTAGAGCACTTTTGTTACCCCTATGGTGAATTCCATTCAGAGCACGCTGCGCTGGCGCGCTCAAGCGGTTTTGTATCGGCTACCACGACGGTGCGTAGTCGCTGCCAGCGTGGCGAAGACCTGATGCAACTGCCGCGTGTGCCGGTACTGCGTGCAACTACGCTGCCATTGCTCTGGCTCAAAGTGGGCACCGCTTATGAAGACCGGAGACGCCTGGCATGAGCAAAGTGCCAGGTCGTCTGCGTATAGCCGTGCTGAACCGCGTGTTCTCGCCAACCGGCGGCGGCGCCGAACGCTACTCGATCGCCCTGGTTGAGCAGTTGGCGCAGCGTCACGAGATTCACATATTTGCCCAGCAAACTGATCATCACTGGCCCGGCGTCACCTACCACACGATGTCTTCGCCCATGAACCGACCGCGCTGGATCAACTTGCTGTGGTACGCGGTGACGACCTGGTGGGCAACGCGCCGTGGTTTTGACATCGTGCATTCGCACGAGAATATCTGGCATGGCCAGGTACAGACGGCGCATGTGCTGCCACTGAAATACAACCTGTTTCGGGATCGCTCCGGTTGGCGCCGGGCGCTGCGCTGGCTCAAGGTGGCAAGCAGTCCGCGCTTGCTGGCCTATCTTCTGATGGAGTATTTTCGCTTTGCGCCAGCCCCTCGCAAAGCCGTTGTGGTGACTTCGCCGACTCTGAAAGCGCTTGTCAGTCAGACCTACCCGTCCAGTGTCGTTTCGCTGCTTTCTCCAGGGGTGAACTTGCCGGAATCGGCCATCGATCGCCAGGGCGCCAGAGCCGAGTTGGCGCTGCCGACGCTGGGGTTTTTGCTGGCCTTTGTTGCCAACGACTATCAGAAGAAGGGTTTGTCAACTGTGCTGGACGCACTCAAGTCCTTGCCGGTTGAGCTTGAACTTGCTGTCGTTGGCAACCCTTCGCAGGCAGAAAAATTCGAGCGTAAGGCGCAGCTTATGGGCCTGGCCGGACGGGTCCATTTTCTGGGGCAGCTCAGCGATGTATCGCCCCTGTACCGGGCTGCCGATGTCTTGGTGCATCCCACGCTGGAAGATACTTTTGCGATGGTGGTGCTGGAAGCTATGGCGCATGGATTGCCAGTTGTCGTAAGCGATGAGCGTTACTGCGGCATTTCCGGTCTGCTCTCGCACGGTGTCAACGCCATGATTCTGTCTTCGCCAACGGACGCTGCTGGACTGGGCGCTGTGCTGGCACGCCTGCTTGATGATGCGAGCCTGCGCGAAGCGCTGGCGGTCAGCGCGCGCGAGTTCGCACAGCAGCGGGCCTGGCCCAGCATTGCTGCCGAGCAGGAGCGGATGTATTTCGAGCTGTCTGACTGCACGCCATGAAACTCACTGCACAAGCACTACCGCCACTGCACTTGTTTTCCATTGTCATTCCGACTTGGAACAACCTGAGGTTTCTGAAGTTGTGTGTTGGCAGTGTCAGGGCGCACAGCGCTTTTGAGCATCAGATCATTGTTCATGTCAATGACGGTAGTGACGGCACGCTGGAATGGGTGCGCTCCGAGGGTTTGGCGCACACCCATTCGGACGAGAACGCTGGTATCTGCTTGACCGTCAATCAGGCGGCGGCGCTGGCACAGCATGAACTCATTGTTTACCTCAACGATGACATGTATTGCTGTCCACAATGGGATACCCGACTGCTGGAGAAAGTTCGGCAGATTGGGCACGATGGATTCATGCTGTCGGGGACCATGATCGAGCCGGTTGATTCCGGCAACCGCTGTGTCAGCATTCATGACTTTGGGCCTGACGCGCAAACGTTTGATGAACAGCGTTTGCTCACGCAGTACCAGACCCTGAGCAAGCCGGACTGGTATGGCGCAACCTGGCCGCCAACGCTGGTGCACCGGCGCTGGTGGCATGCGGTGGGTGGTTTCAGCGCCGAGTTCAGCCCCGGCATGAGCAGTGACAACGATTTTTCCATGAAGATGTGGGCCGCCGGCTGCCGTGTCTTTCTTGGCGTTGGCGACAGTCTGGTCTATCACTTTCGCTGCAAGAGTACCGGCCGCATCGTCAAGAACGATGGACGAAAGCAGTTCATGCGCAAATGGGCAATGACTTCATCCCTGTTTGATCGCTTCTATCTTCGTCGGGGCCAGCCTGCGGGGCGGCTCACTCTGACCGAGCCTGAAGAAAGCGCAGAGTTCCGCCGCAAACGCCTATTCAGCAGAATCAAGGCCTGGCTGGCTTAATCGTTCTGTTGCGCATCAGGCGCAGAAAAACCCATGCGGTAGAGCTGTGCATACGCTCCCTGTGCGGCCAGCAACTGGGCATGGCTGCCAGATTCCAGAATCCGGCCCCTGTCCATCACGATGATGCGATTGGCATGCTGTATGGTCGACAGTCGATGCGCTATCACCAGTGTGGTTCGCCCTTGCATCAGGCGCTGCAGGGCGTCCTGAATGGCACGCTCCGATTCGGCGTCCAGGGCGGAGGTGGCTTCGTCAAGAATCAGGACCGGCGCGTCCTTGTAGAGCGCCCTGGCGATGGCCAGGCGCTGGCGTTGCCCGCCCGAGAGTTGCATGGCGTTGTGACCAACCAGGGTGTCGATGCCGTTCGGGAGTTCTGCCATCAAGTCGGTCAGGTTGGCCGCCTGCAGGCATTCCAGAACACGCTGGCGGTCCATCTCCTGCCCCAGCGCGACGTTGACGGCAACGCTGTCATTGAGCATCAGAACATGTTGACTGACCAGCGCAAACTGGGTGCGCAGCGAAACCAGATTCCAGTCCTGCAGGGCATGGCCATCGAGCTCGATGCTGCCCGAACTCAAATCGATAAAGCGCGGCAGCAGACTGACCAGCGTCGTCTTGCCCGACCCCGAGGCGCCTGCCAGCGCAACAATCTCGCCCGGCTGCACTTCCAGACTGAACTGGTCGAGGGCTGGTGTCGTGCTCTCAGGGTATCTGACGCAGGCTTGATCGAAACGCAGGTGGCCCTGTGCTTTGGCTTTGGAAAAACTGCCGCCGGTCTCGCTGGCGGTCAGGCTGATCAGGTCCAGTCCGCGTTCCATCGCTGCCAAGCCGCGCGTGATCGGGTTGGCCAGTTCGGACAGGTGCTTGATCGGCGCCAACAGCATCAGCATGGCGCTGACAAAGGAGGCAAAACTGCCGACCGAAATTCCCTGCCCCGCGCTTTGCGCCAGTGCGACCGAAATCACGGCAGACAAGGCGAAGGCGGCGAGCATCTGGGTCAAAGGCGTCATGGCCGCCGACGCAGTGGTTGACTTCATCGACAGTCGCTGCAGCGAAGCCCCCAGCAGGTGAAAGCGTCTGGCCTGCGATGCCTGCGCCGCCTGCAGGCGCACATCGCGATGAGCCAGCACATTTTCCTCAACCACATAGGCCAAGGCATCGGTCGCGTCCTGGCTGTCTTTGGTCAGCCGGTACAAGCGCCGGGAAAGTGTGCGCATGACGAACGCGACCGCCGGAAAGAGGACCGTGACAATCAGAGTCAACTTCCAGTTCTCGTACAGCAGGTAGCCCACCAGGGCCAGCAAGGTCAGACTGTCGCGCAACAGCGTGGTCAGGGAGTTGACCAGCAGCACCGAGCCGGTCTGAACCTCATAGACGAGGGTGTTGGCCAGGGCGCTGGACGACTGCTGGCGAAACAGGCTGAGTCTGGCATCCAGCAGTTTGTCAAACATGGCACTGCGCATCAGCAGCAGGCCGCGGTTGGTGACCTTGGCCAGTGCCAGTTGCGCCAGGAAACTGGCCAACCCTCGCACGCCGAAAAGCAGGATAAGGACCACCGGCACCATCCAGATTTCGAGTGCGCCCTGCTGGAACCCCTTGTCCAGCAGGGGCTTGAGCAGGTAGGGAATCATGGGCTCGGTCAGGGACAGGACCAGTGTCGCGCCCAGCACCAGCAGCCAGGCGGCGTAGGGCTTGCCGAAATAGGGCAGCAAGCGAGCCAGTCTGCGGACCAGATGGGTTGGCGATTTGGGTGTCGTCGTTGACATGTTGGTGAACGCTCAGGCAACCATAGGAGTTGCTGAAGGGCGCACTGCGACTGGCAAACCAAGCGCCAGCAGCAGACCCAGCGTGATGCAGAAGAAGTCCCCAATCATGGCGTCGTGCAAGGCGCAATTGAACAGGCACGCCACCAGCAGAGCCAGCAGGACCGACTGCAACGCGCGGCGCTCTGGCGCAGCCAGCTGTTGACTGTCCCGATAGATGGCGACGAAGAGAGCACACAACAACAGGATTCCGGGCAGGCCCATTTCTACACCCCAGAGCAGATATTCCTGATGCGGATTGTGATGCTGCTTGCTGGCCTCGTTGATGGGCATCTCATTGGCATGGAGGACCTCCTGCCGTCTGAACTCGCGATTCCAACTGCCTACTCCGGTGCCCTTCCAAGGACTTTCGGCAAGAGATTGCAGCGAGCGATGCCAGAGTTCAAGGCGCATACCAGGTGAGGAAGTGTGTTCACTGGTCGGGTTAAGAGGCTGCATGCTGCTGCCCACTTCCCTGAAGCGCTCACCCATCCTGCTTGAACCGGCCGCAATCGCCACCAGAAGCAGCAGACCGATGAGCATGACTCTGAGGTGAAGTCGCCGCGGAAATTCCCAGACCGTGGCCAGCAGGACCAGCGCGATCGCGACCAGGTGTCCGGTGCGGCCCTGAAAAATGAAAAACACGCAGGCCAGGGCCAGCGCGGCGACCAGCAGCGCCAGAGCGGTCCGGTAGCGCGTCGGTGCCAGGCTGCGCAGCTGCCAGCAGACGGCGGCCAGCACGGCGCTCATGATCGACTGATCAAGATAACTGGAAAAAACTGCAAACGAGCAGGTGTCGCAAATCCCCGCCTCCTTCGACATGACCCAGGGCAGGGGTACGCCGGCATACAAGAGCCAACTGCTTCCGAGCAGAAAGATCTGACCGCCGACAAAGAATCCCATGGCGATGAGGGCATCTCTGCGCGAGCGTGCCAGACTCAGAATGACCGGAATCAGGATCAGGCGAGCGTGTTTGGCAAGGGCGGTCAGAACTTCATCGCTTGAGCCGGTGCTCCACAAAGCACTCAAAGTCAGGAGCAGCAGTGCCAGCAAAATCATGGGGGTGATGCTGGCAGGTGAAAGTTCAGCTCGCTTGTCTGGTCGCAACCAGCCATGCACCAGAACCACTGTGCTTCCCAGCAGCGCCAGCAACTTGGCCAGGCTGATGATGGCAATCGGCAAGGCGAGCGCCACCGCGGCAAAACAGATAAGGTAAAGGCGAACGCTGGAAAACGACCGGAGCATGAAGGTGGGTTGCGATAGAGTCAGTGGGATACGCTAGGGCCGCCTATTATCAACGCTGCCCCGGCGCCTGGCGCACCGGTTCGGTTCGGCTATGCTCTGCGCTGGCCATGAAATCCTGAAAACCTCCACTTGACTCAACTCAGCGTCATCATCATCACCTTCAATGAGGCTGCCAACATAGAGGCTTGCCTGCAGACGGTAACTTTTGCTGACGAAGTGATCGTGCTGGATGGCGCCAGCACCGACGGCACAGCCGATCTTGCGCGCGCTTTTGGCGCCAGCGTCCATGTTTCACAGCATTGGCCGGGGTTTGGCAGGCAGAAGAACCGTGCGCTCGATCTCGCTCGTTATCCCTGGGTGCTGTCGCTCGACGCCGATGAGCGGGTATCGCCCGAGTTGGCAGAACAGATCCACCGCGCGATGGCGGATGATGTTGCCCACGCCTATGAAATCCCCCGATTGACACAGTTTTGCGGCAGTTGGATACGCCATTGTGGCTGGACTCCCGACCATGTACTGCGGCTGTTCAAACGCGACCGGGCGCGCTTCAGCGATGATTTGGTCCATGAGCGTGTCCTGCTGCAGACCGGTACGCCAGGGCGTTTGACTTCACCTCTGCTGCATTTCAGTTATCCAACGCCGGCACACTATTGGCGCAAGCTTGAACAGTACAGCCAGGCTTGGGCAGAGCAGCGCCATGCCCGTGGGCAAAAGTGCTCGATGATGCGGGCCGCACTGGCCGGGGTGGTAGCATTCCTGCGCAGCTATATTTTTCGCCGGGGTTTTCTCGATGGTGCCATGGGGTTTGCGGTGTGTGCCATGCAGGCCCAGGCCGCGTTCGGAAAATATTTTGCCTTGTATTGTTTAAATCACAAAAATGATGTTTCGCCCAATCCACCGTCTGTTTGATGCGTTTCGTGTCTTGTTGACAGGAACTCTTCTGATCATCGCCAGTTCGGCCCAGGCACAGTTTCGCGTCGACGTTGCTGGCATTGGACTCAACCAGTTGCCGATTGCGGTATCCGCCTTTCGCGGCGAAGACGCTTCGCTCCAGAAAATCGCTGCAATCGTGCAGGCAGATCTTGAGCGCAGCGGGCAGTTTCGCGCGGTGGAGGCGAGCGGCGCTGCCTTGGATGAGTTGAGCCGGCCGGACGCGCCGCTGTGGCGGCAAAAGGGGGCGGATTCGCTTGTGCTGGGTAGCGTTACCCGCCTGGTCGATGGACGTTATGACGTCAGGTTCAGGTTGTGGGATGTGGTCAGAGCGCAGGATCTTGGCGGCCAGAGTTACGCCGTCACGCCGTCTGACCTGCGTCTGGCGGCGCACCGGATTGCCGACTTCGTTTACGAAAAACTGACCGGTGACAAAGGCGCTTTTTCGACACGCATAGCCTACGTTACGAAGCTGCCCCAGCGCTATCAGTTGTGGGTGGCCGACGCCGATGGCGAAAACGCCCAGTCGGCTTTGTCGAGCCCGGAGCCCATTATTTCGCCCGCCTGGTCGCCCAATGGCAGTCAACTGGCCTACGTCTCGTTTGAATCGCGCAAGCCCGTGGTTTACACCCATGATGTGGGCAGTGGCAAGCGTCGTCTGATCGCCAACTTCAGAGGTTCCAACAGCGCCCCCGCCTGGTCGCCCGATGGCAGCACGCTGGCGGTAACGCTCAGTCGAGGCGGTGGCTCGCAGTTGTACGCCATCGCGGCGAGCGGCGGTGAGCCGCGGCGCCTGGCCGAATCTGGCAGCATAGATACGGAGCCCGCCTACAGTCCGGACGGCAAACATATTTATTTTGTCAGTGATCGGGGCGGCGGACCCCAGATTTACCGGATGCCAGCGCTCGGTGGAGGCGCCGAACGTGTGACTTTCACCGGTAGTTACAACATTTCTCCGGCCGTCAGTCCGGATGGTCGCTGGCTCGCCTATATTTCGCGGGTCAATGGCGTATTCAAATTGCATTTGATGGACCTCGCCAGCGGCGCCGTGAGCGCGCTGACCGAGAGCACGGCCGACGAGAGCCCGAGCTTCGCTCCCAATAGCCGATTGATTGTTTATGCCACCCAGCAACAGGGGCGTGAAGTCCTCATGACCACCACGCTGGACGGTAAGATCAAGGCCCGTCTGACAGGGCAAAACGGCAATATCCGGGAGCCGGATTGGGGTCCGTTTCAGAAATAATTCATTTGACAAGGGGTAACTAGATGAAACGATGGTTCTTGGTTTTTTTTGCGACGGCGCTGCTGGCCGCTTGTGGCTCTTCGGTGAAACTCGATAACGTGCCGGTGGAGGACAAGTCTGGAACGCCCGTCTCATCAGAAGCTGGCAGCGGTGCGGGCAGTGCCGTTGAAAAGCGGGGCGTCACTCCGGTTGATATCGAAAAGTCAGGTTCGCAGGGCGCGGTGCCGGCAGGTCCGAGAGTCGTCTATTTTGATCTGGACAGCTTCGTCATCAAACCGGAATTCCAGACCCTGATTGAGACGCACGCACGTTTTATCAAGGCTGACAAGGCCCGCAAAGTGGCCATCGAGGGGCATACCGATGAACGCGGTGGCCGCGAGTACAACCTGGCGCTTGGCCAGAAGCGCGCCGAGGCAGTGCGTTCTGCGCTGGGCCTGCTCGGCGCCCCTGACAATCAGCTCGAAGCGGTGAGTTTTGGCAAGGAAAAGCCGGCCGTGCCCGGGAGTGACGAAGCCGCCATGGCGAAAAACCGGCGCGCTGAAATCAGCTACCGCTAGGTCGGCGAACCATGGGCGCAATCACCTTGTGGGGTCGCACTGCCAGCCTGCTCCTGCTGTGCTGCTGGAGCGCGACGGCCGCTGCCGGACTGTTCGACGATGAGGAGGCGCGCAAGGCCATACTTGACCTGCGCCAGCGTGTCGATGCGGTTCGGCTGGTTGCGGAGCAGGGTAGTGCTCGTGCCAGGGAACTGGGTGAGGAAAATGCCGCACTGCGACGCAGTTTGCTGGAACTGCAAAGCCAGATAGAAACACTGCGCGCCGAGACGGCAACACTCAGAGGCATGAATGAGCAACTGGCGCGTGATCTGGCCGAGTTGCAGCGCAAACAGAAAGACATCACGCAGGGCGTCAACGACAGACTGCGTCAGTTTGAGCCGGTCAAGGTTGCGCTGGACGGCCGTGAATTCATGGCCGACCCGGCGGAAAAGCGCGATTTCGAAGCGGCGTTGGCGGTCTTTCGCAAAGGTGAATTCGCCGCAGCGCAACCGGCTTTCCTTGACTTTTTGAGGCGCTATGCCCAGAGCGGCTACACGCCGGCAGCGCTGTTCTGGCTGGGTAACGCGCAGTACGCGACGCGTGACTACAAAGAAGCGATGATCAACTTTCGCGCGCTGGTGGCCAGGGAACCTGATCATCTGCGCAGCCCGGAAGCGGTCTTGTCGATCGCCAATTGCCAGGTTGAACTCAAGGACACGCGCGCTGCGCGCAAGACGCTCGAAGATCTGATCAAGGCCTATCCACAGTCCGAAGCCGCGGTTGCGGCAAAGGACAGGCTGACGCGCCTCAAGTAGCGTCCAAGCCAGCGTGCCGACCGATCGACGTTTTTCCGCCCTCGCACGCTTGTACGGCGTCGGCGGGGCCGAGCGAATTCAGCATGCTCACGTGGCCGTGGTCGGCATCGGCGGCGTCGGTTCCTGGGCCGCAGAAGCGCTGGCGCGCAGCGGCGTTGGCCGCTTGACACTGATCGATCTGGACCATGTAGCTGAGTCCAATATCAACCGGCAGATTCACGCGGTTCTGGCAACCGTCGGCCAGGCCAAGGTATTGGCGATGCGTGACCGGATTCACTCGTTCAACCCGGACTGCACGATCAACTGTGTGGAGGAATTCGTCGAACCCGGCAATTGGCCGGCACTGATACCGGTCGGTGTCACTGCGGTGATAGATGCCTGCGACCAGGTGCGCGCCAAGACGGCGATGGCGGCCTGGGCACGGGCTGACGCAAGCCTTTTCATTGCGGTCGGTGCGGCGGGTGGCAAGCGGCACGCACATCTGGTTGACATCGACGACTTGTCCCAAAGCACGCATGATCCCTTGCTGGCGCAGCTGCGCCATCGCCTGCGCAAGGAGCACGGCGCACCGGCTGCTGGCAAGAAGATCGGCATCGCCTGCGTTTTCAGTCGCGAAAGCGTCCAGCAACCCGACGCTTCATGCGAAGTAGCGGGCGATGGAACACTCAATTGCCACGGCTATGGCTCGGTCGTCAGCGTGACTGCGACCTTTGGTCAGTGTGCGGCGGGCTGGATTCTGGATCGGGTCGCCTGCGCTCCCAGGAAAGCATGAAAAGGCAGCTACAATTCCAGGCTTTCCTGAAGCGTGAAACGTAACAGGAAAAGCGGTTCGGGATGTTAGCTCAGTTGGTAGAGCAGCGGACTTTTAATCCGTTGGTCGCGAGTTCGAATCTCGCACATCCTACCAACAAGCCTCGTAGATACTAGAAAGCCTGCTATTAAAGTAATAGTGGGCTTTTTTAGTTGTGGTACCTGTGGCAGTTTGTGTGCCGAAGCGACTTGTTCCACGCCAGACCATCAATGAGCCAAGTCATGTGCGACGAAATGCATATAATGTACATAAACATAGTACATAAAGGATATTTATGCCTATTTCAATTGCTCAATCCCGGCAGCAGTTGTCTGCTTTGATCGCGGCGGCGCAGCAGCAACCCCAGGTCATTACCAGGCACAACACACCCGTGGCAGTGCTGGTGTCGGCCGACTACTATCAGCGCAGCGAGGCTGTTGTGAAGCGCGAGACCGTCACCTTTTACAAGCAGTTGCAGCAACTGCGTGAAACCTTTGTACCGCAGGACGACACGGGTCTTGCCGGATCAACACCGACCGCACGCCAAGCGGACTGGCAGCGCGCCAATGCCTTCGCTGACCCGGCCTGAAGCAGCACTACCATGAGCGCCACCGTCGTTCTGGCAGACACCAACGTCATCAGCGAGTTCGTCAATAGAGTACCTGATGCGCAGGTCATGCAGTGGTTGCAGTCGGTGGAGTTGCTGGCCATCTCGGCCATCACCCTGGAAGAAGCCCACTTTGGTCTGGCCTGGCAACCCAACACCCGCAAGCTGGCGCTGTTCAACGCCCTGGTGGGGCGCTTGCACGCGGTTTACCCCATTACGCCCGCGATTGCTGAGCGAGCTGGTTTGCTGCGTGGGCAGTTTCAGGCGCAGGGCGTCATACGCAGCGCCCCGGACATGCTGATTGCTGCAACTTGCGTCGAGCACCACCTGGTGCTGGCTAGCCGCAATGTGCGCGACTTCATGGGCTGCGGGGTACAGGTGGTCAATCCATTTGAACCGTCGTGAGCAAGAGCAGTCTCGATATGCACATTCGCATTGGTCTTTTTCTTCTTGCTGTGCTGATGATGGCTGCGCACTTCTTTCGCGCCGGAAACTGGTCGCTGGTGGCACTGTGCCTGGCGGCGCCACTGCTTTTTTTCTACAAAAAGCGCTGGAGCCTGCTGCTGTTACAGCTGGGCGCCTATTGCGCCAGCGCCACCTGGCTAGCGGCGACGCTGTCGCTGGTTCAAATGCGCCAGCAAAGCGGCCGGTCATGGACCGCTGCCTTCCTCATTCTGGGTTCGGTCATGCTGCTGACGCTGCTGGCCGGATTGCTGCTCAACTCGCGTCGCATGCGTGAGGCTTATCCTTGGTCGGCAGAGCGCTGATACGCACTTTTTACACAGGAGTTCAACTTGTTTCAAACATCCATCGCGGGCAGCCTGCCCAAACCGGCCTGGCTTTCGGAAACCGAGAAACTGTGGCCGCAATGGAAGGTGCAGGGCGCCGAGCTGCAGCAAGCCAAGGCCGACGCAACACTTTTGTGGATCAAGGCGCAGGAGGACGCGGGCCTGGACATCGTCGGTGATGGTGAGCAGTCGCGTCAGCATTTTGTGCACGGCTTTCTGGAGCAGGTCGAGGGCATCGACTTTGAGCACAAGGTCACGATGGGCATCCGCAATGGCCGCTACGACGCCCAGGTGCCACAGGTGATTGCCCCTTTGAGACTCAAAGGCCGGGTTCATGCGTTCGAGGCGCAACTGGCGCGCGCCCACACGCGCAAGAAGTTGAAATTCACTTTGCCCGGTCCGCTGACGATTGTGGACACGGTGGCTGACCGCTTCTACGGTGACAAGGTCAAGATGGCCTTCGCTTTTGCCGAACTGCTGAACCAGGAGGCACTGGCCTTGCAGGCCGACGGCGTTGACATCATCCAGTTTGATGAGCCGGCCTTCAATGTGTACATGCAGGACGCCGCCGACTGGGGCGTCAAAGCGCTGGAGCGCGCCATCCAGGGTCTGACCTGTACCACGGCCGTGCACATTTGCTACGGCTATGGCATCAAGGCTAATGTGGACTGGAAAGAGACTTTGGGCAACGAATGGCGGCAGTACGAGGCTATTTTTCCGGCGCTGGCAAAAAGCAGCATCCAGCAGGTCAGTCTGGAGTGCTACCACTCGCACGTGCCGCCGGACTTGATGGCTTTGCTGGCAGGCAAGGATGTCATGGTGGGTGTCATCGATGTGGCCAGCGCCGAGGTTGAGACAGCAGAGCAGGTGGCCGATACGATCGGCAAGGCGCTGCAATTCGTGCCAAAGAACCGACTGTTTCCCTGCACCAACTGCGGTCTGGCCCCCATGAGTCGTGAGGTGGCGCTGAAAAAGTTAGAGGCGCTGGCCGCAGGTGCCGCACTGGCGCGTCAGCGTTACGGCGCTGCCGGGGAGGCGTCATGAAGCATCCGGTCAATCCGTTCAAGCACGCGCTGGCTCAAAAGCAGTTGCAGATTGGGCTCTGGCTGGGGCTGGCCAATCCTTATTCGACCGAGATTTGCGCCGGTGCTGGCTTTGACTGGCTCTTGATCGATGGTGAACATGCGCCCAATGATTTGAACTCGATTCTGGCGCAACTGCAGGCCATTGCGGCTTATCCGGCGTCGCACGCCATCGCCCGGGTTCCGGTCGGGCACGGGCATGTAGGAACCACCATCATCAAGCAGTACCTGGACCTGGGCGTGCAGACCATCCTGGCACCGATGGTGGACACCGCCGAGCAGGCGCGCGCCATTGTGCAGGCCTCGCGTTACCCGCCCCAGGGCATCCGTGGCATGGCCGGTGCCCGGGCCTCACGCTGGGGGCGCATCGCCGATTACGTGAAGCACGCCAATGAGCAGATTTGTGTGCTGGTGCAGGCTGAAACACAAACCGCGCTCGATAACCTGGACGCCATCGCGGCGGTGGAGGGCGTTGATGGCGTCTTCATCGGGCCGGCCGATTTATCGGCTTCGCTAGGGCACGTGGGCGAACAGGATCATCCGCAGGTGCGCGCTGCCATGGAAGACGCGTTCAGGCGCATTGCCCGCGCTGGCAAGGCACCTGGCATCCTGATGGCTGACGAGAAGCTGGCGCGTCACTACATTGACCGGGGCGGCCTGTTTGTTGCGGTCGGGCTCGACAGCAACCTGCTGGCCCGCCAAAGTTCGGCGCTGGCAGCGAGTTTCAAGGCGACGCTCGCCTAGAACAGGGTTTTGTTAGCGCAGGCGCAGCGGATCCAGTCGGCGTTCTGGTCTTGCTGCATCGCCGCTGGCGGGATTGCGTTGAGCCGTGCCCGGATCAACCCAATCGAAAAACCGGCAAATCTCGGTGCTCTGTCTTTGCGCATCGGCATAGCCCAGTGCCATCAGTTCGCGCGTGTAGCTCGACTCGAACAGCAGGTAGCTGGCCAGTGCTGCACCCTTGACGTCAGCCGCCTTGGTCGACACGCCAACGCCGCCGAGCATGGTGCGAACCGCCTGCGGCAGGTCCCCGATGTGGCGCGCCGCGATGTCGTCAAGTCTTTGCGAGGGCGAGATCAGCAGCAGGTCGACCTGGCGCAGCGCACTGGCGCTGCGCGCCTCGACCGGCACCAGCGACATGGTCAGGTTGATGCGGCGCATGCGCTCCACATCGACCGCCAGCGCGTCCAGAAAGATGCTTGACAGGGCATGGCCGGCAATCTGCGCCAGCGACGGATAGGTACTGCGCTTGGCGGTCGGGAATTCGCTTCGGGGTTCAGCCAGCCGCCCGGCCCCGATCACCAGGATGCGGCTTGCGCCGAGGTGAATGGCGGGTGCGACGGGCGCCGACTGGCGCATGGATCCGTCACCAAAATACTCCGAATTGCCGTCGATCTGCAGCGCCATCGCCGGGAAGACAAAGGGAATCGCCGAGGACGCCAGCAAGTGCTCGTAGGTGATCCCATCGCGTACCGAACGTCGCCGCGAACGCACCCAGGGCAGCAGCCGCGGCTCGCCATCAAAGAAGGTGATGTGCTCACCCGATGTGTAGCTTGATGCCGTCACCGCCAGCGCCTGGATATGACCCTGGCGGATCAGTTCGGGCAGGCGTTCCAGTGGTGCGATGCGCTTGAGCAGGTCCAGCGCTGGCGCATTATTGAGCAGGGAGCGCGGCTTCAGGTGCCGCCATTTGGCAATCAGCCAACCCAGCGACAGCAGCGTCATCAGGGTGGCGCCGGAACGCAGCATGCTCAGCGAGTCGGCGCGGTAGACCTGCTCGGCGTGGATGTTTTTCCAGACCTCGACGATGCGGCGCACGCTGGCGTCAAAATCATCGGCACCGCAGGCTAGTGCGCTGGCGTTGATGGCGCCGGCCGAGGTTCCGGTGATGATGGGAAAGGGGTTGGGCTGGTGCAGCGCACCACAGGCTTTGCGGATATCGGCGATGGCCTCCAGAACACCAACCTGATAGGCTGCGCGCGCGCCGCCGCCACTGAGGATCAGTCCGGTAGCGTCGGCGGTCGCACAATAATTGGGCATGAAAACATTATCCACTGCTGGCCAGGGGTAAGCCATTGTTCGCTAGACTACAGGCCTTCAGGAGTAATCAATGGCAGTGACAGAACAGATGATCATGGACGCGCTCAAAAGCGTCGTCGATCCCAACACCGGACGCGACTTCGTGTCCACCAAGGCAATCAAGAACTTCACCCTTCAGGGCGGCGATGTGGCCTTCGATGTGGAACTGGGTTATCCGGCCAAGAGCCAGGTGGCGGGTTTTCGCTCGGCGCTGATTGCTGCTGCCCGCGACGTGGCAGGGGTCGCCAACGTGTCGGTCAACGTCAGCAGCAAAATTGCGGCCCATGCCGTGCAGCGCGGTGTGCAGCTCCTGCCCAAGGTGAAGAACATTGTGGCGGTGGCCTCTGGCAAGGGCGGCGTTGGCAAAAGCACCACGGCTGTCAATCTGGCGCTCGCGCTGGCTGCCGAAGGCGCCAGTGTCGGCTTGCTTGACGCCGACATTTACGGCCCCAGCGTGCCCATGATGATGGGTATCGAAGGGCGGCCCGAAAGCATCGATGGCCAGACCATGGAGCCGCTGGAAAATTACGGTGTGCAGGTGATGTCGATTGGCTTTCTGGTGGCGCAGGACGAAGCGATGATCTGGCGCGGCCCGATGGCGACCCAGGCGCTGGAGCAGTTGTTGCGCCAGACCAATTGGCGCGATCTGGACTATCTGATTGTTGATATGCCGCCCGGTACCGGCGACATCCAGCTGACGCTGTCGCAACGCGTCCCTATGACCGGTGCGGTGGTGGTCACGACGCCGCAGGACATCGCGCTGCTCGACGCCAGGAAGGGTATCAAGATGTTCGAAAAAGTCGGCGTACCCATCCTCGGTATTGTGGAAAACATGGCGGTCCACGTCTGCAGTCAGTGCGGTCATGTGGAACATATTTTCGGTGCTGACGGTGGCAGAAAGATGGCCGCTGAGTACCGCATGGATTATCTCGGTGCGCTACCGCTGGACATGCAGATTCGCTTGCAGGCCGACAGCGGCAAGCCGACCGTGGTGTCGGACCCCGACAGCGAGGTTGCCGGTATTTACAAGGCGGTAGCGCGCCAGGTGGCGGTTTCGATTGCGGCCAAGAACAAGGATTTTTCGGCCAAGTTTCCGACCATCAAGATCTCGAAAGACACCTGAGCGAGGTCCCTGGTGGACGCTGCCAGTCGCTATTCGGTGCAGGGCCGCTCGCAACTGAAAGGGCGACAGCCTGACCAGTTGGCGCGGCAGGAAGTG
>Ga0194063_10000603_pt1 | contig 25487 bp, 24 predicted proteins | sample SepL3720m_MetaG_FD_155459 | JGI IMG/M metagenome (GOLD analysis project Ga0194063, IMG submission 155459) | Anoxic zone freshwater microbial communities from boreal shield lake in IISD Experimental Lakes Area, Ontario, Canada - Sep2016-L373-20m | ecosystem: Environmental > Aquatic > Freshwater...
AATATATACAGTAGCTAGTAGCTTGTAGCTGGTAGCGGGTAGATTAAAAAGAATACTTTTAAATTACTACTTGATACTTGATACTTTTTATTAATGACTGGTTTAGCTAGAAATTAAACAAATATTTTACGAGTGATATTTTGAGGATTTATTTCATTTACAATTTTTGGATATTTACCGCCCCTCCGAAATTTGACATTTCATAAAAATGTTAGAAGTTGGGCCAACAATACAAGGAAAATATTTTGAGGGAATAACGCCAGAGGCATTAAAAAAAGGTATTATCTTACTTAGCTACGCCAATGATCTTGATGGACAAAAAACCCCAAACACAGAGAACAGATTAGTACACAGAGTGCTCCAAATGCTATTAACTGTACTTCCGCTTTCGGCTGCCACGAAACCAGTTTTAATGACTCAAAATATACCGGGAACATTTGCAACTGCTATAAATACACTGTGTGGTCCTTATGCATCTCTGACATATGATGAAATGCCTACACACTTAATAAAAACCACTACCCGGTTATTAGATGATATAGATAAAAATACTATCCCGACAATTCTTTACCACGCACTTAATCCGCCAACCGTACCATCAGAACTTTCTTCAACCGGAGAATGGGTATCTCCAGTAAAATTACCGGATATGCCTCTAATAAGTCATCCAGAGCTAAATACCTTATACGATGAATTAAATGTATTAATTTCAGATTTCAATGCTGGTAAACCTGATCCAGAAGCTACCCTGGGAAAATTCTTTACGCTTTTAGCCATTACCTGGCCAGGTATTTTTAATCTAAAAAAAGAGAACCCTGGCTCTGGAAAACTGGAGACAACTCTCCCTGATCCATTTGATCAAAGCTTAGTTATAATAAATAATAAAGTTGAATCTGGTGATAAAAAGTTTTCAAATGAAGAAATAGAACAAGCAGCTATATCTTTCAGAAATTTAATGGAACTGTGGATTAAAAACCATATACTACATTACGTTGATGGCTCTATATATGCAATTCCTAAACCAAGTATCATTAGTGTTACAGGAGCGCCTGGCAGTGGAAAAACTACGTTAGCTATGTCAATAAAAGAACTGATGAATACCGCTCCGATTTCGTTAATTGTTGCAGAAAAGAACAATATTTTTACTTTACCCGGCGGCTACCAATTTGCTATGCCAAATACGCCGGAAAGAACTTGCATCCTCCTCCAAAATCCTTTAGATAAAAAATTAGTGACTGAACCGACACCACCACAAGTAGATGGGGGTGATCAACAACACCCTGGAATTGAAGCTTATCGAAAGGTACATCCTGAAATACTTAGTAATGTATTGCTTTCTGCGGCAAGTATGGCTTTAATGATGAATGCTGGTCCTTGTATAGCATCCATCCCAATTCAACCTGATTTACTGATTACCGCTCGTGAACATCCTTTTTACGAAAAACACACTCCAATTACGAATAGCGATAATCCCAATGTCTATCTGAATTTATTAAGCCAGCGTATTAGTGAGCTTTACGATTATCTGGATCCTGCTACCCAAATGACTTTGACTTTAATCCTGACCGGACAAATCGAAAGTGGCTTCCTGGATCCTGCCATGGCAGCTGAATTGAAAATAAGATTAGAAAACAACGAACCATTAAATTCTTCAGATCAAAGAGATAACCGCTTTTTTAATACTATATATAACTTAGTTCAGGCAAAAGTCCTGGATGAAGGAGAAGAATTAATAGAGCAATTAACAAAAACTCTATACGAAATTCCAGTTCATGAAAACAACAATAATACGCTAGAACCACTACGACCTTCCTCCATGCAAGCAAAGGTAGAAAATCTTGCAAAAGCTTTATCGCTGGATAATATCTCAATTGATGGACCAGGAGCTTTACCATCATTGGATTCTAAAAAAATTGAAGCCTGGGGCGATGAATTTTATCTGATTATTCAAAGACTTCGTGAACAAGATGCTACTAACGCAGAGCATTATCAAAAAGTTTTTGAAACTATTCGTAGTCTCTTAAATGTTATAGAATATCAAGCTCTCGAACGAGAAAAAATTCAAAAAGAATAAATTTCCACTCTTTTGTCCATTATCAATCAGCAAGTGATCAAGCACTGTCAGCTTCGATGTCGTAAAATTAACTCAGATTAATTTTTAGCCACTCCCAAGATGATCAATCGACAATATTATTTGGAATTTGATCGCGAGATGCAAAATCTGAAATCTGACTTGTATTCTACCAATACAGTGATCAACCAGGATACCCATGCCCTCGCCCAACACCTGGGACAACTCAAGGTACTACTCGAACAACGCAACCGCGAAATCGAACGCAAGATGTCAGAAATGAAGAAAATGCTCTATCAGTTAATTGTGTACAAGTAAGGAGAAGCAATTTGGAATTTGCAAATTGCAATTTGGAAAAGAAATGAAAACTGGAATCTGAGTTCAAACTTTTTTCTCTACTAGCTACTAGCTACCAGCTACCAGCTACTATTTCTACTTGATACTTTTTTAAATTATTTTAACTTTTAAAACACTTTTAATGTCTACAGAAAAAATTATTTCCTGCCTGGATCAGGAACACAAAAAGCTAATGAAACAAAAAGAGATGCTGCTTTTAAAAATCGACGAGGCCCGGAACAACCAGACTATCGAGGATAGTGATCTAGTGCTCTATAATTTCAATTCTGAACTAAAATTTATTCTGACACAAATTGAGAAAATTGAGGATACGTTAAGAACTATTAATCAATGTGGTGATAAAGTTAAACGTAAGATCGGAGACCGGATCAAAATTGGTGACTGCGTTAAGTTAGATCATCCGGAAAAAAGTCTTCTATATTACATTACTGCCAGCTCGCAATATGTAGATCCATCCATCGGCTTAATCTCAGCCAGTTCACCACTCGCTGAGCAAATCCTCCAAAATAAATTTGGTGACCGGGTCTCAATCGGTTTCAACGGCGACAGCAGGGAGTGTTTATTATTGCCGTAAGGGGAATAGGAATAGTAGCTTGTAGCTTGTAGCTTGTAGCTTGTAGCTTGTAGCTTGTAGCTTGTAGCTTGTAGCTTGTAGCTTGTAGCTTGTAGCTTGTAGCTTGTAAATTAATTGTAAATGAAATACTAATAGTGTAGATTAATTATCAAGTTATTCCGGATGCTAGATTTTCTTAGCCTTAGCTTAGAAAATTTTGCTGTCCGGAATCTAATGTTATATTACTTAGTACTCCTAATTCAATCCTGAACTTGTTTCAGGACGCCATTCGCTCATTAATTTCTATTTCCAGATTCCTAGATTCATAGATTCTTTTATTCTTAGATTCTTCCAGCTAATATCTCTTAACTTCTAACTTTTTTCATCTTCTGCTCCAATTTGCAAATTCCAGATTCCAGCTTCCTGATTCCAGATTCCAAATTCCAGTTTCTACCCCAAACTCTTCCTCAGCACCCCAGCTCTCACTACAATTTTCTCCAAATCCGCTTTAGAGCTCGTGGTCATTGCTTTAAAAAATTCGCTGGTCAATTGCTGATGCTCCAGCTCAGCTTCTGTTTCTGGTTTGAACTCCAATTCGAGAATTTTCTCCAGAGCGACCACATCATCATAAATACCTTGCCAAGCTTTTTCCTTTTGGGCAAGCTTCTGTAAGTTTGTTTTATTCAAATACTTGCCAGCACGGATCAAATCAGCCCGGAAATTTTTGAAATACTTAAAGACTATTTTCTGATTTTCAATATTTGCTAAGCCTCTACCAGTCGCAATAAATTCCGGAGGGATACCAAGAGAATAAAGAGCAGCAGTAAATTTAATTGCCCGCGGTAACTTGGTTTCTCCGACCTCCCGCGAATAACCAAAGAGACCGGTATGCTGCACCCGTTCACGGCGATTGGGAATAAATTTCGCTGCTTCATTAACTAATGGAGCGATCCCAATGATAGCATGTTGATAAATCCGCTCAAAAGCAGACATCACTTTTTGAATTTTTAATTTTTCTTCGGCAGTAATAAGTTCTGCTTGAGAATCAGGTAAAATTTCTTCCAACTTGGCAATTGCTGCCTTCGCCTCTTCAAATGAATAATCATAACGAAAAGCACTTTGAATAGTTGTCGTGCGAATTCCCTGATATTCATTGACAAAAGCTTCTACAGTCTCAGGATTGATCCCGCCCCGGAAAGGTAAGGCTGCAGCGCCAATCATCGGATACATCGGGATTCCAGTCTTTACTGCCAGTTGAGCAAATCCGGAAAGGGCAATTTTAATTCCCAAAACAGTCGGTACAATTCCAGCATTAAGTGCCGGATCTGATCTGGCAATATAGGGACGCATGTACTCAGGATAAAAGCCATAGCGCCATTTACACAAATCCAGATAACGCTGTAAAATCTGGTCAGAATTAGCAATGATATCCGCCTGCTCAAACAAAGGAATGATTTCCAAATGCTTCAAAGGACTCTGCACATTAGTAAAATATTTATGACTCAGACTGGCAATTTCCTGATAAGCATCCTGGATATCGATCATTTCTTCTGCTGTTTCCGTCATTGGTAAAATCACTTCAAATAATGGCGTCGCCTCCATCCCAGCTTTCTCGGCCAAGCCCTTGGCAGCATGAATACCCATGAGTGCTCGACCAATTCGGTATTCCACCTCAACTTTGGGATTAGGCAGACGAAAAGTTAAAAATTTATCACGCCCTAATTGGTGCTTGATAAAATACTCGAGATGCTCAGCATAAAGCTTCTCAATCACAGACTCATCGACAAATTTACCTTCCCAGTCCCATTTATATTCTGTCGCCTCAAAATCTTTAAACGATAAGTAACACTCTTCGATTTCATGATTGTTGGCAATATATTCCTGGTCAAGCCAATAGGGCTTACTGGCATGATCGGGATGCTGGGTGACGAGGGTGGCGGGGATTTTGCGCATGGTTAAAATAATAAAAGTTAAAAGTTAATAGATAAAAGATAAGAGTTAAAAGGTAAATGTTGATAATTAAAAATTTAGAATTAAAGATTAAAGTTAGAAAGATTAAAAATTAAAACGAACGCGAACACTATACGTGATTTACCTTGTACCATGAAGGTACAGGGTAATGCAGCTGTAATCTGCCTAAGGCAGAACAGCTGCATTAAAAACTCCCTTTCGGGAGTTTAATTGCAAATTCTTAATAACGAAGCAAATTAAACCCCAAAGGGAGTTCTATCATTATTAATATTAGTTTTGATAAATTTGTATTGCTTCATTAAAACGATATTAATTGAAATTTAGCTAAGCGTCAAGGGGAAAAAAAGTATGGAGGGGTTGCAGATCTGCAACCTCTCTAGGGAGTTCCTTTTCAAATTTCAATTTGCATAATTCTTCCAGTTTTCAGTTTCCAGCTATTAATCCTGTAATCGAGATACTTGTCCCCTGATTTAAATGTGATTTAATTTCAATTTGTAAATGATAAACATCAGCAATTTCTTTTATTATTGCTAACCCTAAACCAAAGCCAGAACTAGTAGATTGGATACGAGGCGAGCGAAAAAAACGTTCTGTCACTAAATTTAATTCTTGCGGAGTCATCCCAATTCCTGTATCAGAAACCTGTATACTGACTAAACCCGCTTGATGCTTTGCAGAAATAATAATCTGTCCCTGATCATGATTATACTTAATTGCATTTTCCAGTAAATTTTTTATAATGATCTGTAAATATACAGTCGAAAATGAAACTGCCATGTTTTTATCAATTTCATTAATCACTGCAAGCTTTTTTTCCTGAATCTGTTTCTCAAAAGGTTCTAACACTCGGATTGCTAAATTAGCTAAATTAATTTTCTCGTATGTTACTTGTTGTGCATCTTCAAGTTTTGCAAGAATCAACAAATTTTCTAAAGCAGCGTTTAAATGTAATAAATTTTCTTTTAATGTGACTAATTCACTTACAGAGACAGCACGTTCGGCCTTCAGATCCTCCGTCATTAAATCCAAGGTCAATACCGCATCAGCCAGGGGATTTCTAAATTCATGGGAGGCATTAGCAATAAAACGTTTTTGTTTATCAATCCCTTGCTCAAGCCGATCCAGCATGGCATTATACGATTGCGTAAGCTGAACTAATTCATCCTTTTCACTGCCCTTGAATTCCAAACGCTGCTTCATTTTACTAGCATCGATTCGCTGCATTGCTGACCAGAGTTTACGAATTGGTTTAAAAGCAGAATTGGTAATAGCAATTCCAATAATCCAACTAGTGAAGATTCCGAGCGGTAATACAACAATCAGTAAAGTCAGATTCAAACTAAATAGCTGATTAATAATATCAATATCACGAGCTAGTTGTACTACTCCGACAGTCTCACCATTGAATTTGACTGGATAACAAAGAATCCGATATGAATGATCCTGAAGGAGTTTGGTATTAAAAAAATATGGTTTTCCAGTTTCCAATACCAGTTTATTTTTTTGATCATATTGAAATTCGTTAATAATATTGTCGTCATCCTTTTCGGAAAGCTGATCACGATAAAACCCAAAAACACCAATTCTTTCCAAATTTTTATTAAAGATTAGCGCTGACATTTGATCATCCCTTAAGTGCAAATCCAAGGAACGAATATTACTTGGCTGTGTATAAATAATCCTCTGTTCTTCATAGGTTAGATAGTTTGTATTGATTTCATTAGCTTCAATTGTCAGAATTTTATCAATTTCATTACTAAACAAAAAATAAGAGAACACAGAAAAAAGTAATTCCAAAAAAAGGATGATTACTAAAGCATATCCACTAAATTGAAGCGCAATTTTTGTCCGAGTAGTTAATCTAAACATAAACGGTAACCGATATTTTTAATAGTTTTAATTAATTTAACTTCAAAATTATCATCAATTTTTTTTCGTAAATGACGAATATAGACATCGACATTATTTGAAAAATAATTAGCATTCTGATCCCAAACATGTTCCAAAATTTCTTCCCGATTCACTACTCGATCAGAATTACGAGCTAAATATTCCAGCAGAGAAAATTCTTTATGCGTTAATTCTATGATCTTTCCAGCTCTTTCCACTTGATGACTTAAAGTATTAATACTAAGATCTGCAATAATAAGCTTTTCTTCCACAAATTCATGCTTACTTCTGCGCAGTAGTGCCTGCACCCGTGCCATCAATTCTGCGATTTCAAATGGTTTGGTAAGATAATCATCAGCACCGGCATTTAATCCAGCAATTTTATCATCAAGCTGACTATTAGCTGTAAGCATTAATATGGCAGCAGTAGATTCCTGAGCTCGGAGTTTTTGACAAATTGTCATACCATCAAGATCTGGCAACATTAAATCTAGAATAATTAAATCATACTCTATTTGCTTGGCTAGCTTAAGACCAACTTCACCAAGATTGGCAACATCAACTGCAAATGTTTTTTGCTCCAGAATTTTAGCAATGTTTGCTGCAAGATGTTTATTATCTTCAATTATTAAAATTCGCATAGAAAGCTATGTATTAAATTTTATATTTTTTCATTGAATTTTCAAGAAATCTTTGGTTATGTTGCGAAAAAAATGTCTGTGTCATATCAGTATTGCAAGTAAAAACATTACCACCGCTATGAGTGTTTCGTAAGGATGTAACATCATATTTCACACCCTGAATGGTGACAATACAGGCATTAGACTTGGTGGTAGTTTTGACCGTTGCTGTCGGAATCAAAGTGCCAATAACTGCTGCAGTACTATTCTGAATTAATATTGGAGTAGCAGTGATTTGATTATCCTGACTAATTATCGGCTGATCACTAGTTTTATTTTTAAATACCAATAATAAACCAAATACAAAAAAGTAATTGATCAAGAGAACAAAAATTATTTTTGATAATTGCTTCATGATTTAAAATTAAATTCTTCAAAAATTATCTGGGGATTTTTAATACCGCTTTGTTTCAATGTCGCTGCCATAGCTAACATCATTGGTGGCGGACCACAGAGATAGAATAAAGTACGAAAAGCATTTTCACCAAGTTGCGCTAAAATTTCTTTAATTTGGATAATTTCTGTAGAAAAATTATATTTAAAATTTGGTAAAACTTTTTGATATTCCAGAATATAATTATGAAATGCTGCATCCTGAACTGTGCGCGCGCCATAATATAAACTGAAAACACGAGTCGAAGCTTGGTCGGCACGTGTTTCCAGCATGGAAAGGAATGGTGTAATTCCAATTCCACCGGCAATCCATACTTCCTGATAATCTTTTTTAATAAAGCTGGCATCAAAAAAGCTCCCAAAAGGACCATATAGTCTTACTGCTACACCAGGTTTTAAATTGAGTAATTTCAAAGTAAAATCACCCAAAGCCTTGATACCTAAACGAATTTCATTTCTGCCAGGATCCGATGCCAAAGAAAACGGATGTGATTCCCCCTTTAAATCTCCTGTTAAAAATTCAGCAAAAATAAATTGCCCGGGACGGAAATCTAATTTCTGATCAAGTGGCTCAAGAATAATTTCTGCGACTAAACCAATTTGATTTATTGCCTTGAGACGATAGCGTCGCGATGCAGCCAAATATTTATAAAGAAATTTCTTGTAAAGAAAAGCCAGTAAAGCAAGCCCCAACCAAACCAAAATCCAAATCCGCAGAGTAAAATCCCTGGAAACATCACTGGAAATAAAAAATACATGTAAAATAGCGATAATCAGTGGGATGCCAATTAAGGCGTGAATATTTCTCCAAATTTGATAAGGCAGTTTGGTATATAACGTAATAAAAATGATAATTATGAAGGCATAGAGTGAAAGAATCCCCCAATTATAACTCCAATTACTACCTAGGATAAATAAACTAAGTGCTGATTGAGGTAAAGCAATTCGGGATAACGCCAGAAAAATGGGATGATTTAAAACTAAAATGAATCCAAGACCACCGACTAAATGATGAATGCGATATAGTTTATCCAAACCACCAAAAACCTTTTCCAAAATTCTCAAACGCATTGCCAGAATAAAATCCCAGGCAATTAAGATAACACCCAATAAACCAGTAATTTGTCCTAAATATTGTTGGTTAAATATCTCGCTAAAACTTTGCAGATTCTTAAGTGGTAACCAAATGAGAATTGTAATAAGCAATGTGATAATAATTGCTACGTTTCCTAAATACTTCTTCATTGCGTTAATTTTCCAATAACCTGATATTTCTTCACTATTATATCACCACCAATCAGATTTAACTCGGCTGAAGAATCTTTTCCTGCTAAATAATGATAACTACCACCTACCTCATAGAACTGTTTACCAGGCGTGACATCGTAGACATATCCATTCAAACCAAGATAAATCGGTTTGGCAGGATCTGTTCCATCAAACTCTGCTAAATGATTCGTATTATAAGTTCGTAAATTTTCAGAAACATTATTAGGTAAAGCCTTATTATAATTAATGCGGAAATATATCAAAGCAATTCCAAATACCACGATAAATATCATTCCACTGAGAACAATTATTAATTTGGTCCTAGCAATTTTTTTCATAGTTTGTTTGCAATATTTTAAATTAAGCTCCAGATTTTAACCTGGAGCTTTGTTCTTTAATCCTCAGAAGAATGACTTTCTGGTTTTTCTGTAGGCTCTGGTCGTTCAGTAGGTTCTGATTTTCTGTCTTGTTGACTTTCTTCCTGATTGTTTTCTTGCTCTTGCTCCTGTTCATTCTCTTGATCATTATTATTATTATTTGGATTAGGTTGCTGAGGATTGGTAGTTATAAAACTTCCCACCTTAGGTAATGATGATAAATAACTAGTCGGATGTGGAAATCGGGAAGTAATATCCTGACCTCCAGTAATACCATTGTGTCTGCAACCACCCCATTGTGCATTACTACTTACGCTATACACTATACCATTATAAGCAACATAGCAATCTCCAGATTTATTATGAGTAGCTAAGCTGGCAGCATCAAAAGTAGCCGTACCTGCTGGTGAATTATTACCAGTATTTGGATTACTCACCGCAGTAATAGTTTTACCTGGTACATAAAGATATCGTTGCATTCGACTCAAGTCACTGCCATGTTGAGCAATATATTTGGCTGTCATGTCAGTACCACATTGAAAAACATCTCCACCTGAATGACTTTTTCGTAAAGTGGTGACATCATATTGTTTACCTGACAAAGTTACCAAACAGCCATTAAAACCAGTCGTGCCTCCACTATTATCTGCCAAAGCCACTATTGGAATTTCAGCATCAGCAACAACGTTACTTTCTTGCTCTTCCTCCTGTTTGGCTATACCACCACCGATTGGCAATATCGGTGCCACATTCCTGGCTAATTGAAAGGCAAACACAGAACTAAAACCTCCCACAAAAATTACTGATATTGCTAATCCCAAATTTGTGCCAGCAAACTGGACAATTTTCTTGATGATTTCTGACTTCATAAGTAAATTTGTTAATAAATAATAAGCTATCTTAACAAATGAAAGATGAAAATTAGATTAAAACGGGGTGCGGAAGTTATCTTTCACTTATTGCATTTCGGTAATTCGTATGGACAGGTTTCAAACCTGTCCATACAAATGATGCGCTTCAAACCATTCCGTACTATTGATGCGTAAGCAAGTATGCTTTCACTGCAAACAGATTACTAAATGTAGGAATTTTATTTTTTAGAAACTCCTCATTAGATTCAAGTCCAGTAGTAACAGCAATAAAATCTAGGCCAAATTTTTCACAGGCAATCATATCTTTGGTGGAATCACCAATGTAAATAGCATCACTAAGTTGCCATCCCAATTCTAAAATCTTTTGTTTTACGCCCAAGAAAACTGCTGGATCTGGCTTATGAACATTAGTATCTTCACCAGCCTGAAGATAAAAAAAGTCAGATGCTGAAAATCCTAATTCTATCATTTGGGAAAGAATCACTTTTCTGGTATTTGTAGTAATAATTCCCTGTAAAAGTCCTACTTGCTTTCCAAATTCGATAATTGCTTTGGCACCAGGTAATGCCTGTAAAGGGAAATCCTGATTTAATGTTTGATATTTCTCATAAAGATTGTCTATGCTATCTTCAACGCCCACAATTTCCTGCAAAATATCCGGGAAAACCCGTCCCCATAAATTTGCAATATGTTCACGGGAAATTTCTTTTTGATAATATTTTCGCGCTAATTCCTGGTTCTGTTTCACTTTTGCTTCAAAAGTATTCACCAAAGTATCATCAAAATCATAAAGAATAATTTTTTTCATGCATGTCTCTTAATATTTTTTCTGAAGTAATTGTCTCATATCTGAATTTTAAAAAATAGCAAAGATAGCCATATCAAGCTTCTGGAATTTGGAAAGATTATGCAATTTGAAGGAAATTTTACCGTACGGACAGGTTTGAAACCTGTCCGTACGAATGATTTTAAAGCTACTTTTCTTGCCGCTTTCTACTTAATACTTACTACTCCCTTCCTCAGTCATTTTCGTCTGTTTGCTTCGTTTATAACTGATAATAGTCATCCCAATACCTAGCAGCGAAGGTGTAGCACATAAGGCAAGCTGCAGTATCACTGGGATACTCTGATACAATTTCACCACGCTACGAATCATTCCCACTATTTGATTATTCTGATATTGATCCGTCGTAGTAGCTTTTGTCGTTTCTGGAGCGACATAAGCTGGATGAAAAGTTTTAAAAAGATCAAAATTTATAATCCCATTGGCATTACAGACATTATTTGCTGTCACAACTGGAGTAGTTACTATTGGTGTAGTAGAGGGAGTCAAATTCGTACAAGCAATTGAATAATAAAGATCATTAGCATAAGGAATTATATTTAAATCCATCTGACTGAAAAAGATACCATTCTCCAACGTCGTGACTGCAGTATATTTCTGATCTTGCGTCACATTTTCAAAATCATACTGTAATTGACAAGAATTTTTGCCTGTTGCTTGATAATTAATGATCACCTGAGCGGGATTAATTTCCATTTGATCTTTATTGATCTCAATACATTCTCCTGTTTCTGGCAACGCTAATACTAATCCAGGCTCAAAAGCAAAAGTACCTTGATAATTTGCAGCATTACCAACTTCCGAACTAGCAATAATTTTAAAAACATAATTCGCAGTAATATCTAATCCAGTTAATTGAGCGCAATGTGATCCATTATACTGATTCTCAATCACAGTACTTTGGGAAAAAGTCCCTTTATTGGCCACAATCGTCCCGAAACTGACATACCCTTTTGTAGCCACGTTGGTATCCCAGCAAATTTTCGCAGTAGCCAAAGTTTTTTCAGGAGTGGTAACAATATTACTGATCGCTATTGCGATTTGACACTTACTTTGTCCAGGATCCACAAGACATGATACACTAGCAGCAGTTTGAGTATTGGGAGTAATCGTAGCTTCTAAAGTAACCTGACTGGTAATATTAGTTGGTACTGGAGTATTAGTATTAGCCACACTTTGAGTAGCAATCACAGTATTAGTAGCAACAGGTATAACTGTAGGAGTAGGACTCGGATGTAGCTCTACCCCAATAGTAGGCGTAACAGTGGGAAATAAGCAACTACAACTATTTCCAGCACAAACTGCCACATTGGTATCAAGACAACTACTTGACAATAAATTACCATTACTGCAGCTGCAACTCTCTTCAGGTTGTCCACCACCCATATCGGTTGGCATAAAATTCACACAAGAACAAGTGACCGGATCCAGATAATTATCAGGACAAGTAAGGCTACAAGTGGAAGCATGTTCCACTTCTTTGGGGACAAAATCAAAAACAGTAAAAAGAATCAAACCAACAATAAACAAAGCAAAACTAATTAATAATACCAATTTCCATTCCACCACCTGCTCTTTTTTTGTCACACCGGGAAGTTTATCAATAAGGCTATTTAACCAGATTTTCATCATAATTATGTAAAAAGCAAAAATATTAACTAGTTTCAGTGTAGTACAAATTAAAGGGGAAGTAAAAAGAACGGGGAACGGTGTCCGGCGTTTAGAAGAATAATTTCAAACTCGTATCATCAGTACGGGCAGGTTTGAAACCTGTCCGTACAAATGATGTCAAAGCTACTTTCAGTATGGGTTGCAGATCTGCAACCCCTCCATCAAGCTACTTTTTCTCAATTCTCTTTCTCAATATCAATTTCACCGGGGCAATATATTGATTAAGCCGCAGAATTAAATGTAATAGAATTAACGTCGCAAAAACAAGGGAGCCTTCGACATGCCAATATAGAAAATCAAATGGTACTTTAGCTAATGCTGGTATTGAATATTGAAAAACTAGATAAAATCCGAATAATGCTGATGGAATCAAAGAGATTATCAAAGCGCTATTCCAAAGCAAATTAAATTTGGGTCTTTGAAATGATTTCTTACCAAAGGGACTTTTCATGAGAAAATAGGTACCCAGATAAAAAATTAAAGTAGCAGTAAAGGGAACCCAGAAATTATAAGGATTCTTAATAGTAATTTTATTACTTGAACTTGTCTCTCCTACATTATCAGATACCAAATTGTTTGAATTCGCTGCATCACCAATTTTCATTTTCTCGGCAATGTCTTTGATCTGTGCTGGTGAGAACTTATATTCGACGCGTAATTCGTCGAGAATTGAAGTCACTGAGTAAGATTGTTTCAACTGAAAAGCTTTCACGATTTCTTTTAAGAGATTTTCCGCATCAATATCCCACAAATCAGCAATCTCCTGAATTGATAATGCTTTCATCGCCTGTCCTTCAATCTCTACCGAATATTGATCTGTTTCAGTGCTAGATTCACTTGCTGCCTCAGTTGTCGAAACAGCATGTGTCACAGTCGCTACTGACTTTTCTGTATTAACTGGTGTCGTGACTAAAGTCCCAATCTGATAGCTGGTAAGCATGGCATAACTACTAGTACGATGATCAATATTCATACCATCTTTCGTTTTAAAAGCCTCTGTCATATCTTTACCACACCAGGGGCGAATGTCATAGTAACGATCATGGCTTCGCAAATAGGATGTAAAATCATAAACGTTACCTTGAAAACTCATCCAACAATCATTACTGGAAACATGCTTAGCTACTTCAGCAGCTGTATATGATGTGGCAGCTTCAGATGTAATTGCATAAACCGGTAAAAGCATAAAAAAAACAGCAACTGCTGTAAGAAAAAATCTCTTCATATAAGTTTTAAAATAAATTTATGCTATCAATATAACAAAATTGAATTGAAATTGATGTGAAATTAATTTGAATAGCATATAATTATGATCACATCTTTAATAGTAGAAAGTAGTCAGTAGACTGCAAATTTAGTATTTTAAATTTATAAGAATTACCCATGACCAATTCACCTGATTTTTTTCTCAAAGTGAAGGATTATGTATTTCAAATATTTAAAAACAATCAACAAGAAAGTGGGTTTGAACATTTGGAAAGAACTGTTTTCTAGGTTGACCAATTAAATTCAAAACCTTCTTTAGCTCTTAGAATAGCAGCTATTGCACATGATATTGAAAGACCATTTCGAAAAGAAAATCCTTTATTAAAAATGCAACAATCAAATAAAGGTTATCGTGATGAAGAGCATTTAAAGTCACATCAGGAAAAAGGTGCAGAAATTATCGCAGAATACTTATCATGTATCAGTGCGCCAATTGATTTAGTTAAACACGTAAGTAAACTCATCGCTAAACATGAAATTGGGGGTAATGCTGAACAAAATTCTTTAAAAGATGCAGATAGTCTAAGCTTCTTCGAAACAAATGCGGATGGTTTTATAAAGAAACATTTACCGCTCGTCGGAGAAGCTAAAGTTCGGGAAAAATTCAATTGGATGTATGACAGAATATCAGATTCTCAAGCAAAACAACTTGCAAAGCCTTTTTATGACAAGATTATGCAGGAATTTGAAAAAACGGTGTCCGGTAATCGGTGATCAGAATCCGGGATCTTATTTGTTTCCGAAATGCCAGATGCGAAATACGTCTTACTAAGATTCTTAGATTCTTAGATTCTTATATTCTTAACTTCTCTCTTGCTACTTCCTACTTACTATTTAATCTTATTCTCACTCTACAAGATACTAGATACCAGCTACTAGATATTAATTGCTCCGCAATCCATTCAATCCCCTACACTTCTCGCTATCCATTTTTCGCATCTCGTCCAATTTACTCAATTCAAACTTCATTCCCAATTTTATTAATACTCCGGCAATTTCGTAGATTGGTAATCCTAAGATATCAAAATACGAGCCTTGAAACTTAGTGATAAATTTCGCTGCTGTACCTTGTACGCCATAACTACCAGCGAGGCCTAGCCATTCTTTATCGGATACATAATTTGTGATTTCCTCTGCTGTTAAATCTTTAAAAGTGATAGTGGTATTGGCAACTCCGGAACTAATCACTTTGTTATTGATTACGATTGCAAAACCGCAATGAGTATAATGACTTTTCCCGGAATAATTTTCCAAAAACTGCTTTGCCATTTCAGGATTTTGCGCCTTACCAAATGTCTTACCCGCCAAATCTATGGTTAAATCACTGCCGATGACAATGGCATCAGAATAGTCAATGGCAACCTTCAAGGCTTTTTCCTTGGCCAGGCGTAAAACATAACTTTCCGGCTGCTCATTTTCTTTTATGCTTTCATCGATATCAGCCGGAATTGTGGCAAATTCCAAACCAAGCATGGAGAGAATCTCTTTACGGCGTGGTGAGGAACTGGCGAGAATGAGTTGGGACATGGGCTAAAAGTTAAAAGATAAGAGTTAGAAGATAATAGTTATATAGATACAAGTTACAAAAAAATTAATACAATAAAAGATTAAATTGATTATAAATTTAACATTGAAAATATTCAATAAGCATAATATTCAAGCTTTTTTAATAGAATTTTATTGAATTCTTTGGTATATTGATTTTTAAAATTTCAATACTATGGCAAGAATTCTCTTTTTACCCTACTCACATCAACTAGGTACAACTTATGGCCTTGTAGATCTGGCAACCCAATTTAAAAATCTTGGGGATGAAATAATCTTTGCTGGCGAGGGTAAATTTCTCAACTATGCCTCAGCTGCAGGGTTTAAAGTGATTCCTCTGATTGAAGTCGATTTTAAAGTTTATCGAGAATTTGTTGATCGCGGTAATCTGACATTCCATAATGAGAAATCAATTCGACAACATGTGAAGGCAGAATTAGAATTATATGAAAGAGTAAAACCAGATTTAATTATTTCGCAAGGTCGTACTACAGTTGCTTTATCAGCGCAAATTGCTAAAATCAAATTAATCAACGTTTCCATTGCTTTTCTCACTAAATACTACGGTTTGAAAGTAGAAATGCCGGAAACATTTAGTGCGTATTTCCTCACACAAATCCCAATCATCGGAAAAATCATTAACAATAACACACACCGCTTTGTCCAGCTAAAAGCAAAAATGAGTATCAAACCATATAACAAAATTCTCAAGGAATATGGTCATAAGCCTTTTGAGACAATGTATGATGTATATGCCGGTAATATGCTTACTTTAATTCCTGAAAACAGTGATTTATTTCCACTCAATAAAAATTATCCCAAAGATAAATATATTTTTACTGGACCATTACTTACCAACAATCATTATCAAGTACCTGACTGGTATAATGAAACAAAAGAGAAAGATGGTAATTTTATTTACCTCTCAATGGGATCATCTTCTGATAAGCTTTATCCGCAAATTCTGAAACGTTTAGTAGAAATTTATCGTAATAAAAAGAATTTCTACATCATTACTAATTCATGCTTTCTGGTCGATCTTGAAAAGATCAAACTAACCTTACCAGATAATTTTTTCATTACTGATACTGCTCCTGCTCAAATTATGTTGGAACTTGCTGATTTGACTATTTGTCATGGCGGTAAAGGAACAATTTATCACTCCCTGATTGAGGGTGTCCCGATTTTTGGAATTCCCCAGCAAGCTGAACAAGAGATTAATCTGAAAAGAATTAAAGAACTAAATCTAGGTGATTATCTGCTTGCCAGTAAATTGAAGAGTTACTCGAATCAGAGACTAGAAACCATGATCAATCGTATCCTTTTTAATAAACGCATCAAAAACAAAGTTCTCTCATTTTCAAATAAAATTAGAACGCAAATGACAACTATTGATCTTATCGTTAAAGAGATACATAATAAAATTAATTAAATTCAATTTATGCAAGAAACAGTTTTTGATGGGAAATCACTAATACTCATTTCTTCTGCAATATTAAATATTGCAGTTTATTTTTATTTGAAGATAAGTAAACCTCGTGATGATATTAAAAGCAGAAAATATCTAGCTTTTGCAGCATTTTGTGCCTCCATTTGGATGACTAGTTCTTGGTTAAATCATTTCTTAACGAGTATTGAACTCGTTACTTTTTTTTCAAGATTATCATATGCCATTGTTGTCGGAATAGTTTTAGGAATTCTACTATTTTCATTAAATTATAGTAAAAAAAATAAATTTTCAATTATTTTTTTGATATTAGGCATCACTATTGGACTTTTTTCATTATTTACACCTTACATAATACAAATCGGTATACCAAGAACTCAATTATTGGAAGAAGGAGCAGTTTTTGGAAAATATTATTTTGTCTGGTCAATAATTTTAGGAGTTGCTGCATTTATTTTAATTTATTCATTAATAGATAATATACGTAAAAGTTCAGGTATCAGGAAAGGGAAAATTACAACAATTGTATTACTCATACTTATCACAATTTTTCTAACAGTTTTTTTTAATCTGATTTTACCTAATTTAGGAATTACTTCATTTATATTTATTGGGCAATATTCTACATTACTTTTTGCATTTGGAAGCGCTTGGATAGTTCTTCAAGAAAAAATATATTCTATACAATATATGTTTGCAAATTTGATGGCTTTGTTAACATCAGGATTTTTATTATTTATAATAAGTTGGACTGCACAAAAATTCGAACAATATTTTTTAAAATGGGAAATAAGAGATTTTCTAAATTTAAAAGTAGTAATATTTGGCTTGATTATTGGTTCACTTGTAGCAATCTTTATTGATAAATTAATTCCAAAAATTAAACGACTTTTTTACTATTTTTTTAATGTAACAATTTTAACTTTAGATTCCGTTGAAGAATGGTTAATAACTAAATCAAATGAAAAAATTGATATTAGTATATATTCACAAGAATTTTTAAGCCAATTAAATGAAGTATTGGGAGCACAAAATTGTTCTTTATTTATTATTCATTCTGAAGAAATATTTAATTCAAACGCAGATTTTGCATTCACCAAAAGCAATTTAAATGAATTTATCAATATAAAAAAAATATACACGAATAATGATATCGAAAATAATATTGCATTGATATTTCCCATGTATATTGAAAACGAAACGATTGGACTATTAGCTTTCTCCAATAAAAAAAATCAAGGTTTCTATTCGATTGAAGAAATTGCTAAACTAAAAAAAATCATAAAAATATTAGTAATAGCAATAAATCGTTATCTTTTTTATAAAAAACAAGAACAATTTAATCAAATCTTAAAAAACGAAATCGCCAAAGCTACCGAAGAACTTTCTAGTAAAAATGTGCAATTGGAAGAACGCTTTCAGCAGGAAAGGGATATGCTAGATATCCTTGGACATGAATTACGTACTCCATTGTCAATCGCCCGAAATGCCATTGATTTTGCAAAGAAATTAAAATCTGAAAATAAGCTGAGTGATGAACAATTGGATAAATATCTCAATATGTCTCAGGAAAATATTCATCGGGAAGTGAAACTCTTGGAAACTATGCTTTCTGCCACAAAGATTGACAATAATAAATTAATTGTAAATTTTGAAAAAATTGATTTTATTGATGTAATAAATGATTCATTAGATGGTCTTAGAAAAAAAGCAGAAACTAAAGGGCTAAAAGTTATTTTTAATCCACCACCAGAAGCATTCGTTTTAGGTGACCGTGATCGCATTCAGGAAGTCTCAGATAATATAATTGATAATGCCATTAAATATACTGATAAAGGAACTATAACAATAGACATCCAGAAAATCGATTCTCATTTTTTTCAATTTTCAGTATCAGATACAGGAATTGGAATCTCTCCAAAAGATTTAAAGAAAATTGGTACCAAATTTTATCGTGCTAATAATTATCTTTCCAGCTCAGACCCAGCGAATCTTACTATTGTGAGACCAGGAGGTACTGGCATTGGTTTATATGTAACTTTTGCTTTGATCAAAGCAATGGGTGGAACCATCAACGTTACCAGTGAGCTTGGTAAGGGCACAACTTTTCAAGCTACCTTCAAAGTTTTTGACCCTGAAGCTGTAAAAAGCAAAGAAAAAATTCTCGATAAATTTGAGTTATTAAAGTCTAAACAATCTCAAACTGCAAATTAAAAAAATTAATTTTCTCTCTCAAAAAGCCATTCCTCAATCTCCCCAAAACTACTAAATTTGGGTTGATAATCGCCGAGAAAATCTTCAAAATAATTATAACCAATTCCATTCATTCCAGCTGACTTGGCAGCTTGAAGACCAAGCCTACCATCCTCAATTACCACAATCTGCTCTGGGGCAATTACAATTTGATCAGCACATTTCAAAAATACTTCTGGATCAGGTTTACCTTTGGTAACTTGATCACCACCGATGATTACCGGAAAATACTGATCCAAATGATGAAAAGCCAATGCCCCTTTAACTACAGAATAATCGGAGCCGGAACCAACTGCCAGTTTGATATTTTGAGCCTTTAAATGTTCTAAAAATGGTAGTAGTGACCGATCGAAATCGGTTTCTGCCTGATATAATTTCAAAATCTTGACTAAATGAGATTGAGTAAGCTTTTCAGCCAGTTCTAAGCTCATAAACTTACGATAACAGGCGTTAATTGTCCCGCCAATTGTTTTATGTAGTTCTTCAATAGTTGTAACAATACCCGCTTCATGCAGATTTTCCAGAAAAACTGCATCATGTAGTTTGACGCCGTTAAGAATCACACCATCAAAATCGAAAATTATGCCTTGAATGTTCATGGTTGAAAAAAGTTAATAGTTAGAAGTTACTAGTTTCCAGTCCTCATTCGCCTTCAGTCAGTTCCAAATATTGCACTCGAGGTAACGCTGTCCCGATCAAGCCCTGCAGATCGCCGTACATGCCGGCGGTATTTTGCAAAACTTTCATGATATTTTTGTCCTCCTTTTCCCATTTCTTCATAAAATATGCCCGCTCTTTATCCAGCTCTTCTTTACGGCTTTTGAAATACTCAATCCAGACTTCGATGCGCTGTTTAAAATCATTACTGGTAAGATAATTATAAACAACCTCAGCTTTGGTTGCCTTACCCAGATTGGCTTCTTGAATACTCTTCACAGCAATGATTCTTTCCCGTAAGGCATGTGCCAGTGGAATAGCATGACTCATATCCGTCACCCAGACACCATCTATCTGACCAAAGGTTTTAATCCCAGAAGGCAAAACAGCTGTTATCAAAACTGAAATATCTGCTTTCAATGTCCGAGTATCTTCCTTTAATTTTGTCACCCATGACTGCGACCAGGTCTTGGTATTCTTCGACTCCCAGACAATAGTACCGCTAGCAATTCCAAAATTTGATTTCACAATCTGAATCACATCTGCACCATTAATTCCTTTGGGTACTTCGGAAATTTCATCAAATAGAAAAGCTTGTTTCAGCTGTGCTTCCAGTGCTAATTCCTGAACCTCGCCCTGGAGCTGCTGTGAGCCTTGCTCAGCCTTTCGCTGGGCATCCTGTAACTGCTTTTGCAAATCAGAAAGTTGTTTGTCTTTTTGAGCAATCTTCATATTCAAAGCTTCTTCAGCATCCTTTCTAGCGAGCTGTTTGATTTTGTCCTCTTCTGCAAATAATTTTTTTTCATATTGAATCTTCAAAGTGCTTTCAGTATTCTTTGATTCACGTAATTGTTTCAATAAATCGGAAATTTCCTGCTGTTGCTCTAGATTTTGTTTGTCACGTTCCTCAGCAGCTTCTTTTGCTGAATCAATTTTAGCAGCATATTCTTTTTTTACCTGTTCAAGTGCTTCCTGTTTGGCTGTTTTAGAAATCTCTAGTTTTACTTCTGCCAGCTGGATTTGCTGTTTCTGCTCGATTTGCTTTTGCTTTTCAAGTAAAAGATGGATCTCATTCTGATGCTTCGCTTCCGTTTCCTTGATCACCTTAGCTTCTAGCTCGCTGCGAATCGCCTCACTGATCTCAATCTCATTACCACATTTATTACATTTAATTGTCGTAGCCATATATTTAACTGATTAAAAAATGAAAAATCTCATATCCTAGAATAACCTTTATCAAAGTTATGAGTCAATGTATCGCAATACAAAATTTCGAAATTTTATTTATATTTCCAGTGCTTTTCGCAATCGTAACAGATCCCTTTTTTATTGCGATTGATACTACCAAGTGAAAATATTGATAAGACTGGAAATACAAACGCAATTAAAACGCGATACAAATTTTTTAGCCAACCATTATCGATTGAAATATTATTTGAACGACAGAAGGGACAATGAACGCCATCAAAATTCTTTACTGTCTCCACATTTTTCTTTTCAGGGATAAAGTGTGCAAGTAACTCCTCAGCTTTGGCAGCATCTGCTTCTGCTACTTGTAATCTAATGCCACCAATTGCATTATTAAAGATTTGTAAATTATTCACCAACGCTGCATCGAGTAAACTAGTTTTAATTCCTTGTGATTCAAGAAAGGCCACATATACAGCCGCTTCATCGGAATTACTGAAAGTACGAATGGTAGTTTGCATGATGTAAAAAATGAAAAATCAATTAGTAATAAGAATTATACTTTAGTCAGAATTGCTGTCAATTATTAAGTAACAAGACTCATCAATAAAAATTTACTATTCATGATGAGCTACTTTTTTCCACTGCGTAAATACACCGGCAGCAATTACAATTATGCCTCCGAGAAGCTGAATAAAGGTGAAATATTCTTTGAAAAATAGCATCGAAAAAATTAAAACAAATACAGGTAGCAACATTGACATCATGGTGGCATATGAGGCACTGGCGATTTCCAAAGTTTTATTGAGAGAAAAAGAAATCAGAATTAATAATCCTGCGGTGATAAAAATCAAAATTAACGCAGAAACATCGCGAATCAGGATGATTTTCCCTGCTGCTGCTGCAATTACAAAAATAACCAATAAAGAAAAAGCAACTCGATAAAAAATGAAAGATTTAATGGTGAAATTCCAGAACGCAGTAAGTATTTGGAGCTCACTGCATACAACGCCCAGAATAATGAAAAAAGCACAATCCAGAAAAATCTTTTATCCATAAGTTTTATTTCAGTATTTTATCTTCGATTAAAAGCGGTATCAAAAATTTTCTAGTGGATTCGGCCAAATCATAATTACCACTTAAAGCTTCCTCTTTAGAAAACCAATGCAATTCCTCCACATTTTCATTTAATTCCGGTTGACCTTGTAGCTGGCAAAAATAATAAAACAATTTAACTTGAAGCTCAGGATCATTGGCTGCTGTAAAGATTGGCGACTCGGCATATTGGTTGTGCTCGACACTGACCTCAAGATTCAACTCCTCCTTCATTTCCCGCTGTATTGTCTCCACAGGCTTCTCATTCTTTTCAATTTTGCCACCCAATACTTGCCATTTCGTACTACCCTTATCGCGAGAAAGCAGTAATTCACCCTTTTCATTGATAAAAAGGGCGGCTGCTTTGATGATGTCTGGAGTTTTAGTCATGATAATTATTTATTATTTTAACCATTCGTAAATGCAGAACTATAGAATCATTAATTAATATATTTATCCAACTCACATACCACCAGTCTTAAAGCACCTGTGAAAGTTGGCATCGTTCTATGATTGCCATAGAGCTCATCCCATTTGCCCGATTTTAGCTCCTTTGCTAGGTCGTTGACAATTCTTGCTTCAGTCTTTGCAATCAAAATTGATACTTAAAATATTTTACGCCAATTTAATATTTCACTTGAAGTTTTAAAATTTTCAGGGTTCAGGTTGAACTATGAACTTTTTCTTTATGCTACAATATGTACAAGCAAACCTCAAGAAAAATTAAATATTCATCTAGCAAAAAATATATTTGGACTTACCCTTACAGGAAGCTATAAAGGGTTTGACGTAATTTTTGAAATTTAATCTCAAGCCAAGCGGAACTAATTTTGAATAAAATAATTCTCCTGTTAATTTTTTTATTTGTTAGCTTTAATGACACATTATCATGAATTTAACAGCAAATTCGATCAAAGCACTTACAAATGATAGATCGTTTATCCGAGGTGAAAAATACTATCAGGAGGGTCGTGTAAATAGCTATCATGATACAGACAACGTTTTGACTGCAGATGTGATAGGAACTGACAAATATATTGTTCAAATTGATTTGAATACTTTAATTCATTCCTGTAATTGTCTAGCCTTTAATGGCGATCAGTTCTGTAAGCATGAAGTTTCAGTTTTATTGACAAAAATGTCCGGGGAAATCAAACCCAAGCAAGGAATTGAAATAAAGCGTAAAAATCGCCGTAATAATCCTCAAAACGAAACAAATGAAGTACCCAATCTGATAGCAAAACTTGAGCTACCTGAACTCAGACATTTAATTATTGAATTTACAGATATCAATCAGGATGCGAGAAATTATTTTATTAGCAAACTCAGTAAACCAGAGGAGGCTGATATAAAAGACCTAGAAATCCTGTTTAGAAAATTGTTCCGGAATATTCGGTATTCAGGTGATTGGGGATATTATAATAATCGTCTTGATGAAATATTTCAGGATTCACTTCAACTGTTCCAATACTTAACGATTACCAAAAAAACATGTATCTTCTTGCTCGAACAAGCCTATTGGCTTGATAAACGGCTTACTAGTATAGATGATTCCGATGGAATTATTCAAGGCCTTCAGGATGAATTAATTTGTAAAGCATTAAATGGTATTGCGCTTGGTGAATTGACGCTTAGTGATATTTACGAATTTACCTCTAGAGATTCAAATTTTGATTTTGCTACAAAATTGATAGAATTTATTTTGGAAAACATCAATGATCTAGCATATATCAAACCCTTACTTGAGAAGCTTGAGATCACTCTCTACAGAGCAGATAAGGACTTTGGACAAGCAAATCACTATATGAAAAATATTTTTTTTCATTTTTTAGCAAAGTTTGATCCGGAAAAATTTGAGTCTTTGGCATTAGAATTTTACAAAAGTGATAATAGTATTAAACAAGATTTATTGGACTTTTATTTCTTGCAGAAGAATTATACGAAATTTGTAGAAATTTATGGTGAATTCGATAATTTATATTTTTGGGGATATGAAAAGCTGGAGAAAGCATTTGAGGAATTACATGACAACGAAAAGCTAATGCTACTCTATTCTAAACTCATAATATTAGGCTATGGAAAAAAATATCTAGAAAAACTTTACAAAATTGTCCGTAATAAATCTGGCGAAAAAGGCTGGATAAATTTCCGGAATAACCTTATCAAAAGTACACCTTCCAAAATATTGAAGGCTGACTTATGTATATTGACCAAGGACTACGATCTTGCAGTCGAGATACTATTGAACAATCCTGAAAAGGATTATACAGGTAAAATTGATGATCAAAAAATATCCGATTATGCAAACAAATTTTCGATAATCTCACCAAAACATGCAATTAAACTGTTTGAATTTTTGTTTGAGGAAGAATTTAATTCCATCAAAGGCAAAAAAAATAGTTATGGCTATATTTTGCTTCTTTCCAATAAACTTTTAGTGCTTAATGATATGGACTTTTTAAAGCACAAAACAGAATTTGTATATCAAAATTTGCCGACAAAGAAGAAGTTGATTGAAGAGTTTAAAAGAATATTAAAGAATTGAGAATATTTGAAATGTTTTATTAAATATGCGGAAACCCTTAATTCTCTTTCCCCCATCCATAATTCATCATTCATAATTTATAATTCACTTTTCCTTCCTCTTTGCCAGCAATACTGAAACTCCAATTAGGGGGATTGCTCCTAGCATTATTGGAAGCGCATTTTGACCTGTTTGGATCAGCGACAAAAGTGACCCTGCTACTCTGGCACTTGAAAAATCCACCCACCCGAGATCCTCTGACCAGGCATATCCTGATATTCCACCAGTAGTTAAATTTACAGTCGCATTGCTGTTGTAGTTCGTAAAATCTATCACTCCATCGGTATTGGATGTAGATGCAAGTCCAGAAATTCGTCCAGTTGTCAAATTCACTTTCGCAGGATTTAAGCCCCTATTATTATCAAAATCTACCCAGCCCAACTCATCTGACCAGACAAATCCGCTCAAGTCGCCGGTAGCAGAGTCGACAGTGATATCACTATTGTTGGTATCGAAGAGAAATGTACCGCCGGTGCTGACGATCTGTGCGGTGCCGTTAACTTT
>Ga0194063_10000605_pt1 | contig 25420 bp, 25 predicted proteins | sample SepL3720m_MetaG_FD_155459 | JGI IMG/M metagenome (GOLD analysis project Ga0194063, IMG submission 155459) | Anoxic zone freshwater microbial communities from boreal shield lake in IISD Experimental Lakes Area, Ontario, Canada - Sep2016-L373-20m | ecosystem: Environmental > Aquatic > Freshwater...
CAGATCAACAACGCCTCCCGCTCGTTCGCGCAGGCAGGCTCGACGTTCAAGCCCTTCGCCCTTGCTGCCGCAACGGAGAAGGAAGTGCCGCTCAGCTCGATGTGGAACGGCGACTCTCCGGCCACTGTCGACGGTTACACGTTCAACAACTACAGCAACAAGTCGTACGGGCCGGTGAACCTCCTGCAGGCGACCGAGAACAGCATCAACTCGGCCTACGTCGAGATGGAGTCGAGCATCGGCGTGAAGTCCGTGGCCGACGCCGCGATGCGCGCGGGCGTGCCGGCGAGCACACCCGGCATGAACCTGAAGAACCTCGACCTCACTTTCGTCCTCGGCACCGCATCGCCCTCGGGGCTCGACATGGCGTCGGCCTATGCGACGTTCGCCGCGCGCGGCACGCACTCGCAGACCACGGTCATCAAGAAGGTCATCGGCCCGAACGAGGGCCTGCTGTACGAATACGCGCCGAAGACCAACTCGGCATTCGACAAGCCGGTGGCCGACACGGTCACCTACGCGCTGACCCAGGTCGTGCAGAAGGGCACCGGTTTCGCAGCACAGGCGTTGCGCCGACCGGCCGCCGCCAAGACCGGCACGACCGACGACAACAAGAGCGCCTGGTTCGTCGGCTACACGCCGCAACTGGCGACCGCGGTGCTCATGGCCAAGGAGGCGTCCGACGGGACGCCCATCTCCATGTCGGGCACCGGCGGCTTGGCCACGGTGACCGGTGGCTCGTTCCCGGCAGCCATCTGGACCTCGTTCATGTCCGCCGCCCTGCAAGGCCGCCCCGTCAAGGCGTTCGCGCCGCCGCCGGACGGGTCGATCCCGCCGGCCAACTGCCCGATCACGTGGGACGGAGTCAGCGACGTGCCCTCCGGCTGCCCGACGCCAGCGGTGAACGAGTTCGTTCCCGAGCCGAGCCCCACGGATACACTTCCGACCGATTCGCCGACTGCCGTGGCCCCGACGCCGGAGACCACGCCGAGCCAGCCGCCGGACGGATCAGTGTTCAGCCCGACGGCCGCACCCCCGGCCAGCCAGGCGCCACCGACCGGGGAAGGCAGACCACAGTGACCGAAGGCGGGCCCGTCGGCGTCCAGGCCGCCGAGCCCGCTGATTCCCTCCGCCCGACTGCGGTGGTGGAGCCGGTGCGCGAGGACCCGATCGTCGCGGCGAGCGTGGGCGCGATCGGCGGGCCGATGGGCCGATGGGCCAAGATCGGCGCCTCGTGGTGGAACCCCCTGCGCATCGTCATCGCGCTCGCGGCGTTCGGCTACATCATCGGCTTCTGGCTCGACATGGGCTGCCGCAACGAGTTGTGGAAGTCGCCCGAGCGGTACGAGCACCTCTGCTACACCGACATCGCCCCGCTGTACTCCCTGCGCGGTTTCGCCGACAACCTGATTCCGTACCTGCAGTCCGGGGGGCATCAGTATCTGGAGTACCCGGTGCTCACCGGTGCCTTCATGGAGGTGGCCGCCCTCATCACGACGGGCCTGGACCGGATGCGCGGTGGGGTCGACACGCTGACGACCTTCTTCGACGTCAACGTGGTGCTGCTGTTCATCCCACTGGCGATCGCGGTCGCGGCGACCGCGCTGACGGTCCGCAGGCGGCCGTGGGACGCCGCGATGGTGGCGCTGGCTCCGACCATGATCCTGGCGGCCACCGTCAACTGGGACCTGCTTCCGCTCGCGTTCGGCGGCGTGGCCATCCTGCTGTGGTCGAGCAAGCACCCGTTCGCGTCCGGAATCCTGTTGGGCCTCGCGGTCGCAGCCAAGTTCTACCCCGTGCTGTTCCTTGTCGGCTTCCTGCTGCTGACCATTCGGGCGGGCACGTGGAGGGCGTTCGCACGGCTCGTGGCCGGAACGGCCGTCGCGTGGCTGGCCGTGAACGTGCCCGTCGCCCTCGCCAACTACGAAGGCTGGGTGACCTTCTACCGCTTCAGCAGCACCAGGGGCGTCGACTTCGGCTCAATCTGGTTCGCATGGACCGAGGTGGGGCTCCAGGGTGTCTCGCCCGAACTGCTGAACCAGGTAGCGACCGGCAGCTTCCTTGCGCTGTGCGTGGGCATCGGCTGGGTCGTGCTGTCGGCGCCGCGCCGGCCACGACTGGCCTCGGTGCTGTTCCTCGTGATCGCCGCCTTCGTCCTGACCAACAAGGTCTACTCGCCGCAGTACTCGCTGTGGCTGGTGCCACTGGCCGCCATGGCCCGGCCACGCTGGCGCGACTTCCTCATCTGGCAGGTGGGCGAGGTCATCTACTTCGCCGGCATCTGGTGGTTCCTCGTCGGATACGGAATCGAGGGCACCAAGGGCCTCACCGGGCAGCAGTACGCCGCCGCGACCTTCGTCCACGTTGCAGCGACGCTGTACTTCGCGGTGATGGTCATCCGCGACATCTACAACCCGTCGAAGGACCCGATCCGCAGCGACGGCTTCGGCGCTGACGAGGACGACCCGGGCGGTGGCGTGTTCGATCGGGCGCCCGATCGCATCACGCTAGGCCGAGGACCGCATCAAACCGCGACGTCGTCAGCCGAACCTCCGCACGAAGCGGATCTCCTACCGCAGGGATGACGCAGCCCTTGGGCAGCCAGATCATCGAGGTGTGCTGGTGCGGCGGCTCGGCGAACCAACGCTTCTTGCCCGCCCAGACGAACGGTGACAGCGCTCGACCTGCGGCATCGAGTGCTCCGGTGCCTGCCGTCACCACCCGCTGGCGCACCGTGGCCGCAGGCGTGGGGGCGGCGAGGCCGATGCCGTGCGCCGTGCCGCCGGAGACGACCACGAGGGTGCCGTCCTTGGGCCCGGTGCGCTGGCGGTAGCCGACGTGCGTGCCGCTGGGCAGCGGATGCACGGCGAGCACCGTGCCCGCGGGAACGAAGGCGCCGCGATCGCCCAGCCACAGCCGCGTGCCGATGCGCGGGCGCAGCATCACGTCAGGCACGGCTCGGACCACGGCCGCCAGGTCCGCGTCGTCGAGGTGGGACACCCATACCCGACTGGCCGGGGAGTTGTGTCCTGACCAGACCTCGGTCTCGGCCTGCCACAGCCCGGCCCATCGGGTGACCTCGCGCACGCGGGCGCTGCCGAGTGCGGCGCGCTTGGGCTCGACCTCGTCCGCGGGCTGCGCGATCGGCATGTGCAGCGCGAGTCCCTCGACGAGCACCTTGCCCATGGCGAACGCCTTGCGGACGTCCGCGTCGGCGAGGGCGCTGAGCAGCCCGGCCTCGTCGAGTCCGAAGCGATGCATCGAGGTCTGCGCCTCGAGGACGACGCGGACAGAACCCGGACCGTCGGCCAGCGCAAGCAGGGCCTCCTTGGACGCGACCGTGCGGATCACTCGCCCTGCGTGCAGGCGCTGGCCCAGCCGCCACCAGGCGTCGGCCGCGAACGCGTCACGCGGCTCGAACGGCTCGAGCACGATGATGTCGTACGTGCCCAGCTCGGCGACCTCGTCGACCTCGAAGATGGTGCCGACGGCCACCGTGTCTGCGCCGATGCGCAGGCACTCCTCAGCAAGGACCCGCTGCCCGACGCCGTAGCCGTTGCCCTTGACGACGGGCACGATGGGTGCCCCGGCCCCGCGCAGGACGGAGTCGACGACCTCGTCGATGTGCCTGCGCCACCGCTGTGCGTCGATCGTGACGGCGAATGCCATGTGGGCCCCTAGCCTCGTCGGGATTGATACGCCTGGAAACCCTTGGCCCACAACGGCCGCAGGATGTAGTCCCACTCGCCGGCGTACTCCTGTGCGAAGCCACCGGTGCCCACCTTGAACTGCACCAGTCCGTACAGGTGGTTTGCCGGGTCGAGGGTGTCGGAGATGCCGCGGAGGTCGTAGATGTGGCAGCCGGCGGCGTGGGCGTCGCTGATCATCCGCCACTGCAGGGCGTTGGACGGTCGCACATCGCGGTCGGCGGTCGTCGAGGCACCGTAGGAATACCAGGCATGCGTGCCGACGCGGATCATGATCGTGGCGGCGGCGAGGTGCCCGTCGAAGTGTGCGCAGTACAGCGACATCCGCTGCTCGCGCGAGTTCAGTCCGTCCCACATGCGCTCGAAGTACGACAGGGGCCGCGGGTTGAAGTGGTCGCGCTGCGCGGTCTCCACATACACCGAGTGGAACTGTGCGAGGTCCTCGCGCGTGCCTTGGGTGACGACCACGCCGGCCTTGTCTGCCTTGCGGATGTTGCGGCGCCACAACTGATTGAAGCCCGTGAACACCTCGTCGAGGGTGCGGTCCGCGAGGGGAACCTGGAAGACGTAGCGCGGCTGGAAGTCGCCGAAGCCGGCGCCCGTCGACTCCTGCTGGAGCCAGCCCGCCGCGCGCAGCCGTTCGACGACCTTGGCGCCCGGCCCGGAGTGCCAGTCGGCGAGCACCTCGCTGATGCGCTGCGGAGGGTTCGGATTGTCCCCGCTCCACTCGGCCATCGCGGCTTTGATCGTGTCGGCCTGCCAGCGGCGAAGGGTGACCGGCGGACCCATCTTCACCTGGAAGGCTCCCTTGCTCCGGCAGTGCTCGAGGAGGGGCGCGAGCCAGTCGTCGAGAGTCAGGTGCGGATGCTCGTGACGCAGCCAGTCGATGTCCGGGCCCTCGGGCAGGTAGGCGAGCGACCGCTGCGGCAGCTTCGGCACCGGCCGGAACAGCACCAGTCCTGCGCCGATCAGCCGAGAGGACTCGAACCAGCCGATCGACTCGCAGCGCCAGCCGAGCTTGATTGGGCCCCACTCGGGCAGTTGCAGGAAGGACACGGACTCGCGACCGGCGACCCACTCGGCGTGCTGGGCAGCTGTGATGGTCCGCACGGTGACACTCACGCGGCACCCTCAGGATCGACGAGGTCGATGACGACGGGCGCATGGTCGGACGCGCCCTTGCCCTTGCGGGCCTCCCGGTCAATCCAGGTGTCCTGCACGAGGCTCGCGAACGGCGCGTTGGCGTAGACGAGGTCGATCCGCATGCCCCAGCCCCGGTGGAAGGCGCCGTTGCGGTAGTCCCAGAACGTGTACGGCTCGCCCTTGAGTGCCCGCGGCATGACGTCGACGAGGTCGCCGGCGCGCAGGTCGGCCAGCGCGGAGCGCTCGGCGGCGCTCACGTGAGTGGAGTCGGCGAACTGCGCGATGTCCCATACGTCGGTGTCGGCCGGCGCCACGTTGAAGTCGCCGATGATGGCGAAGGGCTGTGCGGGGTCGGCAGCGAGCTCGGAGGCAGCGGTCGCGCGAAGCGCCTTGAACCACTCGAGCTTGTATGCGTAGTGCTCGTGCTCGATCTCGCGGCCGTTGGGGACGTAGACGCTCCACAGCCGGACGCCTCCGCAGGTGGCGCCCACGGCCCGGGTCTCCACGACGTCCTCGTACGGCGGCTGGCCGGACAGGTCGAGGGTGACGTCGGCCAGGCCCACGCGGCTCAGCACAGCCACGCCGTTCCACCGGCCGTTCCCGTGCGCGATTGCCTCATACCCGAGTGCCTGGATCGGCAGGTGCGGGAAGTCGTCGGACGTGCACTTGAGCTCTTGGAGCGCCACGACGTCGGGCTGTGCTGACTCCAGCCACTCCAGCACCCGGGGCAGGCGGGCACCGATCGAGTTCACGTTCCAGGTGGCGATCCGCACTCGCTCACCCTAACGGCGGCGCTCGGTCGGTCAGGCCACCGCGAGGCCCGGTTCCATAGACGAGGCAGTGGCGGGGCGGAAGCGCGTGCGGCGGCCTGTGGAGGACGGCCGATTTCTCCGCGCGAGGGGTCCGCAGGTAGTCTTCGTGGGCAGCCGTCGGGGTCCGTCCCCGGGCAGCACGCGAAACACCCTCCTGTCACGGATCGACCGTGGCCGTTTAGTCCGAAGGAGGTGGGTTGTTTTCATGCGTCATTACGAGGTCATGATCATTCTGGACCCCGACCTGGAAGAGAAGACCATCGCTCCCAGCCTGGAGACGTTCCTCAACGTCGTCCGCGCTGACGGGGGCTCCGTCAACCAGATCGATATCTGGGGCCGCCGCCGCCTGGCCTATGAGATCAACCATAAGGCCGAGGGCATCTACGCCGTCATCGATCTGACCGCGACTGTCGATGCCGTCAAGGAGCTCGATCGCCAGCTGTCGCTCAACGAGGCCGTCATGCGCACCAAGGTGACGCGCCCCCTCGAGACCAAGGCCGCGGCGGGAGCCGAGTAGTGGCCGCGGGCGACGTCAACATCACGGTGGTGGGCAACCTCGTTGCCGATCCCGAGCTGCGCTTCACCCCAAGCGGCGCGGCTGTCGCGAACTTCCGAGTGGCCTCCACTCCCCGCATTCTCGACAAGACGACCAATGAGTGGAAGGACGGCGAGTCCCTCTTCATCACCTGCAACGTCTGGCGGCAGTACGCCGAGAACGTTGCAGAGTCGCTCACCAAAGGCATGCGCGTCATTGTCACGGGTCGGCTCAAGCAACGCTCGTACGAGACTCGCGAGGGCGAGAAGCGCACGGTCGTCGAGATGGACGTGGATGACGTAGGCCCGGCGCTGAAGAGCGCTACCGCCAAGGTCAATCGCGTTCAGCGTGACGGCGGCGGGTTCGGCGGCGGTGGCGGTGGCGGCGCAGCAGCCGCAGGATCGTCCGACGACCCGTGGGCATCTGGTTCATCGGCCGGCGGAGCCGGCTTCGACGAGCCCCCCTTCTAGGCAGCAGACAACCCCACAGACATGGGGTGCCGCAGGGCACCAACCTGACAGGAGCACGACAGATGGCACGGGACAACAAGAACACCGAAAAGAAGCAGTCCTCGCGCAGCAACAGCAAGGACAAGATCGTCAAGGCGAAGGCCTGCGCGTTCTGCAAGGACGGCGTCAAGGGCATCGACTACAAGGACACGAACCTGCTCCGCAAGTTCATCTCCGATCGCGGCAAGATCCGCGCTCGCCGCGTGACGGGCAACTGCACGCAGCACCAGCGCGACATCGCCATGGCCGTGAAGAACGCCCGCGAGGTGGCACTTCTCCCCTACACCTCAACCGCGCGCTGATCCGCCGGAACGAAAGAACAGGACAACCGATGAAACTCATCCTCACCCAGGACGTCTCAGGTCTGGGCGCCCCCGGCGACGTCGTCGAGGTCAAGGACGGCTACGGCCGCAACTACCTGCTCCCCCGTGGCTTCGCGATCAACTGGACGCGCGGCGGCGAGAAGCAGGTCACCCAGATCAAGCGTGCCCGCAAGGTGCGCGAGGTCCGCGACCTCAGCCACGCCAACGAGATCAAGCAGGCCCTCGAGGCCAAGACGATCACGCTGACTGCCCGCGCCGGTGACGGCGGCCGACTCTTCGGCTCCATCACCACGGCCGATGTCGCCGACGCCGTCAAGGCTGCAGGCGGCCCGGTCCTCGACAAGCGCAAGGTGTCGCTCTCGGCGCCGATCAAGACCGTGGGCAAGCACGCCGCCTCGGTCGAGATCCACCCGGATGTCACCGCGACAGTGACCGTCGAGGTCGTTGCAAGCTGACCCTCGATTCGCCACAGTAGGGACACGCCCGTCGGGGTGTGTCCCTACTGCTTCTTGGGGCGATGACCGAGGAGGGGTCATGGGTTTCGGAGAGTCGATCAGGACGGTCTTCGGCAACTACGCGTCGTTCAGCGGTCGGGCACGGCGCTCCGAGCTGTGGTGGTGGGTGCTCTTCGTCGTCATCGTGAGCGCGGTGCTTGCGGTCATCGACACGCTCCTCGGCTGGCGGTTCGGCGGCACGACCGTCACGACTACCGTCAACGGCGTCACGACGAACACCCCCGGTCCGAAGGCTGGGGGTGTGCTGGAGGGCATCTGGGCCCTGGTCATCCTGCTCCCGGGGATCTCCGTGGCGGTGCGACGGCTGCATGACACGGGCAAGAGCGGCTGGTGGTGGTGGCTGAACATCATCTGCTGCATCGGCGGGCTCATCCTGCTGATCTTCTACATCCAGAAGTCGGAGCCGGCGGAGAACAAGTACGGGCCCGTTCCCGCGTGAGTAGCGCGGCACGCTAGACCTCGAGGGGCCTGTCGCCCCGGGCGGTTCATGGCAGGCTAGGCCCATGGATCCGGTGACCAGCGTGCGCACCTGCTTCACCAAGTACGCCACCTTCGACGGGCGGGCCACCCGTTCGGAGTTCTGGTGGTTCTATCTGTTCACGGTGATCGTCATCGGGGTGCTGTACGTGTTCCCGTTCTTCTTCAGCGTCCTGGCGGCCGCGACACGCGACTCCGGGATCGCCCCGCTGTTCAGCATCATGTCCCTGATCAGCAACCTGGCGCTGTTCGCTGCCTCAGTCGCCGTGGCGATCCCACTCCTCGCCGTCGGCTGTCGGCGCCTGCACGATCGAGGCCAGTCCGGCTGGCTTCAGATGCTCCTGCTGGTGCCGTGCGGGAGCATCGTCCTGATCGTCTTCTGGATCCTCGAGGGCACTCCTGGGGTCAACGGCTTCGGTCCGCCGTCGACCTGATCGCCCGATTGTGCGCGCCTGAGTGGAAAGCGGCCCCACGTTGGCGAACAATGTGGGCATCTGCCCGCTCCGGAGGAGTCAGCCATGTCGTTCGGTGAGTCTGTAAAGACCTGCATCAACAAGTACGCGACGTTCGATGGCCGGGCCACGCGCTCGGAATTCTGGTGGTTCTACCTGTTCACCGCCATCATCGGCTTCATTGCCTACCTGCCCGGCTACATCTTCATGATCGCCGGCGGAGCCAACACCCCTCAGGGCGAGACGCCCGGCTTCTTGTTCTGGCTGGGCGTGATCCTGCTGATCATCGGCGGCCTGCTTGTCCTCGCGCTGTTCATCCCCCTGCTTGCCGTGGGCTGTCGGCGCCTGCATGATCGCGGCCAGTCCGGCTGGCTGCAGCTGCTGCTCGTCGTCCCGTGCGGCAACATCGTCCTGCTGATCTTCTGGATCATGGAGGGCACCCCGGGCGACAACGCCTATGGACCAAAGCCGGCATAGCCGACATTGACGGGTAGAGGGGCCGCGGCTGTGCCGCGGCCCCTCGCTCGTTGTTCACCGGCCCGCCACGCGCGACTTTGCCTGAAGTGCGTGCATTCAGGCAGCGACGGGCGAACAATGACGCTCGGATGCCCGCGCAGCAGCATGGGCTTCAGCGGAGGAGGGGTTATGGGTTTCGGTGAGGCACTCCAAAAGGGCATGTCGAACATCGGCAACTTCGAGGGGCGGGCAACTCGTCCGGAGTTCTGGTGGTTCGTGCTGGGCGTGTGGATCGTCGAATTCGTGGTCGTGCTGCTAGTCAGCGCGGTCTTCCGCGGTGGCTTTGGCAGCTTCCTCACGTTCGTGATCTGGGTGGTCGCCTTCCTGGCGATCCTGTCCGTCGCCATCCGGCGCCTGCACGACGTAGGCCAGAGCGGCTGGATGGCCATCTTGTGGTTCATCCCCTGCGTGTTCTTGATTCCGCTCTACTTCGCGATCCAGCCGAGCCAGGGCCCGAACCAGTTCGGGCCGCCGCCGGCCTGATCGCCTACTCCTTCGAATCGAGCAGACCGCTGACGACACCGTCGGCGGCCTGCTCGATCATTGTGAGCACGGCTTCGAAACCCTCTGGTCCGCCGTAGTACGGGTCCGGCACGTCGAGGTCCGGGTGCGGCTCGGCTAGCTGGGACAGGTTCGGGTCGTAGGAGCGCATCATGCGGAGCTGCGGCTCCTGGCCGCTGCGGGCGATCAGCCTCTGCAGGTCGGCGTAGTTGGCCTCGTCCATGGCCAGCACCAGGTCGATCTCGGCGAACCAGTTCGGGGTGATCTGGCGGGCGGTGTGGTCGTGCTCGTAGCCGTGGGCGTCCAGGACGGCCAGGGAACGGGGGTCGGCTCCCTGCCCGAGGTGCCAGTCGCCGGTGCCAGCGGAGTCGACGACCACTTGGTCGGCCAGTCCGGCCGCCGCCAGCCGCTGGCGCAGCACGGCCTCGCCGATGGGTGAGCGGCAGATGTTGCCCAGGCACACGACGGTGATCCGGTAGGGCTGAGCGTTGGTCGAGAGCGAGGTCATGACCGGAAGGCTAGCGAGCGACTCAACATACTTTTCATCCACAGGCTTGGGACCGCGTAGTACCCGCTCCCACGAGGGAATCTTCGCAGGAAAAACAGTTGAATCCACAACCTATCCCCACGTCGCGAGCAGGTCGAAGGCCACCTTTCCTCATGTTTTCCACAGGGTTGTCCACAGCCCCGATAGACACCCGCCGAGGTCCTCCGTACGTTACGAGGGCGTGCTCGATCAGGGCCGTCAGACCCCGGGTGTAAGCAGGTGGTCGTGGACGAGATCGCGGACCGAGTACGCGTCATGGTGAAGGGGGATCGGTGAGCGTCGCTGAACTGCACGTGGCCAACGACGCCCCCGGCCCGGACCGGACTCCCCCCAACGACGTCGCCGCAGAGCAGTCCGTCCTCGGCGCCATGCTGCTGTCCAAGGACGCCATCGCCGACGTCGTCGAGGTCCTGCGTGAGGGCGACTTCTACCGCCCGGCGCACCAGGTCATCTACGGCACGATCCTCGATCTCTACGGCCGGGGCGAGCCCGCCGACGCGGTCACCGTCGCCGCCGATCTGACCCGCATCGGGGAGCTCAACCGGGTCGGCGGTGCTCCGTACCTGCACACCCTCGTGTCGATGGTGCCCACCGCGGCGAACGCCGGTTACTACGGCCGCATCGTCCGTGAGAACGCGATCCTGCGCCGGCTCGTCGAGGCGGGCACCCGCATCGTGCAGATGGGCTACGCCGGCACCGGCGACGTCGACATGATGGTCGACCGCGCTCAGGCCGAGGTCTACGACGTCACCGACCGTCGCACGAGCGAGGACTACGCGCCGTTGCGCGATCTCATGGGCGACACCCTCAACGAGATCGAGGCCATCTCCAACCGTGGCGGCGAGATGGTCGGGGTCCCCACCGGGTTCGCCGATCTCGACGCGCTCACCAACGGCCTTCACCCCGGCCAGCTCATCATCGTCGCGGCCAGGCCGGCTATCGGCAAGGCGCTGGCGCTCGAGACCCCCATCGCCACACCTCATGGCTGGACGACGATGGGTGACCTGCAGGTGGGCGACTTCGTCATCGGCGACGACGGGCGCCCGTGCCGGGTCTCCGGCGTCACGCCGTTGTGGGAGCACCGTCCGTGCTTCCGGGTGACCTTCTCCGACGGCACGTCGATCGTCGCGGATGCCGAGCACGAATGGCTGACAGACACCCGGGCGTCACGCAAGTCGGCGCAGGCAACCGCGGCGCAGTACAGCGGATCTCGCCGCCAGCGCACGTTCACGCAGGTCCGCACCACACGCGAGCTCGCCGAAACGGTGCGGTGCGCCACGAAGGACCGAAGGCTGAATCACTCGGTCACGAATGCCAAGCCACTTGAGCTTCCCGAGCGTCAACTTGCCATTCCGCCGTACGTGCTCGGTGTGTGGCTCGGTGACGGCACGTCGGCAGCAGCGCACTTCACCTCGGCGGATCCTGAGATCGCAGCGCACGTCGAAGCCGAAGGCATCGACGCGCCGTATCTCGGGAATCTCCGCTACGGGCTTAGACTTCCGGGCGGGTCAGTCCAGGCGATCTTGAGTTCGATGGGCGTGCTCGGCAACAAGCACATCCCAGCCGACTACCTGCGCGCTTCGGAGCGGCAGCGCCGCGACCTGCTCGCGGGACTCCTCGACACTGACGGCACGGTGACCGCGAACGGGAATGTGCAGTTCACCACGACCTCGAAGGTCCTCGCAGATGGCGTGTACGAGCTCATCGTCAGCCTCGGCTACCGGTGCTTAGTCAGTCCCAAGGCGGTCAAGGGTCGGACGGCGTCGTCGTCGATCGCCTTCAACCTGAACTTCTCGACGCACGACCAGGTGTTCCGGCTGCATCGCAAGGAGATCGCGCACAAGGAGCGCACGCGGCACATGTCCGATGCTCGTCGTAGGTCGCGCTTCATCGTGAGCGTCGAGCGAGTGGCCAGCGTCCCAGTCCGCTGCATCGAAGTAGACAATCCCTCGCATATGTACCTCGCTGGCAAGGCCATGGTCCCCACCCATAACAGCACGCTGGGCGTAGACATCGCTCGGTCGGCGTCGATCAAGCACGGCCTCACCAGCGTCATCTTCTCCCTGGAGATGAGCCGCAACGAGATCGTCATGCGCCTGCTCTCAGCAGAAGCGCAGGTGCCGTTGCACCACATGCGCGCGGGCACGATGAGTGACGCGGACTGGACGAAGCTGGCCGGCAAGATGGGCTCGGTCAGCGACGCGCCGCTGTTCATCGATGACTCGCCAAACATGACGCTCATGGAGATCCGGGCGAAGTGCCGACGCCTCAAGCAGCGTCACGACCTTCGCCTCGTCGTCGTCGACTACCTGCAGCTCATGACCAGCGGCAAGCGCGTCGAGAGCCGCCAGCAGGAGGTCTCGGAGTTCTCCCGATCGCTGAAGCTGCTCGCCAAGGAACTCGGCGTGCCCGTCATCGCCATCAGCCAGCTGAACCGTGGTCCCGAGCAGCGCGTCGACAAGAAGCCGATGCTCTCCGACCTTCGCGAGTCGGGGTGCCTGCCGGCCACGACGCGAATCATGCGCGCGGACAACGGCGTCGAGGTCACGCTCGGCGACCTCTTCGCTGCGGGCGTGACCGACATCCCGGTGTGGGCCCTCGATGACTCGCTCCGGTACGTGCCCAGCACGATGACGCACGTCTTCTCGACGGGGCGGAAGGAGGTCTTCCGGGTCCGCACCGCGAGCGGTCGGATCCTTGAGGCAACGGCCAATCACCCCATGCTCACCTACACCGGCTGGAAGCCCTTGGGGGAGTTGCCCGTTGGCTCTCGCCTGGCCATTCCGCGGCACGTACCAGCGCCGCAGAGCGAGGTCAGCGACTGGACTGATGAGCGTGTCATCGTCCTTGCGCACATGATCGGTGATGGCTCGATGCTGGCCCGCCAGTCGATCCGCTACGCGACGAAGGATCCCGCCAACATCGAGGTCATGGCCGAGTCGACCGCGCGGGCTTTCGACATCCGCGTCAGCCGTGACGAGTACGCGGCCGCCCGCTGCACCACGCTCAGGTTCACGAGCGTGCGGCCGGTCACCCACGGGGTCCGTAACCCCGTCGCCGCGTGGCTGGACGACTTGGGGCTGTTCGACAAGCGCAGTCACGAGAAGTTCGTCCCCGAGCCGGTGTTCTCCCTCCCCAAGCGTCAGATTGCTCTGTTCCTGCGGCACCTCTGGGCAACGGACGGCTCGATCACCATGAACTCGACGGGACGCGGCGGACGTGTCTACTACTCCACCACCAGCCGCCGCCTGGCTGACGATGTCGCCCTGCTGCTGTTGCGCTTCGGCCTGAACGCTCGGATCCGGGTGGCACGCAAGAGCGGCTACCGCGACGGCTACCACGTCGACGTCTCCGGGGCTGCGGACCAGAAGGTGTTCCTGCGTCGTATTGGCGCACATGGTGAGCGCGGTCTCACGGGTACTCGACTGCTGGCCGTCCTCGAGACCGTCCACGAGAACACCAACCGCGACACCATTCCGCGCGACGTCTGGTCCGACGTCCGCAACGTCATCGCGAGCAAGGGAATGACTCACCGCGAGTTCGCGTCGGCAATGGGCACGCAGTTCTGCGGCAGCACCATGTGGAAGCGCTCCCCGAGCCGGGAGCGACTGGCGCGAGTGGCGCAGGTCCTCGATGACGCTGATCTCGAGATGGTCGCGACCAACGACGTTTACTGGGACGAGATCGTCAGCGTGGAGAGCGTGGGCGAGCAGGAGGTCTTCGACGCGACCGTGCTCGGGCGGCACAATTTCATCGCCGATGGCGTGGTGGTGCACAACTCGCTGGAGCAGGACGCGGACATGGTGGTGCTCCTGCACCGCGAGGACGCCTACGAACGCGAGTCGCCGCGAGCTGGTGAGGCGGACTTCATCGTGGCCAAGCACCGCAACGGCCCGACGTCGACGGTGACGGTTGCCTTCCAAGGCCACTACTCGCGCTTCGTCGACATGGCTCAGACATAGCCCTGTCGACGCGCAACCCTTAGCAGGACTCCCGCTATCTTGGGCTCGTGTCCTTCTCCGATTTCATAACTCAGGTGCCCCCGGGGGTGCGCCTGTTGCTGGCCTTGGCGATCACCATCGGTGTCTCGCTGGCATGCGTGAAGTTCTTCCACAATCGGATGATCCACTTCGACGACAAGAACCGGGAGGCGGCCGACAAGGCAAGGGCGGAGGCGGAAGCGCGAGAGGAGGCTGAGGAGCCGCCCATCTCCCCTAGGTATGAGGGCCCTCCCGAGACCTTCTATCTCGCTCAGCGAGTCCTCGGGCTGACCGCGACCGGGTTCGTGTTCCTGCTGGCCTTCACCCTCGCCAACTTCTGGGGCAATGCCAATGCCGCCCGCACGGCCACCGTTGACGAGGCCAGCATGTTTGCCCGGGCGGTCGCACTCTCCGCATCGATCCCCGCCGACCAGGGCGGCGATCAACTGCGAGCCGGCCTGAAGCAGTACGGCCGTGATGTCCAAGTCGTTCAGTGGCCGTTCCTGATGCACGCGGACTCCGATGCCGCTAACAACGCACAGGTGCTGGCGAGCAGTGCCGTGGGAAAGGCGACCCTCGAGGCAGGACGGGCAGGTGCCAGCAAGCTGCCGGAGTGGGGCCTGCTCACCGATTCCCTCAAGGACATGACCGCAGACGCAACGACGCGAGTCACTCAATTGCCGGGGCCCTTCGTCCCGGCGATCATCTGGGTGATTGCCATGCTTGGCCTGGTGAACCTCAGCCTGAGTGCGGCTTTCCAACCGTCGCGGATAGGGCCGAATCTCTTCTTGATTGGCATCATGGCGGGCATCACGGGCCTGCTGATCTTCCTCGTGGTGGAGACGAGCAACCCGTTCGTCGGTGGCGGCGCCGTGACGATCCCAAGCCTCGGCTAGGCAATCCCCTGCTCCAGCGGCTCGGATAGCCACCACTCCGGAGGAGGTGCGCGATGGCGCCTGGCGCAGCACGGCGAGCACACCCGGGCTGGTACGGCGCCGTTATGTCGACGGGTGTGCTGTCGGTCCTCGCGCACAACGAGCGGGTGATCTGGGGAGCCGAGTGGCTGGACTGGCTCGCGGTCGCGCTCCTGCTGATCACCACCGTGCTGGCGATCGTGCTCGCGCCTCGATACGCACGACCGATGTTGCGGTCCGGTGCGGCCCACGACCTGCTGAATGATCCGGACGCCGGCTCGATGCTGGCTACCGTGCCCGCCGGGATCCTGCTCCTTGCCGCGGCTTGGGGCACTGTCGGACCGCTGGTGATCCCCGAAGGAGCCGCGCTGACGATCGACGCCGTCTTCACGGTGATCGGCGCGATTCTGGCCCTGTGGGTGGGGATGATGTGGGCGACTTCCACTGGCCGCGGGTCGAAGGGGCTCGCCGGTGTCAACGGCAGCTGGCTGATCCCTCCGGTCTGCACGATGCTCGTGGCTGCGGCGATCGCACCGTTGGTGATTCCCAACCCCGGAATCGGCAAGGCGCTGCTGCTCGTGGGGTACGGATTCCTCGGTGCGGGCCTGGTGATGTTCATCGTGATGCTGGCGCTGCTCGTGGCGAGACTGATCTTCAATCCGGATCTGCCCAGCCAGCTTGCTCCGTCGATGTGGGTGCCCCTCGCGCCCGCCGGGATCATCGGTGTGGCGGCGATCCGACTCACGCAGGGAGCCGTCGGCGTGGGCGTCGCGGACCCGGCCACGGTGGACGTGGCTGCGGCAGTGGCCGCCCTCGGCTTCGGATTCGGCCTGTGGTGGGCGCTCTTCGCCGCACTGGACCTCGCGCGCATGCGCCGGACGGGAACCCTGACCTTCCAGCCGGGCTGGTGGGCGTTCGTGTTCCCACCCGCGGCGCTGCTGCTGTCGCTCCTTGGCATCGAGGAGCTCTTCCAGGACGATCACCTGAAATGGGTCAGTGCCCCGTTGTGCCTTGCCTTGCTGGGACTTTGGGGCTACCTCGTGGTGAAGTCGGTGCCGCGCGTCAGGTCTTGAGCTGACCGCGCACGATGCTCGTCGCACTGTGCCCGGCCTGCCCGTCGAAGTGCTCGAGACTGACGTCGACGACAGGGAACCGGGTGGGATCAAGGCCCGTGGGCAGGCTGAACGTGGCCGGTCCACCGGGGCGCAGAGTCCCGATCGCGACCATCGTGGTCGTGTCCGGCGTGGCCATCCACACCTCGTAGTACCCGTCACCGGGTGCGGGCAGTCCGGGGACCTCCACCGTCAGGGCGCTCGTCCCGTCCGTGGACTGGACTTTGGCGCTGCCCGTCACGCCGGAGTTGTCGATGGGATCGAGCGTTCCCGCGGCCACGAGTTGCTGCTGCTGCGTGGTTCCGGTCAGAGCGGTGACCAGTCCTGCACCGACGAGGAGGCCCACGACGGCGGCGCTCGCTGCTACCAGCCACATTCGAGGCCGGCGGCGCGCACGGGCCTCGTCCAAAGAGGTGACGGTGGTGTCGAGGCCCGAGCCGAGCTCGGCGGTGATGCCGGCCCACACGGATTCCGGTGGCGAGACTGGACGGTCTCCCGGCTCGATCGACCTCGCCGTGCCGACCACGGCCGCCAACTGGTCCACGCGACTTTGGCACCGCAGGCAGGTGGCCAGGTGCGCCTCGTCCTCCGGACGTGCTGACTCACCGAGGGCGATCAACGCCAGCTCGTCATCATCACAGTGCGACACCATCCACCTCCAATCTCAAGCGAAGTCGTTCGAGTGAACGACGGATATGACTCTTGACCGTTCCGAGCGGCAGGTCTAGAACACTGGCGATCTGTCCGTGGGTCAGATCCTGGAAGAACGCCAGTTCGATGATCCGTTTCTGCGGATCGCCGAGCCGGTCAATCTCGTCGGCGAGCAAGACCCGATCGATCACCACGTCGGCTCCGGGACCGTCCTCGTCGTCGAGTGAGGCCACCGCGACGGCGTTGACCCTGCGGGATTCTCGTGACCGCTCTTCCCAGTGGTCGGCAACCCTGCGTTTGGTGATAGTCAGCAGCCAGCCCGGCAGTGAGCCCTTTCCCGGATCGAAACTGGTCCGTCCGCGCCACGCTGCCACGAAGACCGCCTGGGTGACATCAGCGGCGTCTGCCTCATTTCCTATGTTGCGCAGGGCCGCGGTGTATACCAACGATGACCACCGCTGGTAGGCCTCCGCGAGGGCAGACTCATCGTCGGATCCGAACCGACGTGCAAGGTCGGCGTCGTCGGTCACTCTCCACCCCTGAGGCTCGGTTGCCACTCGCGACGGTGCAGCGAGGGATCGCCCGCCAGTATGCGTCATCGCCCTCCCGACGTCACGCCGCTGGCGGGTGGATCCCGCCGGATACTCCCTATTCGCCGGGAAGCCGGCATTCGGATGCAGTTTGAGCAGAAAAAGAAGAAGTTGAAGAATTTCTGGCGCGATTGCATCCAGCGACGGCTCCTGGCCCGAAGTAGTGGCATAACCGTCCACTGGGGGCGGACCACGACGAAAGGCTCATCATGATCCGCAAGAACACGACCCGAGTGGCTGCGCTCGGCGCCGCCGCGCTCATCGGCGCCACGGCGTTGATCTCTGCTCCCGCCGCTTCGGCTGCCAATGACGGCACCGCGTCGCTGGCCACGGTGCTCAACGTCGGCAAGGCCAAGTTCGATAGCAACGATAAGGACTTCGACGTCCTGACCAAGGCCATCGAGGCGGTGCTCGCCAACAAGCCCAACTCAGCTGTCAAGGTGCTTGCCGACGGCAACACCGCGGTGACCGCGTTCATCCCGACCGACCGGGCCTTCAAGAATCTCGCTTCGGTGCTGTCGAACAAGAAGGTCAACACCGAGGCCGGTGCGTTCAAGGTCGTTGCAGGCCTCGGCATCGACACGGTTGAGTCCGTGCTGCTGTACCACGTTGTCCCTGGTGCGACGATCATGTCTGGCGACGCGCTGAAGGCCAATGGCGCCAAGTTGAAGACCGCCCTCGCAGACAAGGTCATCCGCGTCCGTGTCACCAGCGCACCGGCAATCATCCTCGGCGACTACAACCCGAAGCTGGCGAACCCGCGCGTGAACCTGGATCAGGTTGACATCAACAAGGGAAACAAGCAGGTCGCACACGGCATCAACGCCGTCCTCCTGCCCACCAAGTAGTCCGTCGGACTGCTCGTCGGCCCCCGCTTCCCCCGGCGGGGGCCGACGAGCGCCGCGGCAAGGGGGTCGGCCGCGGACCCGCTTCGCTCGGTCAGGTGGGGCGTTGGGGACGACGCCGTACGCGTTCGCCGGACTGCCGGGCCGCCAGACGGCGTGCTGCTGCCGCGCGGTGCAGGCGCGGGACGACGAGCAGGACGTAGGCCGTCGACACGAGGCCGAGTCCGATGACGATGAGAGCCGGGGCGGCCGAGAACTGGGTCGGGATCTCCGGGTCGGAGAACCCCGAGGCGACCGCCAGCCCCGCGAAGAGAACCGCGCCGAAGGCCGCCACTGCGGGTCCAGCCCATAGACGGAACGGTCGATGCCGCTCGTTGGTGCGTCGCAGTTTCAGCAGAGCAGCGGACGCGATCGCGAAGATCGACGCCTCCAGCGCTGCGCCGACGGCGACGAGGAGCAGCCACCGGCCGGTGGCGAAGACGAGCGCGCCGACGACAGCGGACACGGCCGCCAGGACGACGACGGCAAGCCATGGCACCGCTCGCATATTCAGCTTCGCGAACGAACGGGGCAGGTTGCCTTCGCGTGCGGCCGCATAGACGAAGCGTGATGCGACCAGGAAGCCGCCGTTGAAGGTGTTGATCGCCGTCAGGATCGTCGCGGCGAGCATCCAGATCTCGCCGACCTGCCCCAGCGCGGCCTGCCCGAGGAGCAGTTGCGGGTAGGCGCTGCCATGCGCGACGTCCTTGGGGACGAGGTGATCGAGTCCGAGCGCGAACGCTGTGGCGGCAAGCCAGATGAGTACGGGGCCGATGAACAGGGCTCGGGTGATGACGCTGGGCTGGCGCGCCTCCTCCGCCGTCGTGGTGACCCACTCGAAGGCGGCGAACAGGAAGAGGGCGAACGCGATGGCCTGGAATCCGGAGAGGGCACCGTTGCCGAAGACGGCGAACGGGGTCTGCGGAACCAAGCCGGGCTTGGTGAGCGCCACGATCGACAAGAGCACGGTGCCGGCGAGCACCGTGTAGGTGACGATCGACTGGACGCGGCCGGCCATGACGATGCCGCGCAGGTTCAGCGCGGTGGCGATCGCCAGGAGTACCAGGATCCACACGTACGCAAGGGCAGGCGGTTCACCGAGGACGTGCTGGATGGCGGCGCCGATCAGGAAGGCGTCGGCCGCGATCACGAGGATCACCGTGCTCATGTACGTCAGCGTGATGATGAGCGCGGCGCGCACGCCGAACGCGCTGGCGATGTACAGCCGCACGCCCGCGGCGGTCGGCCACATTCCGTTGAGTTCGCTAAAGACCCCTGACACGACGAACGCGAGCAGTCCACCAATGAGGATCGCCAGCCAGGCGCTCGACCCCGCTGCGAACGTGGCCACAGATACGACGCCGATGAAGTTGATCGCCGCGAACGCCAGGCCCGCGGAAGTGGCCGTCGCCGTGACCGTGCCTATCGAACGCCTCAGGTGGTGGGGGTGGTGCGCCAGTCCCGTCGGGGATTCGCCCTCGCTCACACGTCCGGCCAGATGACGTAGCTGATCGCGTCAAGCCGCATGATGTCCTCCTGCGACCCGCGCACCTGGATCTCGCCGCGCAGGTACTTGGGCATCGGGTTGATGTCGCCCCAGAACATGTCGCAGAACGTCTCGGAGTCGGTCGTTACGACGATGTCCGGCACTCCCGGATGACCCTTGCCGGTGCTGACGATCTCGCCGGCCTGCACGTCCATGCTGAACAGGTCGCCGGAGTCGGAGCAGACGAAGTGCAGCAGCCTCGTCCAGTCCCGCTGCATCTTGCGCAGTCGCTCGTTCGAGTTGCAGCTGACGGTGTAGTCCGCCAACGCCTCGTCGAGTTCGTCCCAGTTGGCCATGCGGGTTCAGCCTCCCTGCGGCTGTCGTTGCGGTCGACGGCGAACCCGAGTCGGCTCCGCATCCGCGGGACCGTCGCCGCCGCGCACGGCGTCGATCGACTCGTCGAGTGCTGTCAGGAGCAGGTCGATCTCGTCGGCTCCGACGACGAGCGAGGGCATCAGGCGCATGACCGAAGGCTCGTTGCCGCTGTAGATAGCGAGGACGCCGCGCTGCGAGAGCTGGTACGACATCCGAGGACCATGTGAGTCCTCGCGGTACTTCACGCCGGTCATGAGACCACGCCCGCGCGTCTCGGCGATCATGTCGGGGTGGCGCACGCCCAAGTCCGCCAGTCCGGCCAGCAGCCGGTCGCCCATGGCCGCCGCGTTGTCGACGAGCCCCTCCTCCTCGATGACCTCGAGGGTGGCGAGCGCGATGGCGCAGGCGAGGTCGGATCCGCCGAAGGTCGACAGGTGGATGAACGGATGCGGGATGAGGAACTCGCGCATCTCCTCGGTGTAGATCGTCGCCGAGATCGCGGCCAGCGAACCGCCCAGCGACTTGGCGACGGTCATGACGTCGGGCACGACGTCCTCGTGCTGGGAGGCGAACCAACGACCGGTGCGCCCCATGCCCGTCTGGATCTCGTCGAAGATCAGTCGGGCCCCGACACTGTCGCACGCCTCGCGCGCTGCGGTGAGATAGCCGTCGGGCGGCACGACGATGCCACCCTCGCCCTGGATCGGCTCGATGATGACGGCTGCGGTGCGATCGTCCACGGCCTGCCGTAGAGCGGTCGCGTCCCCGAACGGAACGAACGCGAACTCCGGGATCAGGGGCTCGAACGGCTCGCGAAACGCGTCGCGACCGCCGGCGGACAGCGCGAATCCCGTGTGGCCGTGGTACCCGTTGACCGTCGAGACGATTCTCGGTCTACGGGTCGCGCCGCGGGCGAGCTTCAGCGCGAAGTCGACGGCCTCGCCCCCGCCGGTGCCGAACGTCGTGCAGGACAGGTCACCTGGGGAGAGTTCGGCAAGCCGCTCGGCGAGACGAGCCTTCTGCGCGCTGCACAGCAGGAAGTTGCCGTGGTCGAGGTGGTCGAGCGCGTCCTTCGCAGCGGCCACGACCTTCGGGTGCCGACGGCCCACGTTGAACGACCCCGCGGAGGTGAAGCAGTCCAGGAAGCGGCGCCCATCGACGTCCCACACCCAGGCACCGGATCGCTCGCCTTCGACGAGGTCCAGGCCCGCGGTGCGCATGACGCGCACCTTCTGCGGGTTGAGGTAGGTGCCGAAGTCGGCGAGGGCGGCTGCGCGCTGCCCCTCTCCGTCAGGGATCGCGAGGTCGGTCACACGCACATGATGTCGGACGGCATGCGGCCCACGCCGGTTATCGCGCCAGCGGTAGCCAGGTCAGCACCTTCTGGATCTGGATGTCCCAGTAGTCCCAGTCGTGGTCACCGGGACCGAAATCCACCGTGACGTCCAGGCCCCGCTCGCGCGCGGTCCCGACCACGTGCTCGTTGGCCCGGTAGAGGAAGTCCTCGGTCCCGCACGAGACGTACAGCGGCGGAATGGCGGTGGGGTCGCAGGACTCGATGAGGTGCACGAGATCGTTGACGGTGCCGGGGATGGGAGTCGGCCCGAACACCCGGGTCATCAGGGCGGCGAAGAGGGGATCGTCTGCGTGCCCGGTGTTGCTGATCATGAGGGCGCCCGAGAGGCTCGCGGCCGCGCCGAAGCGCCACGGCTCACGCAGTGCCCACTTCAGCGCCCCGTACCCGCCCATCGACAGTCCCGCGACGAAGGTGTCCTCGGGCCGGCTCGAGACCCGGAAGAACTGCTGGACCAGCCCGGGCAGCTCCTGCGACAGGAAGGTCCAGAACGGCAGTCCGGAGTTCTCGTCGGTGTAGAAGGACTTGTGCACCTGGGGCATGACCACGGCGATCCCGAGCGGCGCGATGTAGCGCTCGATCGACGTGCGACGTGACCAGATGGTGTCGTCGTCACTCAGCCCGTGCAGCAGGTACAGCACCGGCGGTGCGGACGTTCCGTGCGCTCCGTGCATACCGATCTGCGTCTCGGTGGCTTGCGGCAGGATCACCGTCATCGACGTCGACAGCCCCAGGACGTCGGAGAAGAACTCGCACCGCAGCAGTGCCATGGACCGCCCCTCGACTAGATGCGCTCGACGTCGCCGTTCGCGTTGGACTCCAAAGCCGCGGCGAACACGCGGTGGGCCATGAGCGCCTCCTCAGGACGAGCGGTCCCGAAGCGGTCGCCGAGCTCACCGACGCGCTCGGCGAAGTACGCCGCCCACATCTGCAGCAGTGCGTCGAGGAAGCCGAACTCGAAGATCCCGCCAGTCACTACCGGCCAGGCCGACGTATGGCCCGGTTGGAGCTCCTCCCACACCTGCTCGCCGTCGCGACGCGAGAACCGCTGCAAAGTGGCCGGGCTGCGCGTGGTGAACCGCACACCGCCTTCCATGCCGAGGGCCTCGAACGCCCAGGAGTTCATCTGCCCTGGGGCGATGCGTCGGGTTTCCCACAGCATCGAGAACCTGCGGGCTGCGTCAGCCGCCGACGAGGGCACGCGCAGTGCGAGCAGCGCGTTGTCCCACGTGTCGCACCGCACCATGGTGCCGTCCGGGCCAGGGCGCTCGGTGACGACGTCATCGAGCATCGCGTAGACAGTCTCGGGGAGGTAGCCCAGGCGCAGCGGGACGTGGGCGACATGCACACCGAGGTCGCCCATGACGCCGATCGCGCCGCACGTCTCGACGCGCCGCTTCCAGTTGATGCCCTTCGTACGGTCGATGTCGGACGAGTGCGAGAACGACGAGCGCACGTCGAGGATGTCACCGAGCGCACCGGACTTGGCGTACGAGTACGCGCGCAACGCCCCCGGGTAGAAGGGGAACTCGCTGGACACCCGGACGAATGCGTCGGACCCATCGATCGCGGCGACGATGCGCTCGGCTGCTGCGAGGTCGATGCCGAACGGCTTCTCTCCGAGGAAGTCCTTGCCGGCCTGTGCGGCCGCGACGTAGATCTCCTCATGAAGGTTGTGCGGGACGGCGATGTACAGGACGTCGATGGAGTCGTCGTCGACCAGGGCGCGCCAGTCATCCGTCAACGTCGTGACGGACGGGACGCGCGAGAACCAGTCGCGTGCTGCCGGGCTCGGGTCAGCGACGGCGACGACCGACGGCATGGCCGGGTGGTCGACGAGCTGGTTCCACCGGCCGCACACGACGGCGAGCTCGCGGCCCATCAGGCCGCCGCCGATGACCCCAATCCGTACCGGCTGCGATGCGCTCATGAGGCAGCGAGGATCTCGCTGGCCTTCGCGGCATCGGCGCCGTCATGCAGCATGGCCATGAGTGCGCGCGTCAGTCCAGCGGGATTCTCGTGCTGGATCACGTTGCGGCCGTAGACGATTCCCGCGGCACCCTGCTCGAGCACGACCTGGGTGCGACGGAAGAGCTCGTCATCGGGAACTTTCCCGCCGCCGCGGACCAGTACCGGGATGCTTCCGGCGATGCGGACGACCTCGTGGTAGTCGGTCGGGTCCTCGGTGGGGTCGGCCTTGATGATGTCGGCGCCGAGTTCGACGGCCTGCCGCACGAGCGGGACGATCTTCTCGAGGTCGCCGTTGACGCCGTAGCCGCCGGTGCGCGTTGCCTGCATGACGAGCGGCTCCACCATGAGCGGCATGCCGTACTTCTCACAGTCGGCCTTCGCGGCGAGGATCGAGCGGATGCAGGACTCCTTGACGGCGGGCTGGTCGGGCAGGTCGAAGAGGTTCACCACGACGCACGCGGCGTCGCGCTTGACGCCGGCGAGCGCGGGCTCGGGGATGATCAGGTCGAACATGTAGTCCGGCAGCGGCGCGCCGTAGACGTTGGCGATGTCTGTCCGCAGGACAAGCGCCGGTCGCTCGCGTCCGCCAAGGCCCTGCAGGATGCGGCTCTGCCCGATCGTCATCTGGATCGCATCGGGCGCGGCGTCGACGAGCACTTCCACGGCGGACTGCAGATCCTCGATTCCGGACAGGAAGCTGGCCTCACCGAAGAAGCCATGATCGACTGCGATGTCGAAGCAGCGCCCCGACTTCGGATTAAACAGGCGACGCATGCGGGCTGAGACGTCAGACATCAAGACTCCTGGTTGTGGCGGTCAGTCGCCCGTGATGGGGCGATGCTCAGTAACGTAACCGTCCGGAGCGGCGCACACCACAAGGAGGGTCATGTCACAGCAGATCCTCGTCGGAGTCGACTGCGGGACAACCTCGATCAAGGCACTGGCCGTCTCGCTGTCCGGCGAGGTGCTCGCACTGGCGTCCCGACCCACGCCGTGGCGCCACCACGGGCCCAATTCGGACATCGACCCGCGGGTCCTTGCCGACACCGCGATCGCGGTGTGTGCCGAGGCGGCGGGGTCGGTGCCGGGCGGAGTGGAGGTCGTCGGCATCGGGACGACGGGCATCGCCGAGGCGGGCATCCTGCTCGACTCGCACGGCGAGCCGTGCGCCCCCACGCTCGCGTGGTTCGACCCGCGTGGCGAGGCGGGGCCGATCAAGGAGGTCGTGTCCCGACGGGACTTCCAGCGGGCGACCGGCCGCCGGCTGAACTCCAAGCCGTCCTTCGCGAAGATCGTGTGGCTGCAGCGCAACATCCCCACCGCGTCGAATGCCGTGCGGCACCTGTGCGTCGCCGAGTGGATCGTCCGTGCCCTTGGCGGTGAGGAGGTGTCGGAGGCCTCACTCACGTCGCGCACCGGCCTGATGGAACTGGCGACCCGGCAGTCGTACGCCGTGGCCAACGAGGTCGTCGGCGACTTCCTGCCGAAGCGGAAGGTGTGGGCCGGCGAGTCGGCTGGGACGGCGACGGGTGACATCCCGGCTGTCCTGCGCGGAGCGGTCGTGTCCGTCGCCGGTCTCGATCACCAGGCCGCGATGCTCGTGCTCGGTGGCGCCCGAGAAGGCGCGCTGTTCGACTCGCTCGGCACCGCCGAGGCGCTGATGCGCACGGTGCGCCCGCTGTCCGCCGACGACGTCGAGCGGATGACCGACCACGACATCGACGTGGACTGGTCGGTCGTGCCGGACCACCAGGTCCTTCTTGCCGGCCGCGTGACCGGCCTGACGCTCGAGCGCGTCTCAGCGATGCTGGGGGCCACGGATCGTGAGACCCGGCGAGTCCTGGGCGAGGCAGCCCTCGCCGCATCGCGTGACGAGACAGCGCCCCGCCTCGTCGACATCAGCAACGACTCGGTCACGCTTTCGGGCATCACCGATGGCATCAACCCGGGGCTGGTGTGGCGCTGTGCAGTGGAGGACCTCACCGACTACGCGGGAGCGTCTCTCGACCTCATGGCCGAGATTGCCGGGCCGCCCACGGCCGCAGTCCTGATTGGCGGTTGGAGTC
>Ga0194063_10000607_pt1 | contig 25390 bp, 14 predicted proteins | sample SepL3720m_MetaG_FD_155459 | JGI IMG/M metagenome (GOLD analysis project Ga0194063, IMG submission 155459) | Anoxic zone freshwater microbial communities from boreal shield lake in IISD Experimental Lakes Area, Ontario, Canada - Sep2016-L373-20m | ecosystem: Environmental > Aquatic > Freshwater...
AGGGTTTTACTGTGGTTGCGGAGGCCAGATTTGAACTGACGACCTTCGGGTTATGAGTTTGTAGAAATACCTCTGGCGAAGTGAAGCAAATTGCGTTTTCCTCGGGTAAACTCGGATATTTTGATAGGTTGCTTATAGTAAATTGTGGTGAACTATGGCAAGTTCAGGTTCAGGTAAACAACATTTAAACATCAACACTCTTATAAATTCGATTCTTATTTGCACCTTCAGAACTTATACTTCTTGTTGCTACCAAGTCTTTAAGTATTACCCTCGCCCTATCTCGACTTACCCCGAGTATTTTTGATATATCTTCTGCGCTAGCAACTTTGACTTTTGCCAAATAATCTAAAATAATTTGTTCCTGCTTAATTTTTATCGCTTGTTTTTTATCGCTTGTTTTTATCGCTTGTTTTTTATCGCTTGTTTTTTTGCTTTTCAAAAAAGAAAGCGATAAAGTTATCCTCTCGGGATTAAAACTCTCAGAAATTTCTGGTTGAGGGAAACCTTCTTGCGCCCAAATTGTTTGGATTTTGTTTAGCCCGCTTCCCGCGCGATCACCAATCGAAATCAAATTAAACATTTTCACCAGCGTCACATTTCTCGGATCAGATATTCCACCGTTCATTGCATCAGCAATGCTAATTCTAAATCCACCTGGATTTGAAATAATAATTCTATCCTTCAAATGTTCCACGACAAGGCCTTGTCGTTCATAATAATTCGCATGAATAATTGCATTAACCAGGGCCTCTCTCAAAGCTTCATGCATTGGAGTATCATCCACCCTGTTTGTACCCTCAGCAATCTTGAAAGGCACCTTTACACTACTGGAAATTTTATTGTACACCTTGAAATAGAAATCAAAAAGATTTCCGCTCCAGTCTCCCGAGCTCGACACAATTCGATCACTCCAACGCGTATCTTCGTCAAGTTTCTCTTGATAATCCAAAAAGTAATTCGAGAACTCTTTTACAATTTCATTCTCATGACCAAACATCAACAAACCCGCACAAGTAGGATGCAACTTCCCTTCTGTCCCTCTAGCAATTCCGCCAATCTTTTGCAAAAAAACTTCGTCCTCTAAGCTTTCCCAGATATGACCTGGACGTTGGTGTGATAGTCTGATTCTATATCTCTTCAAACTTTCAAAATCAAACACATCCATGCCCATTCCCTCAAGAACCTTCAAATCCTGGGAAATTGCCGCTTGATCGCGCAACATGTTGTTAATTTCTTCTTTAGAACATCTATAATCGCCTTCGCCATTTCTTCGAAAAGTTCCTTTAAACGGGTTTTCACCAACATAAATCGGCTTATCCTGACGATTCGCGCGCGGAACATCAATCACAACTATTTGTTTCTCCAAATCATCTAAAATCTGAACATTACTGTTAATCAATATATTCAAACTAACGACTTGAGAATTATTAATCCCGTTCCAAAAGTCTTGAAGAGTTTTTTCGGCATTTGTCAGACCGACAATTTTATATGATTTATCGCCAGCCTCCTCAACACCTAAAACAATTTTACCTCCAGAAGTATTCGCAAACGAAGAATAAGTCTCCCAAATGCTCTTTGGAAAACCTCCCTTTGCGAGCTTAAATTCAACTCTGTTATTCTCTTTTAATTCAAGAATTTCTTCAAAATTAAACACTTTTCCTCCAGACCGCATTCAATACCTACTCAAAATTTTACCAATTACATTATACCCAAAAACTCAACTTTATGAAACTCTTTTATTGTTCTCACCGAAATTTCCCCGTACAATGATTCAGATAACAAATTCACTTCAAGGAGTTTCGCCAATGCTTTCTTTTCTCAAAACGCTCTTTCTGTCAAACACCCAAAAGGATCTTGAAATCCTCGCCCTCCGCAGCCAACTTGCTCTTTTTCAACAAGAATTCATAAACGGCAAACGCCCCAAACCCAAACTCACAAAGACATTTCGACTGCTATGGGTTTTAATTTCAAAACTCTTCGCCAACTGGAAATCTGCTCTCGTCATCGTGAAACCAGAAACCGTCATAGGCTGGCACCGTAACGCCTTCAAATTCTTCTGGAAACTCAAATCCCGAAAACGCGGTCGCCCTCAAATCTCGCCGCAGACAATCGCGCTCATCAAACGAATCCACAAGGAAAATCCTCTATTGTCGCCCGAGAAAATCCACGAACAACTGACGAACCTCGAAATTACTGATGCTCCCGCTCCAAACACAATCGCCAAATATATTCGCACCGTCAAACCACCAAACGAGAACCGCCAACAGTCCTGGCGCAACTTCATCTTCAATCACCGCAGTAAAATCTGGGCAATGGATTTTCTCGTGATTCCGACGCTGACCTTCAAACCTCTTTTTGTCTTTTTGATCCTCAGTCACAATCGTAGAAAGATTGAGCACTTCAACGTCACCGCTAATCCTACATCTGTCTGGGTTGCACAACAAATCCGCGAAGCCACTCCTTACGGAACTGAGCCGAAATACCTGGTTCACGACAATGACAAAGCCTTCACTTCAAAGTTATTACAAGACTTCTTGCTAAGCGCAAACATCAAGTCTGTTCGCACAGGATTTCATTGTCCCTGGCAAAACGGCGTCTGCGAACGTCTAGTCGGAATTGTTCGTCGAGAACTTCTTGATCATATAATTCCGATCAACGAAAAACATCTGACGAACTTGCTCCACGAATACATCCACAAATATTATAATCCGGCTCGCACTCATCAAGCAATCGAATATGAAACACCAATTCCATCAGAAAAATTTGGCGAGACAACAATTGTTGAAACTGTTTTGAAATCAACTCCAGTGCTTGGTGGTCTGTATCACAGTTATCAAAAGGTTGCTTGAATATTAAATTTTCAAAAGTCAGAACTTGCATGACTTGCTTTGCTGTGCCAGAAATATAATTTAGGTTCAATTATTGAGTTACCTGCATTCTGGAATTCGAATATTCACAATATCTAAAGTTGGAGTTGTTCTCAAAAAGTCGTTCTTCAGTGCGAAATCCTTGCTTTTTTAGTCCAGATGCATTTTTTGAAGCTTACACTCGTCATGCGACTTAATTAGTTGTAATAATTCACGTTTTCATTGTATATCCCTACGTCAACACCTAGGTTTGTAAATAGCAACTCAGAGTCTGTTCCATCAATGATTCCATCAAGATTTAAATCGTAATTAGAAACATAGCCTGCATTTCCGTAAGAGATTCCTATTGCACTAAACAATGACTCTGAATCTGATCCGTCTACAATTCCATCAACGAAAACATCTCCAGCTATAAGTGACTTGTCTAGCAGATTAACATTTGAACCAGCTACTGTTACAGCAATATCTCTGATTAAGTATCCATTTCTAGAAACAGTTACTACGTAGTTTCCGTTTGGAACAACTGCAAATGATGCAGTCTTTAATGTTAGATCCACTGTTGTATTACCAGAAGATGTTGTAGCTTTATAGGATGTTCTAATAGTAACATTAGTTTTTCCTGCTACATTCATATAGGCATTATAAACAGTGTCGCCCGTATTCACCAAACTAGCTGCAGATAAAGATCCAAGAGAAACTGTGTAGCCTGGTGGTGTTGGAGATGGAGTTGGTGTCGGTGAAGGTGTCGGAGTCGGTATCGGTGTCGGTTTAGGCTCAGGTGTAATTGTTGCGAGTTGAACATCCACCTCTTCTATTTGAAGATTGTCTAAATAGTACTCATTTTGATTAGCTCCTAAGAACAAAACGTCAATATTATATTTAGAAATACTATTGTCAAAACCTTCTGGCATTGGAGGCATTACTACGGTTGTTTCAAAAGTTGTAAATGATCCGTCTGCTGGGATTTGTGCAAATGACTTTGTGACTATTGGTTGTATTGCTTTCTTATAAAGATATACACCAGATTGATCAACCTTCCAGATCGCATAATTGATTGAAAGTAAAGGTTGACCCCAGCCTCGGCCTAAGGTTATGCCGTCAATTGCGCCAATTGGTTTAGAAACTTGAGCTGTCAATTTATAAGTCTTATTTGCAGTCAAATTCAAGTCAACGTATCCGCTATTACCACCAGCTATTCCTTTTGATAGTAATAACGCTTTTGAACCTGATACACCTTTACCATCAATAACAACGTGTCCGCCTGAAGAATCTGCGTACCAGCCAGCAGGAAGTTGTCCAACCGTTTCGCTGTCAAAGTTGTTTGAGAAAACAATATTTGGCGTTGGAGAAGGGGTGGAGTTATCCGGTGTTGCTGTCGGTACGAACGGCGTTGCTGTGGGTACAAACGGCGTTGCTGTGGGTACAAACGGCGTTGCTGTAATAACTGGGAGCGGAGAAGCAGTAAAAGCATCCCCGTAGTGGGTCGTCGTCTCAATCACATTGTAAACCTTTACAAAGTCTATAAATCCAGAACTACCAAAACCTGAACCAATCCTTGAGAACAGAATATTCCCCGATTTATAGGTGCTATCCGTAGCACTCAACAACTCAAGCATACCCATGTTATTTTCCACCTGCCAAACCTTAATCAGCCCGTTTTTATACATAACGCGGATGGTCTCATATACATAACTAGCAGATGCACCTGTATTGGCATAAGAAGTGGTCAACGTTGTTGCATTTCCGCCTGTAACTTTGTTTAGAATAATTAAGTAATTATTTACAGCCGCACCATACGTTAGTGACAACTGATAGCCATTTGCGCCAGTACCCATATCAGTAGTTCCGCTCTCGTTAAAAAAAAGATTTAAATTATTGGATGCGCTTGTTAATTTAAATGATACATCAAACATGTAATTGGACGGATTTACTGTCAGCGACCGGTACGCATAGTAGGTGCTAGAGATTGGAAGGTACAAGGCTTTTCCATCTTCTGCATAGTAGTTAGGCAGAGCGGCATTTGCAGGTGCCGGTGTAGAAATAGACGCAATTTTCCAGTCAAAATGATTAGCCTGGGAATCGTCCACAATCTGTGGAGCAATAAATGGTGTAGGATATGGGGAGGCAAGAACTACGGGTGGCGTGGCTGCTCCACCAGCAGGCGTTGTGCCCACCTGATCCCATTTCGAACTGTCAATGGATGTGAACTGGTCCGACCATTCACTATCCCCAACAGAATAATAGGTCTGGTCGTATCCTGCATTAGAAAAAGGTGAATAGAATTCCACTTCACGGAAAATTGAGCTACTACCAGTAATGTTGACCAATCTAATCTTGTCCGTGTAAACAGGTCTTGTAAATAGTATGGTTCTTTCCGTCTGACGATTTCCCCAAACTTCAGAGCCAGGTATTATTTCCCAGTCAGATCCAGTAAAGTAACTGAAATAGTACCCAGTTGGGTTATTGTTGCCTAGCGTACTTCCTTGATCACCAGACCACACCTTGACGCCTGCCACGGATTGGACAGTAGGCAAATAAAGTGTAAAGTATCCATTAATAGAAATGTTACTGCTGCTGGCCTGGCTGGCATTGCTATTGATAATTCCATCAACCAAAGTGCCCCCGTTAGATGCACCATAACCGCTATTCAGCCACGTAGCTGTAATCTTACTTCCCAAAGTCGGCGGAGTCGCGGTCGGTTGAGAAACTATAGCCTGATATGGAGCAACAGCTGAGAAATTTGCACCAAAACGTATTTCATCATAATAAGTCTTGTTAGCATTACTCGAAGCTAAAGGGAAAATACCGCGGAAGTTCATATCATTGTCTGCCTTAGAAAGCGTGAATGTGCCCGAAGGAGTTACTGGTTCTGTACCAGCTAGTGCAGGGTTTACATAGAAGTTTAAGGTTGAATTGTTATTAGTATAGGAAATCGAATAGGCAATCATATAAGTTGTAAAAAGATTACTGGAAAGTGGAGTTGTGGATCTAACATACAGATACTTGTTGGGTGCATCATAATAGTTTGCGCCTGCCCCATTGGAAATCGGCCAACCACCAGAGTTTGTCGGCACATAGAACCTCATGGTAAAATAAGTAATACCCGTTCCAGTCATCTGTGAGGCAGCACCAAAAGTACCAATAGCGACTTTCTGATAGTTTGCTGCAATAGCATTATTAGCTATTGTAGTAGCATTATGAAGAATCATTGGATGCAAGTCCGTAGTTAAGGCGTTATTGAAGTGTGTTAAATAACTTCCCCAGATGGTCGTGCCTTCTTTACCGATAAAGGCGTTTGCAGGATTGGGCGTGGCAGGCGATACCGGAGCAGGGTTGTAGGCCAAGTAATCCTTTAAAGCGCCCGTGGTTGACATGTCCAGCATCCGCATAGCAGCAGTATAAGCTGAATTCATGGAGATATCTCGTCCAGCCGTAGTCAAGTAATTACCTCCCTGAGAATAAACTAGAGCATCATTGCTTGTGACGTTAAGGCTCGTCTTGTAAGTTAAATTATAACCAACCGACCATCCACCGTTCCAGCCTGTCCCACCATTCGCATTGGCAAACGATCCGACTGGATAGTTGAATCCCTCATAGACCAGCGGATCTGTAGGTGCAGCGCTTACTGTTGCTGTGGGTACTTTTAATCCCACCAGCAAAGTGATTAGCATTGTAAAAATCAAAATCTTTGCAATTCTTTTCATTAAAAATTCCTCCCAAAAAATTTGTATCAACTATATAATTTAATTAAATTATATTATTTTAAAAAAAGCAGACAAGTTAATGGTGTGATAAGATTATATTTTATGTCACTTCACAATAATCTTACACTTGGCAGTTTTCTTGCCGTCCAAGGTCGTGACAGTTATGTAGACTGTTCCCTTTGCTTTGGACAATACTATACCAGTTGAATTTACCGTTGCAATTTTCGGATTGCTTGATTTCCAAGAAACATTTTTATTCGTAGCCTTCGACGGACTCACCAAAGCGATTAATTTAAACGTTTTGCCTTTCTTCAACGTCATAATGTTCTTATTGAGTTTCACACTATAAACGGGTTGCACCACAGTGACCTTGCAAGTTTTCGAAAAGTTGCCATCATTTGTCTTAACAGTGATGATTACAACTCCAGGAGCAAGAGCGGTAACAACACCATTACTTAAAACTTTCGCAATTTTCGCATCAGCAGAACGCCATGTAACGTGTTTATTTGTAGCGTTATAGGGCGTGATTGTAGCCGTTAATGTCTGTTTTTGTCCAACTCTCAAAGTTGTCCAAGACTTGCTAATGTTAATCCTTGTGACATAAATCGGCGCAACAGTTGGTGTCGGGGTATGATTGATAGTAGGAGTAACCGTCGGTGTTGCTGTCGGTGTTGCTGTCGGTGTTGCTGTCGGTGTTGCTGTCGGTGTTGCTGTCGGTGTTACTGTCGGTGTTGCTGTCGGCGTTACTGTCGGTGTTACTGTCGGTGTTGCTGTCGGCGTTACTGTCGGTGTTACTGTCGGTGTTGCTGTCGGCGTTACTGTCGGTGTTACTGTCGGTGTTGCTGTCGGCGTTACTGTCGGCAGAAGTGTTGGTGTCGCCGTAGGATTAATAGTTGGTGTAGCCACTGGTGCAGGTGACTCATTTGGATTTTGAGTCGGTGTTGCACTTGGCGTCACAGTTGGCGCCGATTGCTCGGAAACACCAGACCTCGGATAGCTGAGACAGGTATCCCATGCAATCTGTTGTAGTGCTTGAGCCTGTTCTGCTGTAATTGTGTCCGGTTTCAGTGTAACGCTTCCTACTGGGTTGCGCTTATACATACAGGTATACGTCATCAACCCTACCAAATACTGCCCCGCAGAGCTCAAATGCAACGTATCTGTAACTGCGTCTGCTGCTGTAAATGCAATAAAATCAGTAGCTCCGGGAAATGTACCGTTCTGTATTTGAGTACGCAGATTTTTAAGCGCTAATGCATTTGGAACAATGTTCACCTCAGAATCATTGGGGTATAAGGCGTTCATTCCGTCTGCGAAGCCTTCATTCAATATAGTATAACTTTCAAGTTCGCTGTCAAAAACACCAGGCTCGGTACTTTTAAAAAGGGGTCCCCAAGAACTATATATCATGAATCTAATATTTGGATTCTTTTCTTTAGCTTTATCATAAACCTTTTTGCCTGAAGGTATGATATTCAACAAAGTATCCCCATTATGAAATGGCTGAACGGTTATGACGTCCATGGGCGCAAATTTGTCGACGGTATAGGTCGCTGAGGCTGGATTAAACCAGGCGTTTGGAGTTCCAGAGGCATCATTTGAAAATAGCTCTGTGTAAGGATCCCCTTTAATCGGATTTGTTTGACAAGAAGCAGGTTCGACCCACGACTCCCCATATCCCATAGTTTGATGACCTACTAACCATAACAACGCCGCTCCTGGAATAGTCCATCTATGATAATCATGTGCATATCCCGCATCTTGAGAAATCGGTCCAAGCCAAGAGTTGATGGAATCTGTAAGGCTGTTGCCCAAAGAGTATGTTCTCAGTCCCACAGGAACCGGCGCATCAATGTCAACTCCGTAACCGGCCGCAAACATAGGACTAAACATGAGCCCAGTTTTAATTGCAACAGCTTTTAGCAAAATTGCCTCTCCCTGTCCAACATGAATGGGCGTCGTATATTTTATTCCCATATCTCTTGTGGGAAGTTTGTTATTTGTGGTGTAGTAAATATCCGCATCCTTTGTCGTTGTTGTAAGTGTGATGTCCAAAGGAGCGTTATAACGCCCTGACGCTATGTTTGCCACAGGAATTGCCGCCTGCGTTTCACCACCGCAGTCAAGACCTACGTACTGATCATCGGCGAGTTCACCCTCAAAAAACGTAGCAGAATTCCCATCAAACGCCATGGGTGCATCATGTCCAGGAGTTGAAACACTGCCAAAAGGCGTGCCTTTGAGTTTTACGTCTCCGTTGTAAAAACTGATTTCAGCAACCTTGGCCGATGACCCAGCTGCACCATAATATTTTATAAAGCGATATGAAGCTATGTTTGCTGAGCTATCCAAAATCACACTGCTACTTGAAGCATCGTTTGGAACAGTCGCGATAGTGATGAAGCCATTTGTCGCACTTTCATTTGAGCCACAAACAGATCCTCCACGAAGTGAAGCAGAATCCCCATTGTAAGGAGTTAGCTTTATCTTTGTAACCACATTTGGCGTGATGATATAAGGTTCTTCCAAGACTTCAGATAATGTATAGTCATCCACAACAATTTCATTAGGAGCTTTTAGACTGAAGTAGGTGGTTTTAGAAGTTGCCCCTGCGGGTACCACAAAATCAGAAGAAATGGTCGTCCACTGGTCTGAACGAAGATTTGCAAAAAGTATTTTATTAGATCTTGTACTGCAATCTTGAAAATTCAAAATTGAAGCAATGCTAAGATTGACCATTCTAGCTTTAAAAGTGCTTCTCAAAACTTTACCTACATACTTTGAGACGTCAATATTTACTTGAGGAAACGAGTTTGATCCGTTTATTACAAGACCAACGGAGGCGTTGACCCCACGTCCAGTCCCAACCTGATTTCCCCAATATACTGGTGTGCCATTCGCTTTCACCAGTTCAAAATTCCCGTTTTTCATAATGTCTGGTCCAAGATTTTCCGTCAAGGCAATATCAGCTGGTGCTTCGCTAACTTTATAAATACTGACTTTGTCGATGTCGATGGTTCCCGATCCTCCACTTCTAAACTGGACGTTAGTAGAAGTATACGCACCAGTAGTTGCATATACTTTGTTCATCACCCAGTAAGTGGACTTGTTTTGGGCAATCATGGTCTGATTTGCACTCCCTTGACCAATTCCAGCTGTAATGCTACCGCTACCCCTACTATAATAAGTTACAACATAATCCGTACTTGCTTCTACTGTAACCGGGTAAGTAAAATAGAGACCCGAAATTGCAGTGTTCATTCGAACGCACGTGCTGTCGTCGACGCCGGCACTCAATAAAGTAGCCGCATTTCCACCATTCGTCCATCCTGTGAATCCATCCGCAAAAGTAGAATTGGTCACTAGATTAACCGCACCTGCTGCATAGACTTCTTGATTTGATATTAAGCCGCCGAATATTATTACAAACACGTAAATAGTAACAAGTAATTTAGATATTTTTTTCATTAAAATTTTCCTCTTTTCAAAAATATAATACTAATTTAATTTAATTATGTTCTTAATCAATCCAACTTTCAAGCATTATGTGTGACATAATTTTTTTCCAATGTCACATGCATTGCACCTTTTACTTTAATGATATACACTGAATATATTAAAAACTATTTAAAAAGTTTGAACTATATATGAGGTGCTAAGTGAACAAATTAAATTTCGGATATGGGTTTGGTTATTCTAATTTGGATTTATACATAAAATTTAATAATATAGTGTTTGAAGTTGATATTATTTTACACGAAGAGTCCTCACCTGATTATGATGCAACAAAAACCGAACATACTTTTACAATCCCTTCTCACGATACCCATGCAATTATCTATTTTTCATCAGGAAGAGGCGAGTTCACATTTGGCGATGAGACATTCGAAATTAAACCTGGCGCTTTTTTCTTTAAACCCGCATTTACTGTTGCGATGGAGAAGGTTTTTTATGCTGATCACCCAATCAAACACACCATTTTCTTTGAGTGTACACCCATTAATAGCGGGGTGCTCAATAAACGTGAACTTACATTCCAAGAAACCATACAACAAATGTCCTCTCTCTTTACTAAAAGTGAATTTCAACACGGTCTCCTTAACCCTAATTTTAATGTGACAACCCTATTTGACCTCATCCATTTTGAATTAAATAACGAGCAATACGGTTCCATTTTTTCACTCTCACAACTCATCCTAAATGTTTTCTTAAATGCCACTCGCTCCTTTCAGTTCATAAACGAACTCAATTCATTACCAAAGAGCGCTTCCAAAAGAAATACCATTAATCACATACGATTCTTGGTGAAACATTATTATAAAACTATTACATTAGACGAACTTGCCAAAATGATGAAATTCAGTCGTAGACAATTGCAACGCTATTTTAAAACTTACCATCAAAAGACATTTCGAGAAGTATTAGATGATTATAGAATTCGTGCTGCAAAAGAACGAATCAGAGACTATGAAGAAACTTTCGCTCAAATTGCAGAAAAAATCGGGTATAAAAGTTTTGAAGCATTCACCAAATCATTTATACTTCATGAAGGCATTTCACCAGAGGAATTCAGAGATTCTATTAAACATAAGGATACAACGTAATAAATCTAAACCTCCTTTTTACACTATTCTTATATAATTAAAGCTTTTGCCATAGTTTTCAAAATATTTCAACCATTCAGTAATATCCTCTTGGCTAGGTGTTATAAACTCGTAATCATTTTTCTTATTCAGACACTCCATTTTTTTTTGACCAAGTTCGTGATAAGGCAGCAATTGAATCTCTTTGATGCATTTATGATTCAGCGCTGTTTGAGCAATGCTGTCAAAATGTTCTCTTTTGTTGTTGAGTGGCGGGATGATCGGACATCTTAAATTCACGGATTTTCCCACGGAGTCCAAATATTGAAGATTTTTTTCATAAATGTCTTTTAACTGCCCTGTATATTGCTTCAACTCATCCGTCTGCGAGAGTTTGTAATCCAATAGCACAAGGTCGATGGACGCCATGAGCTTGGGTATTTTTGAAAAGTCAATGCCCCCAGATGTTTCGACACACGTGTGAATGTCCGTTTTTTTTAGTTCCACTAAAAGTTTCTCGCAAAACGCCTCTTGAAATAACGGTTCTCCGCCTGAAAGCGTCACTCCACCGCTAGAGGTTTCATAAAAAGACTCGTCCTTTAGCACTTCTTCTACTACCTGCTCCACCGTCATCACTCGGCCTGCAATCTCCAGCGCTTTTGGAGGACACGAGGTACACGCTCCACAAGTATTGCAATTAGTGAAGTCAACCAGGTGTTTCCCCTCGACAACACGATGACACTGTTTCGGGCAAACTTGCACGCACTTCCCGCATGCAGTGCACTTGTGACGAAAATAAAGGAGTTGTGGAGTTGGACTGATTGACTCGGGATTGTGACACCATAGGCAGGAAAATGGGCACCCTTTAAAAAAAACAGTAGTACGTATCCCTGGACCATCGTCGATGCAAAACCTTGAGATATTAAAAATCATTCCACTCATAGATGCTCCGACCTCTTGATGACGCTGTCTTGCAACTCTTTCGTCAGATTTACAAAATACTCGCTAAAGCCACCAATGCGAACGATGATATCTCGGTGTTCCTCTGGATTTTCCTGCGCCGCCAATAGTTGCTCATGATCCAAAACACTCACTTGAATTTGCAAACCACCTCGTAAAAAAAAGTTGTCGATCAACGCTCTGTATTTCTGCAGGCCATTTTGGGTAGAAAGCATGTTTTTATGAATTCTCATATTGAGCACGGGCGTCCCAAAGGCTAGGTGATTGGGCAAACGCAGCACAGAATTTATGAGGGCAGTCGGTCCGTTCACATCTACGCCCTGACATGCGCCTACAGAATCATTCAAATACGTGCTTTCGTGTCGACCGTTTGCCGAAGCACATACCCCTTTGCCCGTAAAAGCGTAAGTTTTATAAAGGATGATGGATGGCACGTGTTTTCCACCTCTTGGCGATGAACACTGCAAAAGCAGATTCCACGCATACTCTAAAATATCTGCCCCCAACAAATCAACGCTTACAATGTCATTCCCAAATTTCAGCTGCTCCGTCAAAAGAATTTGCTCCGCTTCATACCCTTTGAAGTCGTTTCGTAACGACTCTACCAATGTCCTCTGAGATAGCAACCCTTTCTCAAACACCGCCTCTTTGATGGCAATCAAACTATCAATCAAGACAGAAGACCCATCATAGCTGGTGACGACCCAGTTATATCTCGCCCCACCCGCTTCAAAGGAACGACGACTTTTCACACAATCTCTTGTAAACAAAGAACGCGGTATTTTCGGATCTCCAGAAGTCAGCCGCTTTTCAATCTCCTCATTCAAATAAGTGACATACTGCTCAGTCATAAATGAAATCTGCTGCTTCACGGCGTTATAGAACGTTTCAAAGGCATCAAAATTTTCAAAGGCCCCCGTCTTTGGTCCGACCTGTTCCTGCTTCAAAATGTCAAATCCATTAAACATCGCCAATGAGAGCGCATACGCCAAATTAATCGATCCAGTCAGACTGTCTACGCAAGACATGCCAGGAATCATCGTCTCCGTACATCCCCCAAAACCATACATCGCCGCGTCCTCATATGGCATTTCTTTGAAATTTTCCATTAGTAGCTTTATGTATAAATCGTCATTATATAAGGCAGGTCGCCCGCCCCCAAGGACCAACATTTCCAGCGCTAAATTGTAGTATTCGGGGTTCGTCTGCGCATTGATCCGAAACGCAACGTTGGGCCTCGCTAAATTAGTTCTACCACAGGTAAGCAACAACTCTTTTGTCAACAGATTGCAACAATCCTTGCCATCAGGCCCAACTCCACCAATTTGAATGTTCCACCCATTAAATTTTTGAAATAACGCAAAGAAATCATCTAGCATTTTTCTCGCAAAATCCAGTTCTAGCTTGCCACTATCAATATCTGCTTCAAAGAGCCCGCCCAACACATAGTCCAGTCGACCAATGCTATCACAACCGTCTAGCATCCACGTAAAATTGACTGCCAAAAGCCCTTGAATAAACGAAGTGGCGGGTTTATAAAAGCATTGCGCAAATTCACTCAACAGAAGTTCAAATGTCGCTCTTTGTTCTCCCGTAAGTGTGAGAAGCTTTTCAGTAAGACGAATCTTTACCGTTTGAAAATAGGCATCTATTCCATCGCAATAATCCTTCAAAGCAATAAGAAAATTCACTTCGTCGGGCTCTTGTGCAGCCTTCAGCTCCTGTTCAAGTTCATCCTTTATAAATTGAAACCCTTTTCGCACAATCGTAACGATATCGGGATTAGAGTGTATGTACTGCGTGCGAATGGATATCTTCTTGGACAAATCCTCATGGAATGCATCAATAAAATCTGCATATTGAGGAAAATCTGCTTTCTTCCTATTTATTAGCTCAGATCTAATCGTCAATCCATGGCTATGATGGTGATTCAGGATGCAACTTGCTGACGTCCACGCCCAATCTTCAGCCCAGTTAATCCCTTGATAAAATGGCTCGCAGGGCACAATGGCCGTGTCGACATTGATTCGGACGTCCATGTGTTCATAGGCTCGTTTATATGCAAGACCATACTTTCTCGGGAACGGCAAATGTTCGCCCTCGTAGAACCCTACTGCTGCCCATTCGCCAATTTCTTTTAAGATTGTTACATCCATCCGATTCACCTCTAAAAAGACTTCTCATATTTCAATTATACCTTGTAATGAAATAATTATAATGGTATATTAATGCTATAAACATTGTAAAATCATTTCAAATATAGAGGGTATTAATTATGTTGCGCGATAATCCAATTAAAAATAAATGGACATATCAAGATGTGTTCTCCTTAAAAGAACTAGATCTAACAAGCACGTCATTGCGAAAAAACGATGCGATCGGGATGCATACTCATGATTTTTACGAAATTAACATTGTGTTATCCGGAACTGGCGACCATTACATTAACGATCAAAGTTTTCACATCGAAAAAGGAGATGTTTTCGTCATCCCACCAAATATCAAACACGGTTATGAAAATGCAAAAGAGTTATATGTGTATCACATATGCATTCACACATTATTTTTTGAAAAGTATGCAAAAGAGTTTGAAAGCTTCCCAAGTTTCTTTATGTTGGTTGCCTTAGAACCTTTGATTCGCTCACACAATGTTAATGCCTTGTTTCTGAACTTGTCACCAAAGGAATTAGAATCTACGCTATTTTATATTGATGAGTTCGATTCAATTCAAACTTCGGTTGCCATTCAAAAGAATGTGCTTCGCAACGTCTTCGTCTTATCCTTATTGACAAGGTTTTGCAATTACTATCAAAATACGATGGACTTTTCCGCCAAGGAAACATTCGGCGATTACCACGAACTCATCACCAGTTTGAAATTTATTTTTACGAATTATCAGGAAAAAATCTCCATTGACCGCCTTGCTAAACTTGCAAACCTATCGCGAGCCTCTTTTATCAGAAAGTTCAAGCAACTTTTTCATATTGCACCTGGCGAATTCATTGTAACTTACCGAATTGGAAAAGCGAAAAACCTTTTGGTGCTCACGAGCAAATCTATCGCCGAGATTGCCCATATGACAGGGTTCTACGACTCCCCACACTTTATGAGATCGTTTCAAAGAGTCTGCGGGGTATCCCCTTCGAACTTTAGAAAAGAAAAATAATATTTTTATGGGCTGTTCCTTTGTTTAGATAGAACTAAAGTGCTGGATTAGAGAACTTTTTACTTGGATTATCATTTCGTTCACTTCGTTGATTTTTTCAGGTCCTAATCGATGTCTAAAATATGTGATAAGGGAAGATTCAAAAGGTTCTTCTTGATTAAATCCACTAAATCCAAGAAAACACTGCATAAAGGGGATGATGTTCCCAAAGAATGAGATCTTTGCTGAAAACAAGGGCTAACTGATGAGCGCCAGAGCCAAACTTGCTGCTTCCATGACGACGATTGTAGAGATAAAACAAATGAAAAGTGCCTTCATGATAATAACAAGAAGTGTCCCCCCCAAGTGTTGTGCCCCTTGAGCGTCTAGTACTGTAAAGATGACTGTTCTTTACCGAAAATTTGTTCCTCTCTTTCACGCACGCAAACACCACTTAAAGATTCTATAACTTCATTTGATAAAACTTCACGCCAAATTTCAGGTTATGTAGTGTTGGGATTTGTTTTGGTTAGCAACCTCGTCCGCTCCGCCTATGCCTTATATGTAGTTTCTGTTCGTCGGTGCGAAACTTTGCCCCCACTCTGATACTGCTGACCGAAAGCGATATTAATTAGGTTGTTGGTGTTGCATTTGAGGTCGCATCCACAATATACGGTACATCCACACTGCCATTCCCAGAACTAAATATTGCCGTTGAAAGATCAATATAAAAAGCAGGTCGAACTCCAAAATAAAACGAGCTTGCAGCTTGAACTGAAATTTTACCACCAGATCCTATCACACGTACTGTATGACATCTATCATTATACCCACTAGGTGTTCGTGTCCAATTATACGTATATAACGAAGTATCCATACCAGCACTTTTATAATCGCTATTATCAACTGCTTTTTGTGTTACTTTTCTCATATAATAATAATTCCCAAGAATTGATGAATTTTGATAAACTTTATTAAGTTGCTTTATATATAACAAAAACATATTGTCTGTCACATTGTGATAGTAGGCTGTATCGTAGTTTTGCACACTATTCGCTGGACTTTCATCATAGGAATCAATGGGAAGTGGCCGCATTTCTTGGGGTTTCGGAAATGACATTGATAAGATGGCTACGCAAAGAATTAGGTAGTGCTAAAAAAATAGAAATCGAAACTGCAATTGCAAATCTCAAAAAGTTAGTAGGTGAAAAATAAATGCAAACAATGCGGACAATACAGCAATGCATAGACACACTTAAGGAGGCAGATAAAAATACCGCCCTAACTAAAAACGCACTTAGGCAAATGGTATTACAAGGATTGTTGCCGTCGGTTAAAGTTGGTAACAAGCATTTAATTGCCTATGAAAATTTAGAAATTTATCTAAAAGGTAACATAACGCCTCAGGAACAACCTGCTGGGACAATTAGAAGAATTAACGAAAGAATGTGATGCTAAAAATGAACGGGCAATGTAATAGTGATTTTTCTAACTCTCAAGGTTGGTATAAAACCCATAGAAGTCTTTTTAATAAGCCCATTTGGAAAAAATCTAATTGTGGTCAAAAAGTGTTAATAAACGTATTATTAGGTTTGGCAAACTTCGATACTAATACTTGGGAATGGAATGGAGAACCGTTTACCTGTAAACCTGGCCAACTAATCACCTCAATTGAATCACTTGTAGAAATTTCAGGAGCAACAAAGCAAACTGTAAGAAGTGCATTGATTAAATTCGAAAAATACGGTTTTCTAACAAACCAATCAACAAAGACAGGAAGGCTCATAACCATAGTTAACTGGGACAAATATCAAGGTAATAATTCCGAGGCAACACACTTACCAACAAAGAACCAACATAGTCCCAACAAAGTCCCAACAAACTTGTCAACACCTAACAAGAACTTAAGAAGTAAAGAAATAAAGAATGATAATAAAAAAGCCTTATCTTCCTCTTTCAAACCTGAACACAAGCCAAAAAGCAATATTGCAGGTAGCGATAAGAGAATTGGATATAATCTTGAAGATGAATCACTATTTTATACTTGTCTAGTATGTGACAAGATGACTAAGGATTGTATTTGCAAAATATGATACCAGTTATTTCAATTCGAAGATGAATGAAAACTAGTTCTTACCCTACCTTTTCCAACTACTTTTAATAAGAATAAGACACTACTAAGACACTAGAAGGCTTTTTACCAGAATAATTACAAAAATACAAAAACCCCATAACCATTGCGGTTGTAGGGTTTTACTGTGGTTGCGGAGGCCAGATTTGAACTGACGACCTTCGGGTTATGAGTTTGTAGAAATACCTCTGGCGAAGTGAAGCAAATTGCGTTTTCCTCGGGTAAACTCGGATATTTTGATAGGTTGCTTATAGTAAATTGTGGTGAACTATGGCAAGTTCAGGTTCAGGTAAACAACATTTAAACATCAACACTCTTATAAATTCGATTCTTATTTGCACCTTCAGAACTTATACTTCTTGTTGCTACCAAGTCTTTAAGTATTACCCTCGCCCTATCTCGACTTACCCCGAGTATTTTTGATATATCTTCTGCGCTAGCAACTTTGACTTTTGCCAAATAATCTAAAATAATTTGTTCCTGCTTAATTTTTATCGCTTGTTTTTTATCGCTTGTTTTTATCGCTTGTTTTTTATCGCTTGTTTTTTTGCTTTTCAAAAAAGAAAGCGATAAAGTTATCCTCTCGGGATTAAAACTCTCAGAAATTTCTGGTTGAGGGAAACCTTCTTGCGCCCAAATTGTTTGGATTTTGTTTAGCCCGCTTCCCGCGCGATCACCAATCGAAATCAAATTAAACATTTTCACCAGCGTCACATTTCTCGGATCAGATATTCCACCGTTCATTGCATCAGCAATGCTAATTCTAAATCCACCTGGATTTGAAATAATAATTCTATCCTTCAAATGTTCCACGACAAGGCCTTGTCGTTCATAATAATTCGCATGAATAATTGCATTAACCAGGGCCTCTCTCAAAGCTTCATGCATTGGAGTATCATCCACCCTGTTTGTACCCTCAGCAATCTTGAAAGGCACCTTTACACTACTGGAAATTTTATTGTACACCTTGAAATAGAAATCAAAAAGATTTCCGCTCCAGTCTCCCGAGCTCGACACAATTCGATCACTCCAACGCGTATCTTCGTCAAGTTTCTCTTGATAATCCAAAAAGTAATTCGAGAACTCTTTTACAATTTCATTCTCATGACCAAACATCAACAAACCCGCACAAGTAGGATGCAACTTCCCTTCTGTCCCTCTAGCAATTCCGCCAATCTTTTGCAAAAAAACTTCGTCCTCTAAGCTTTCCCAGATATGACCTGGACGTTGGTGTGATAGTCTGATTCTATATCTCTTCAAACTTTCAAAATCAAACACATCCATGCCCATTCCCTCAAGAACCTTCAAATCCTGGGAAATTGCCGCTTGATCGCGCAACATGTTGTTAATTTCTTCTTTAGAACATCTATAATCGCCTTCGCCATTTCTTCGAAAAGTTCCTTTAAACGGGTTTTCACCAACATAAATCGGCTTATCCTGACGATTCGCGCGCGGAACATCAATCACAACTATTTGTTTCTCCAAATCATCTAAAATCTGAACATTACTGTTAATCAATATATTCAAACTAACGACTTGAGAATTATTAATCCCGTTCCAAAAGTCTTGAAGAGTTTTTTCGGCATTTGTCAGACCGACAATTTTATATGATTTATCGCCAGCCTCCTCAACACCTAAAACAATTTTACCTCCAGAAGTATTCGCAAACGAAGAATAAGTCTCCCAAATGCTCTTTGGAAAACCTCCCTTTGCGAGCTTAAATTCAACTCTGTTATTCTCTTTTAATTCAAGAATTTCTTCAAAATTAAACACTTTTCCTCCAGACCGCATTCAATACCTACTCAAAATTTTACCAATTACATTATACCCAAAAACTCAACTTTATGAAACTCTTTTATTGTTCTCACCGAAATTTCCCCGTACAATGATTCAGATAACAAATTCACTTCAAGGAGTTTCGCCAATGCTTTCTTTTCTCAAAACGCTCTTTCTGTCAAACACCCAAAAGGATCTTGAAATCCTCGCCCTCCGCAGCCAACTTGCTCTTTTTCAACAAGAATTCATAAACGGCAAACGCCCCAAACCCAAACTCACAAAGACATTTCGACTGCTATGGGTTTTAATTTCAAAACTCTTCGCCAACTGGAAATCTGCTCTCGTCATCGTGAAACCAGAAACCGTCATAGGCTGGCACCGTAACGCCTTCAAATTCTTCTGGAAACTCAAATCCCGAAAACGCGGTCGCCCTCAAATCTCGCCGCAGACAATCGCGCTCATCAAACGAATCCACAAGGAAAATCCTCTATTGTCGCCCGAGAAAATCCACGAACAACTGACGAACCTCGAAATTACTGATGCTCCCGCTCCAAACACAATCGCCAAATATATTCGCACCGTCAAACCACCAAACGAGAACCGCCAACAGTCCTGGCGCAACTTCATCTTCAATCACCGCAGTAAAATCTGGGCAATGGATTTTCTCGTGATTCCGACGCTGACCTTCAAACCTCTTTTTGTCTTTTTGATCCTCAGTCACAATCGTAGAAAGATTGAGCACTTCAACGTCACCGCTAATCCTACATCTGTCTGGGTTGCACAACAAATCCGCGAAGCCACTCCTTACGGAACTGAGCCGAAATACCTGGTTCACGACAATGACAAAGCCTTCACTTCAAAGTTATTACAAGACTTCTTGCTAAGCGCAAACATCAAGTCTGTTCGCACAGGATTTCATTGTCCCTGGCAAAACGGCGTCTGCGAACGTCTAGTCGGAATTGTTCGTCGAGAACTTCTTGATCATATAATTCCGATCAACGAAAAACATCTGACGAACTTGCTCCACGAATACATCCACAAATATTATAATCCGGCTCGCACTCATCAAGCAATCGAATATGAAACACCAATTCCATCAGAAAAATTTGGCGAGACAACAATTGTTGAAACTGTTTTGAAATCAACTCCAGTGCTTGGTGGTCTGTATCACAGTTATCAAAAGGTTGCTTGAATATTAAATTTTCAAAAGTCAGAACTTGCATGACTTGCTTTGCTGTGCCAGAAATATAATTTAGGTTCAATTATTGAGTTACCTGCATTCTGGAATTCGAATATTCACAATATCTAAAGTTGGAGTTGTTCTCAAAAAGTCGTTCTTCAGTGCGAAATCCTTGCTTTTTTAGTCCAGATGCATTTTTTGAAGCTTACACCCAACACCAAAATTACTCCTATTACTTCCATTAACTCATCCTCCTTCAATTTTAATTCAAATTTTCCCCGTATTAAGGTGACATATACCATTTACCGTCAATTTTCACAAACGGGAATTTTACTCTATAACTATCTATACTACCTTTCATGTCGACGGTCATATCAGCCTCAATGTTAGCAGTATCTCCAGTAATTGTTTCATTAATTATTTTCCCTGAAATATTTAATTTAAAACCCATTTTTCTGGCAATATCTAAAATACCTGGTGCCATCTTAATGAAGTTGTCAGAATTGAAACCGGTTAAATCTCCTAAAAAGCCATTAATACCCTCAGCCAAATTCGACATTTTAGGGTCAATGCATTCATTCAATGCATTTTGGTCAGCGTTATTAAGTGCAGTGACATATTTAGTAAATACTTCTCTAGGTGAAGGTGTCGAGGCACATGCTGAGAAAAATAAAATACTTACCAATGAAATTATTAAACATTTGCAATTCTTCATGTTTTTCTTCCTTTCTACAACGGCCTAGTCTTGTTTTCAAACGGTGTCGTCTTTTCAATTAGCGTTCCTTTAGAAAGTTGATATGCTTCAACATATTTTAAGAAGCCGTACCCATATTCATCTTGACGGGAACGCAAACTAATTTCTTCACGTTTTGCATAAGCTTTTTCGCCTATAAGCATTAAGTATTGAACTTCCACCCATTTTGCCATGCCTTCATAAATAATTAGTTTGTTTGAAGCACCGTAAATACTGTTAATTGAGGCATCATTCCAGTTGAGAAATTGCCAAATGTGTGTTAGTTCATGAGCTAATGTAGCTATAACACACATTCGAGGAGAACCATTTTCCACAAAAATACAGAAACCGTATTTATCTTTCTTCGCGAATCCCAAAACGCGAGGGTCAAACCCTTCAGTCGCCTCAAATTTTTGCTTTGTATGCTTAGCGATTACTTTTGCATTAACCATTCTCACTTTAATTGCTATGTTTAATTTAACTCCATATAACGCTTCAAATTTTCTAATTGTAGATTTAAATAAGGCGTTAAATTCTTCGTTAGACTTGACAACGGTTCTGGTACATTGAGCACAACGTTCGCGCCCGTCTTTAAGCAAATCGTACTCGACTCTAGTTAACTCAATTCTACAAAAATCACAGTAATGAGCGCCGGGTTTATTTGGTTCGTAATTCCCTTCAATTAACCCAGCTACATCAATATTATCACGTGCTTGTCTGAGTGAACTTGAATCAAATTCGAATTTTTTGAAATATTCAATAACGCTTTCTATCGCGAAACTTGGTGATTCTTCAGCATAGCCGAATTGAAGATAATGAGATGTCTGATACGGGGTCTTCTGGATAATTGGTTCAGGAATCGGCTCTGTTTCATTTTCTACAGTTTCTTCTTCCGTTACTTCTGTGTCAATAGTTTGAGCCTCTTGCGGCACATCAAGCTCTTCAGGCTCTTCTTGCGCCTCAGTTTCTTCAGTCTCTTGAGACTCTTCTTGCGCCTCAGGCTCCTCATTCTCTTGAGACTCTTCTTGCGCCTCAGGCTCCTCATTCTCTTGAGACTCTTCTTGCGCCTCAGGCTCCTCATTCTCTTGAGAGTCAACCTGCACCTCAGACTCTTCTGGGCCTCCAGGCTCTTCCGGTATTTGAGCCTCGTCAATTACACTAGTAACTTCCGATCCTTCGACAGTCTCTTCGCCAATAGCTGATTTTGGTTCATCGTCCACTTCAATAGGTATATCCTTTGGTTTTTTCTTAAACTTCCCAAATATACCTTTGAAAAACTCTCCAATATTAGATATAATACGCTTAACAGATTCTAATATCCCTTTTTTCTTTTGAACAACTTGTGGTATAAAATCAACAACTACTTCAACTTTATCTGGTTTTTCTACAAGAACTTCAGCCAACATTTTTGTATGCCAAACCAAAAAATCAGTAATTATTTCAAAAAATCTTTGAATATTTCTTTCAACAGAAACAATTAATCCAAGGTCAATCTCGCTATCTTCCACAATATAAATGCAGTCGTCCGGTTCCGGTCCAGTCATCTTATAATTAAATCCATTAAGCATTTCAGATGTTTTATCTGTCTGAACAAACAACGCTGAAATATAATCACAAGTATCAGGATAAGTTGTCTCAAATATCTCGTTTAGCATCGTACAGATTAAATACCGGTCTTCTTCGGTAGTTCCAGGCAATGTAATCTTGAGAATGCTTTTTTTCTTGTAGTTTCTGTCTGGAATGGCATTTAATTTAACAACCTTCGCACTTTTATGATTGTTTGGAGAGTCCAACTCAATGTAACCGTCTGTTTGAATATTAATGTCTCCAAAATAATGCTCAATTATAATATCTGAAATTGTTTTAAAAGAAGCCATATTAGTGTCGGCCACCATATTAGAAACATTTAAATTTCTAAGTTGGCGGTAATATTTTCGTCCATTCATATGATCTGCAGCTCTTCTAACAAGTACCCCATTATGCTCTGTGATTGTTAGAATTTCATAAAACTTCCCGGCAAAAGTAAAGAACTGTCCTGGCAAAAATGATTGATACACATGTCCATAAAGTTTCGACCCTACGTAATGACGTTCGCCCTCTTGATCTTCAGCAATATAGTATGCATTTTTGAGCGCCTTAATATATTCAGAAAATTTTGCTTCGTTATCAAGTGAGAAATATTTCTTTGTGGTCATCTCCAAACCTTCTTCATCGAAGGTATCTCGATGCGAAATCTTAATAAACTCTTCTTCAATTTGTAGTTCTTCTGAATTTTCAATTTTTAACTTTGATATTCCACAATGTTTGCGAATCAAATCTTTTAAGATATTCAAAGTATCCGGATTGTTTTTATTTATTACAATTAGTTCCTTTCTAATTTCATCCTCTGAAATGGGAGAATTCGCCATCAACATAATTAACTTTAATGTTGTATTTCTTTCTGTACGAGCAAAGTCAGGAACGATTGTAGGTATCGCCTTTGGATCTGTAAGAAACAAATCAGAATTGTACTGCATGTAGTCTCTCAGTAAATAATTTTCTGAAATAACATTTACAAATCCCTGCTCGATGGCTCGAGTAGAAAAAATTCGTGCCATTTCGAACAAATTTCTAAACTCATCTTCCACTATTAAGAAATGATTTTGTTTTACTTTTGTCCCCCAAATGTTGTTCTTAAATTCGAAATGTTCGTCGATAGATTCTTGTGTTACAGGCAAATTTGCCGCACGGCACACCGTCTTATAGTACTGACCTACGAACCATCGCATATCTATTACGGGAAATTTTTCAGAACTCACCCAAGTAACATTATCAACTTGATTTTTCAAAGCGGACACTGCAATTTCAGTACCAACACCCAAGTATCTTGTAATGTTAGGTAAAACTATGTGGTGCATATCAAGGCCTTCAGCTTTCCAAAGCATTTCGGAAAATTCACATTTAGCTACTGAGGCTGCAGAGACCTCTACAATACTTGTTTTTACAGAATGCGAAAGTGCATCTACTAGTCCGTCTGCATTTCTGTCGCAAGCACAGTAAACAATTTTTTTCGATTTATCTTTTGAATACAATTCACATTTATTCACTAGTAAATTCAAACCAATTTGCCCGGCAGCTAAAATCTTAGACGGTTCAATAATAATTACGAACCCAACTTCAGACAAAAAATCTTCGCAATGATTAATCAAATCAATATTAAATAGTTCACTAAATGGAAGAACTGCGATGTCATAGTCCTTTTTTGTACTATCCATAATTTCTGCTTTCCAGAGACTAGAAATATTTAATATCTTAAATAAACCATCGTTAATCCAATCTTTTAAGTCGTTTTCGATACCGCTCCGCCCCGAAACGACAAGAATTTTATTATGAGACATTAATTGTTTAAGAATTGGGAAGAAAAGATAGCTTGAAATATCAGCATAAAACGGGGTGTAAAAAATCACACTTTTGCCAGATAGCAAGTCAATAGTCGACGAGATAAATTTTTCTTCTATTATTTCACCACTATCTCGACACTGTTGGAAATAGTTCCCTATAGTTCGAATTTTCTTGCTTTCTGAATTTGACATTTTATCAATAAAATCTGTTGCATTTGTGGCTATTAACGTTCCATCTATTGTTTCATCAAAGAGGATTCTTTCAGGAAACATTCCTCTAAATATTTTTCTTAGCAAACTATAATTGGATATACGCTCACATTCGTCGTGTTCACCAAGGATATCTTCTAAAAATTCGGTTAAAGTAAATCCCCCTAAGAAAAAGACAAATTCCCCTAACAAAAGAATTCCGAATACAGGATAGATTGGAAATTTGAAAATCGGAAGATTTGAAAATTCTCTTGAAAAAATCAATATAAGTATTGAAGTTATAATTGCGCCAATGTAAAATCCTTTTATATATGTTTTAATAGTTTCCCATTTTTCTTTGATAAACCACGCATCATACTTTTCTGAAAATTTATAGTAAATCCCTCCAATTGCTTCATGTATCCTCGAATTTCTTTTTGTAGTGTTAAGAATAGAAATTACAAACAGTTTAATAAAAATAAATCCTAATAGTATAAGTACATTTGTTAAATTTATTAACCATACCTCAAGGTTAAGAGCCTTAAGTGATTCAAAAGTATTTGTTAAAGAATCAATTAGATAATTTGAAAATTGATTAATCTTTTCAATTAGAATAACCATAATAATACCGTAAATTAAAGCAACCAGCGGCATTATGAATTGCTTACTTCTATTAATTCTATTCATGTTCACTTTAATGAGAATCAAGCATAATAGTGTGAAGGGTAAAACATAAGAT
>Ga0194063_10000608_pt1 | contig 25378 bp, 29 predicted proteins | sample SepL3720m_MetaG_FD_155459 | JGI IMG/M metagenome (GOLD analysis project Ga0194063, IMG submission 155459) | Anoxic zone freshwater microbial communities from boreal shield lake in IISD Experimental Lakes Area, Ontario, Canada - Sep2016-L373-20m | ecosystem: Environmental > Aquatic > Freshwater...
ACCCATTTGGAGACTTCGACTTACTGTTCGGGGCGGCCCGGTTGAATCGGAAAATAATTGATATTCCTGTGCGCTACCGTGAACGCACATATGGGACAACCAATATCCAGAGGTGGCGGCACGGTGTCCTGTTACTTCGTATGGTGATGGTCGCTGCGAGGAAGATGAAGTTTGCCTGAGAGGCGTGGTCGGGAGACACATGGATAATTTGCGACACAATGCCGAACTTGAAAAGAACAAACTCAGTTGGCAGGACAAGCCGCTGTTGCGTGATATCTATCGGAGTTTCTATGAAAACATAGCTCAACTGCTCACGCACGACGTCGCCGGACTGACAGTGGAACTGGGTTCCGGACTCGGCAAAATCAAGGACGTCATTCCCGACTGTCTCTGTACCGACCTTTTCCCGAACCCCTGGCTGGATCGTGTGGAAAACGCCTATCGGTTGTCATTTTCTGATGCCTCCGTGGCCAATTTGATTCTCTTCGATGTTTTTCATCATCTGCGCTATCCCGGTGAGGCATTTGAGGAGATACGCCGTGTCCTTGTACCCGGTGGGCGCGTGATCATCTTTGATCCGTGTGTCAGCGTTCTCGGGTTGATTGTCTATGGGTTGTTGCATCCTGAACCGCTGGGGCTGGGAGCGCCCATTGCGTGGATGGCGCCCGCCGGATGGACACCGGAGGCGGATGGATATTACGCGGCCCAAGGCAATGCCTGGCGACTCTTTTGCCGGAAGCAAGAACGTCCCCGGTGGAAGGACTGGCGGCGGGTTGGTTTGCGAAAATGCTCGGCCCTATCCTATGTGGCATCCGGAGGCTACAGTCGCAGGGCCTGGTATCCACGGCGGGCCCTGCCGCTACTCAGAAAGATCGATCATGTCTGTGATCGTCTTCCGGGTCTTTTTGCCACACGGTTGCTTGTGGCGTTGGAGCGGACTTGTGACCCGAGCAATGAAGCATCATAAGCGAACATAACATGAAAATGTTCTATGAAAACCATTATGGTAATCAAGCCGGTGACGCTCGTGTCGCTGCCCTTGCTCATTTCATTCAACCGTGGTTGGTGGCAAATCGTGCCCGTGAACTCAAGATTCTGGACATCGGTTGCGGCAATATGACGATGATTGAAGCCTGTTTTAAGCGTTTGGCTAATAACGGAATTGATCGAGGTGAGAACTGCCAGGTGACGGGGTGGGATCTCTCGCGGCAGGCGGTTGAGGAGGCAAGGGGTCGGCAGTGGCAGGCGGAAGAGCGGGATATAGCGGAGGCGCCGATAGCAGCCGGGGAACGGGAGCGTTACGACCTGGTGATCTGTCTTGAGGTCATCGAACACATTGCGGACACTGAATTGGCGGTGAGGAATATCTATGATCTTCTGAAACCCGGGGGTATCATGATTCTTTCGACGCCGAATCTGGCAGCCTGGTATAACCGATTTTTGCTCTTGTTCGGATTCCAGCCTCATATGACTGAAGTCTCAAATGTGCCGATCCGGTTCGGGTGTCGTTTCATTGGACGATTGCTAGGAGAAATAGAGGGGGTGACTGATATTTCCGCAGGTCACATGAGGCTTTTCACGTTTCGGGCACTCAAGGAGTTTCTCGTCTACAACCGGTTCACGATTGAAAAAGTGAGCGGAGTCTCCAATCATCGGTATGATTTCATCAGTAAAGTTCTAAGCCGGTTCTGGGTTGGGGGAAGCGGCGACCTGATGTGTCTGGCTCGAAAGAAACTCTGAGAGATGAATATTCTCCACGTCATTGATTCACTTGATCCCGCCACCGGGGGGCCTGCCTTAGTGTCTATCAGTCTGGCAGCTGCGCAGGCGAGGTTGGGCCACAAGGTTAGTATTCTGTGTAACAATGAACCTGGGTGTAAACAGGACATTGCCAAGGCGCATGCGATCATTCCAGGGGCTGACCTTGTGGATATTGTGGACTTGGGATGCCCAGGGTGGGTGGAGAAACTCTTGTCAATCAAGTCGCAGTCTTTCTTGCGCAAACTAATCCAAACTGGCAGTTTTGTACATCTGCATGGGGTATGGGAACCGAACCTTTGGCGCGCCGCAGCAATTGCTCGTGAACGTGGGGCGGGGTATGTCGTGCGCCCTCTTTCCCTGCTCCACCCTTGGCAAATGAAACGGCACGTTTTGGTTAAGAAAATGGTTTTTTCGATCGGGGCGCAACGTATGCTCGATCATGCATCCTTCATTCATGCTTTGAATCATGATGAGGCGCAGTTCATTCGAAAGTATGCACCTCATACGCCAGTAGAAATCATCCCGAACGGTGTCTTTCTGGAACAGTTTTCGCCGCTACCGCACGTCGGTACCTTCCATAAACACCATCCGGAACTTAAGGGGAATCCGTATATATTGTTTCTAAGTCGGCTGCACTACCAGAAGGGGATGATTCATCTGGCAGATGCCTTTCGCTTGGTCACAGCGGAGGATCCTTCGGTACAACTTGTAGTTGCAGGACCTGATCGGGGCGAAGAGGGGTCTTTTCGCCGACGGGTGGAGGAGCATGGGCTGACGTCGCGCGTCCATTTGGTCGGGCCCCTTTACGGAGAGGAAAAGACGGCCGCATTGCAGGATGCTGTTTGCTATTGTTTACCGAGTTTAAATGAGGGTTTTAGTATGGCTATCACTGAAGCCCTTGCCTGTGGACTCCCTGCTGTAATCTCTGAGCAGTGTTTTTTTCCAGAGGTCGGTAGTGCCGGGGCCGGGGAAGTTGTTCCCCTCGATCCGGCACGTATTGCGGCTGCCCTGATGCACATTCTTAGTGATCCCGCTTTGCGTGCGCGGATGTCATCTGCAGCCCATAGACTGATTGCTGAGCACTACACATGGCCCAAGATCGCGGAACAAACGGAGGCCGCCTATCGGCGAAGTCTTACACGGTGAGCGGGTTTGAAAATTATTTATATCTGCGAGATCCTTGTAATTCGTGATTAGAAAGTCGTCTCCTTTAGTGTTATCATGAAACAAGAAAACAGATTTAATTGAGGAGTATGTCAATGGAATCAGGTTTCTATTTCCATCTTGATCGGAAGGCGGACTATGCGCGACCGCCTTTTCACCCTCCTCAAAACTTCCCCGAGTTTAAAGGCTTGTTTAATGAGTTTGATGAGCAGAATCGCGTCTATGCCATGGTCAGGGATCTGCTTATCGCTGCACGCTACGATGCTGAACACATTGGCACGGACAAGTGGAATCCATTTAGAGGCTTGATCAGAAACGGGGAATTGGTTGTCATCAAGCCCAATCTGGCCATGGAGGAGCGTGGTAATAAAATTGGTTCGCATTGCATCGCAACCAACGCAAGTCTAGTGAGGCCGATACTGGACTACTTGTTTCTGTTGCAGGCAACTGACGGCATCCAATTCAGAACTGTTATTGGCGATGTTCCGATCCAGATCGCGGTATTCGAAGAACTGGTTACTCAAACTGGGTATTTGTCTGTTATTGATTATTTTCAAAAAAAGCATCCTTTTGACCTGCAACTATTGGATTTGAGACCGGAAGTTGCCCTCTTCGATAATCATTTTATTACCGCGAGAGTGAAACAGGATGGAGATCCACTTGGCTATACGGCGGTTCACCTGCGTCAAAGTTATCTTGACGAGATTATCAAGGATTATCGAAAGTTTTCCGCAATTGATTATGATGGTGAGCAAACGACGGGGCAACATGCACAGAAGGGGTACCACTACTATTCTATAGCGAATACCGTTCTGAATTGTGATTTGTTTATTAATCTTTCGAAAATTAAAACCCATCAAAAAGCTGGCGTAACGCTCGCACTCAAAAATCTGGTAGGGGTGAATGGTGACAAAAGCTGGATCCCGCACTATCGGATGGGCGCGATATCTATGGGAGGTGACGAATTCTCGCAAGAGTATCTTCTGTTGAAATATGTTTACACCGTTGTCCGCCGGTTCTTGCAGGAGCGGTCTCGCCTCCTGTGGAATATTGGCAAGTGGGGGCATAAACATCTAGTCTTGCCGCTAGTGCATTGGTCTGCCAATAAACGGCAAAAGTCCAAACAACAACCAGCCAATAATAGGGGTGGCACGTCGAATCCTTTCATAACAGACGGCGCATGGTATGGGAATGACACGCTCTGGCGGCCCATCCTCGATCTCAATAATTTGCTTCTTTTTTCCGATAAGAGCGGAACGATGCGTTCAGGTCCTCCGCGCCGATGTCTGTGTTTTGGGGATGGGATTATTGCAGGTGAGGGTGATGGCCCTCTGAACGCAACTCCCAAGAATACGGGATTGGTCACTTTGTCTGAAAATCCCGTTGTGCATGACATATGCTGTGCCAGACTAATGGGATTTGATTGGCAGAAAATCCCTCAACTCAGGCACTCAATCACGTTGGATGACGGTCGGCTTTTTGATGGGGATCCGAACAAGTTATCCATTATCGGTTTAAATGAATCAGGCGGGGTGCGTCATTTCAAGTATGAGCAAATGCCTAACCTTGGATTTCGTTCTGCCCCTGGGTGGAGCGGGCATATTGAACTGAACACAGATGTGTCATAAGACTTGATCGCAAGCAAACAAGTAATGAATAGGCGTTTATGAATGAGAAACTGCTGTTGCTGGTTGATTATCGCGACTATTTTTACATTGCGTGCGGTAAAGGGGATGCCTGCCTGGATGTTCAGTTGTTCAGTCAGCAATTACGGCGACTGAATTTTGACGTTGAGGTAAAGCAATTCTCCGACATCTCGTTTCTCCGTGACAATTATTCAGGGTGGTGGGTTGTCTATCAATCCTCAGAGGATCCCCAGTTACAGTACAAAAGTTATATTGAAGATGTCATTCTCGGGTTGCAGTGGCAAGGGGCGCGTCTAGTTCCTCATATAAATTGCTTTCATGCCCATCATAACAAGGTGTTCATGGAGATATTCAGGGATCTTTCAGGCGTCCCTGCAGTGCAAACCATCTCCTCTCGGGAGTTTGGATGCCTGGAAGAACTGGAGCGTGGTATTGATCTTATCACCTATCCGGTTGTCATAAAACCGTCCTCCGGGCAGGGTAGCGCCGGTGTGGCTTTAGCGCATGGGCCGTCAGAATTGTTGTGTCTTGCCCGCAAACTGAGTTCGACTTTCTGTTTCAAAGAATTTGGGAAGAACATGGTCAAACGGGTTCTCGGGAGACCGCAGAAGTCTTTGCATCGCCGAAAATTTATTGTCCAGAACTTCATCGCAGGTCTCAAAGACGACTATAAGGTTCTTGTGCTGGGGGATCGATATTATGTGTTGCGCCGCGGCAACCGAAAGAACGACTTTCGCGCGAGTGGCTCCGGTATTTTTGAATACCCCCCTGATGCTCATAAGCATCTGCGTCACATCCTCGACTATTCAAAAGAAATTTTTCAGGCGTTTGACTGCCCGCTTCTGTCTTTGGACATAGGATACGATGGCGCAACGTGTCATCTTCTTGAGTTTCAGTTCATGCACTTTGGCACCTTTGCGGCGGAACGAGCAGAGATGTACTACGTCTACTCCGGAAATGACTGGGCGGAAATTCGCGAACCATGCCAACTCGAAACCGTAATAGCGGAATCCATGGCCATGTATATTGGGAAAAAAGAAGATAAGTTGCTTTGATTACGACAGCGTTCCAATGGAGCAACTAATGATTTAAGGTGAATTTTTAACAAGGGAGATGTGTGTATGGCGGCAAACGCTCAGAAAGTGCGGTTGCATTTGGGGTGTGGCGACGAGCGACTCGAGGGTTGGGTCAATGTGGATTTTCACAACCCTCGTGCCGATCAATCTGTGGATCTTTTCAGTCAACCATGGCCGTGGTCAGATTCGTCGGTGGACGTTGTGTATATGCATCATTTCCTTGAACATTTCCCGAAACTGATCGAAACCCTTCGCGAGGTGCACCGAATCCTGAAACCAGGGGGGGGATTTCGGGTAATCGTCCCGTATGCCAGGGGTGTTCATGCACACGCTATAGGGCATGAACAGTTTTTCACTTACTGTACCTTTGAGCAACTCTGCAACTCCAGCGAATGGTTCGCCCGGGCGCATCATATTCTATTTGAAATGGTAAGTTACCGGGTGCGTCTTCTCAAACTCCCGTGGTTGCGATGGACACCGTTGGATTGGCCGGCCAGTCATTTCCCTCTTTTTTGGGAAAAGATTGCCTTCTCAGTTCTCACGCCAACGGAGATCGAGTGGGTCGGGCGCGCAGTCAAATAGTTGCCGATTTTATGAATGACGAGGGAATGATAGCTTTCACGGTTCAAACGAGTTTACTTGGAGCGGAGACTTATGATGAAGAGATGGCTCTTAATGTGTTGTCTATTGCTGCTGATGGGTCTGTTCCTGTTTTCGCCATTGCTTGGTAACGACACCATCCTTCTTTCTACAGATAACAATATCGGAACAGAAGCTGTACTCCGCAATTCTCTGATGAACGGGTTCGGCGCCTTTTGGTCCGATGGTTCCTTGCTTGGAGGGGTTGGCATGTTCTGGGCAAATTTCATGGGTTTATTGCTGACGACTATGCCCCTCGTTCCTTACGTAAACGGCATCCATGTGATCGAGATTGGGTTGGCCTCATTAGGCCTTTGGATGTTTTTGAGAAGAAGTAACGTGCTCGCGAGTCATGCGGCAACAGTCGCATGGATAACGGCTTTCTGGATTGGTTGTAACTTTTCACTTGTGTATGCAGGCCATACCGCAAAATTCGGAACGCTTGCTTTTTCCGCGCTGACACTCTGGGGCATTAAAGAAATGGCGAGGAAACAGAGTGTTGCCTGTGCGATATTGGCCGGCGGAGCAATGGGTTTTGCCTTATTGGAGCAGCAGGATGTAGCGTTGTTCTTTGGTATTTTTATCGGAGCCTATGCCTTGTTTACGTGCGTTCGCCACTCCGGTTGGCGATGGCTTGAAATCTCCAAACTATTGATTCCCATGGGTGTCGTGATGGCCCTGATGGCGGGTCCTCCGGCACTTTCAGCACTGAGGTCTCAAACGGAAGGCGTTACGGCTGGCGCCAACGAAACTCCTGCTGCCAAATGGGAATTTATCACCCAGTGGAGTCAACCACCTGACGAGACTATTGAACTTCTTGCTCCGGGGTACATGGGGTGGCGGTCAGGAGAACCTGAGGGACCGTATTGGGGGCGCTCCGGCCGTTCGGCGGAATGGGAGCAAACAAGGCGGGGATTCATGAATTTTCGACTTGAGGGCCTCTATATCGGGGGCATTCCGATTGTACTCGCCCTGTTGGCGTGGGTCGCGGCAATGTTGATTAAAAGAAATCCGGTAATGGAAGATGAATGGGGTGCAGGATGGAAGGATCGTCGGGCGGAGATCCTCTTCTGGGGTGCCGTTGCCGTCATATCCCTGTTGCTGGCGTATGGGAAATTTACCCCCTTGTATTGGCTTTTCTACCAATTGCCAGTGGTCAATAATATTCGGGCGCCAGTAAAATTCATTCAGGTATTTCAAGTGGCATTGGCCATTTTGTCCGCGTATGGACTCGATTTTGCCGTGACGTGGTCAAAGCGTCGCAACGGGTTGACTGTCTAGTGTGGAATAACAGTGAGGCGATAATGGTGAAAGAAAAGAAACAACCGACAGAGAAGAGTGCGATCCCTCAACAGGTTTCCCCGCCCTGGATGAAAGTCTTTGTCTGGAGTGTACTGGGGTGTGCAGGTCTCCTGGGTCTATGGGCTTGTGGAGTTGCGTTGGGTCGCGTTGACGAGATCAATCGCTTTGCGAGTGAAGGATGGGGGCAGTATGCCGCTGTTATAGTCGATAACAAGATCCGATCACTCTGGCATGCGGCCTTCATGATGGTGTGTGCCGGTGGAGCATTGTGGTTTTTCCTTTTGAATCGTCAGTCTCCTGCCTTGCCTCAAGTCCCGAAACCGGTGCCCCGACTCCTGAATCGTGGATCCCTTGTCGCCTGGCTACTGGTGCTCCTTGTTGCAGGGGATGCCTGGCTACTGTCGCGGCACTACGTGAAGACCATGCCGTTATCATCGCTGGATGAGAATCCTGTGATCTCGCTGCTGAAGAAAGATATGCCTGTCCATCGGGTGGCGCTGGTGAGTCAGGACGGGTTCTATAACTGGTGGCTTACCTATATGTTTCCCTACCACAATATTCAAGCGGTTAACGTCACCCAGATGCCGCGTATGCCGGAGGATTATAAGAAATTCCTCTCTGCTGTAACCCGCAATCCGGTTCGATACTGGCAGTTGGCTGCGGTCGGTTATGTGTTGGCGCCCGTTCAAGTCTGGGATCAACTCCGGAAAGATCCGGTCGTCAGGGATGTCTTTGAGTTGACCTATAGTTACAATGTCGGTCAGGCGGAAGCCGGAGTCTCGGTTATTCCCGCCTCTCCTGTTAAGCCGGGCCAACATGTCGTTCTGCGTTTTAGGAATCCGGGGCCGCGCTATGCCTTGATTGCCGGGTGGGAGTCCTGTTCCGATGCCGAAACCCTTCAGCGCTTGGCGACGCCTACCCGTACGCCTTTTGGCCGGACTCTGCTGGCGCCAGAATGCGCCACCAATGTGCCGCCCCTGACCGGGGAAGGAGTCATGGGCAAGGTTGAACTCCTCAATTACAGATCTGGACTATTTCACTTGAAGACCACGAGTGATCAACCGGCGATCCTTCGTGTATCTGAAAAATATGACAAGGATTGGGTCGTGCGTCTGGACGGAAACTCCGCGCCTTTGTTGCGTGTGGATTATATTTTTCAGGGAGTCTATGTGCCCGCGGGCGCGCATGATGTGGAACTGACTTATTCGCCCTCCAAATGGCCCCTGAAGATCCAGGTATTCGGAATGTTGATTTGTCTGGGAGCGGGCATCGGGTTGCTGATAGAAAGAATCCGAAGACTGTTGTCGTCAGAGAAGCAAACGCATGGATGCTGAGATGAGAACCGAAGGAATGCCGTCATTAACCGTAGCGATTCCCACTTTGGGACGGCCCTGCCTGATGGATGCGTTGCGTTCATTGGCTGAGGTTGACGGTTTTACCGATCTCGAAGTCCTGGTCTGTGGCAATGTGACGTCGGAATCGGTAAGAATCGAATTGACAGAATTTCTGAAAGACCATCCGAATGTCATCAATCCTCCGGACTCTCTCGCATTGCGATCCCTGCACTCCAAGCGCAACCTGGGCTGGCAATTGGCCCGGACTGAGTTGGTGGCGTATCTTGATGATGATGTGGTGTTGGAACGCGAATGGGCGAGAAAGATTGTGGAACCTTTTTCGGACTCCGGGGTCGGAATTGTCAGCGGGCCGGGACTCATCCCCGATCAACTGGGCCTGATGGCCCGACTGGCCGGTTTGGCCCTTTCGTCGGGCGCCACAGGTTATGTGGCCGAGCGATACAAGCAGAATGTTACCCCGGTAAGGCCAATTAAGTGGTCCAATATCATTGGATGTAACATGGCCATTCGCCGATGCCTCCTGGAGGAAGTCGGGGGATTTAACCCCTTTTTTGAAGCCGGTGACGAGATGTTCATATCCCATGCGATCTGCAAGCGCGGGCATCGTATTGTGTTTGCATCAGAGGCACGGGCGTATCACTATCCTCGCGCCACGTTGCGGGGATTTATCCGACAGATCTATGGATATGGGGACACCCGCGTCCGCCTGATCCGGAATGGCGTTGAGGTGGAGGCGGCGACGTTAATCCCGGCGTTGTTGGTCTTATCTGTGGTGGTTCTGACGGTCACGTCCTTGGTTTTGCCTCAGGCTGGCTTGCTCCTTGGCGTGGAACTGGCCGTTTATATGCTGGGCGTGGCGATAGTGGTTGGCGGTATTGTTGTCAAAACTCGCCGCGCATGCGATTTGCTCCTGTTGCTTCTTGTGCCCCTGATGCATGCTGTCTATGGTTTTGCAGAGTGGAAGGAACTCTTCTTTCCGCGGCGAAAGCCGGTGTGATTCTGGTACCATAACTTTGGCTTGTTGATAACCTGGCAACGAACTATCATTTCCCAATTATGCTGGAAATCTAAGAAAAGAGGGTTGCATGAAGGTTGTCATTCTGGCAGGGGGACGCGGGACGAGACTTAGCGAAGAAACTACGATCAAGCCAAAACCGATGGTGGAGATCGGGGGTCACCCTATTTTGTGGCATATCATGAAGGGATATGCTCATTTTGGGTTCAAAGACTTCATTCTGGCCTTGGGTTACAAGGGAGATGTCATTAAGGACTATTTTGTCCGTTACCAATCGGCATATTCGGATATTACCGTGGATATGAAAGCGGGACGGGTTGCCTATGAGCAGGAGAGTCCTGTGGACTGGCGGGTGAGTCTCATCGACACCGGTGAAAGTACGGAAACCGGTGGGCGTCTGCACCGTCTGGCCTCGCGTCTCGGCAAAGACGGATCCTTCATGATGACCTACGGTGATGGAGTGTCCGACATCAATCTCAAAGCCCTCGTGGAATTTCACCGTAAGCATGGGCGTCTGGCAACCGTGACCGCCGTGAGACCGCCTGCCCGGTACGGAACCATGCGTTTTGAAGGGGATCAAGTGGTGGAGTTTCAGGAAAAACCGCAAACAGGTGAAGGTTGGATCAATGGCGGTTTCTATATCTTTGAACCGGGAGTCCTGGATTACATACCCGAAGATCATACGATTCTGGAACGGGCTCCTTTGGAACAACTCGCGCGCGCCGGCCAACTCATGGCGTACCGTCACGAAGGGTTCTGGCAGTGCATGGATACCGTGCGCGATAAAGTCCGCCTCGAAACCCTATGGGAGGGTGGAACCCCTCCGTGGAAGATCTGGACATGAGTAAACTTGAGGAGACATTCAGAGGCAAACGCGTCCTGGTAACTGGGCATACTGGATTCAAGGGTTCCTGGTTGTCGATTTGCCTGTTGCGTGCGGGGGCCAAGGTCTGTGGTTACGCCCTGGCTCCCAGGACGGATCGAGATAATTTTGTGGTGTCGAAATTGGATAAACGCCTCGAACACCATGAGGGGGATGTCCGTGACCGCGCCGCGCTGTTTCATGCGTTTTCAATTTTTCGCCCCGACATCGTGTTCCATCTGGCTGCACAACCCCTGGTTCGTTACTCCTACGAGAATCCGGCTGATACATTTTCCACCAACGTCCTGGGCACGGTCAATGTGATGGATGCTATTCGGACTGTGCCGGAGTGTCGAACGGCTGTCATAGTGACATCAGACAAATGTTACGAAAATCAGGAATGGATCTGGGGTTACCGTGAAACTGATCGTTTGGGGGGGCATGATCCCTATTCAGCCTCTAAAGCGGCGGCTGAAATTGCCGTGTCAGCGTACCGTCGCTCGTTTTTTCGGCCTGAACACCGCGGAATCGCTACAGCCCGTGCGGGAAATGTCATAGGGGGTGGTGATTGGTGTCCTGATCGACTGATTCCGGATTGTATCCGGGCGCTGGAGAAAGGCGAGATGATTACCCTGCGGAATCCCCTCTCGACCCGGCCCTGGCAACATGTGCTGGAACCCATCAGTGGATATCTGAAGTTGGCGCAGGCGCTCCATGCCGATCCATCATCGTTTGATGATGCCTGGAATTTCGGACCTGATCCGGTGAACGTTTATACGGTTCAGAAGGTGGTGGAAATGGCCGTGCAGCATTGGGGCGGTGGCCGCTGTGAATCCGCGGGAGGGAAGTCCCTCCATGAGGCCGGCCTGCTGGCTCTCGATATCAGTAAGGCGCACCAAAAATTGAATTGGAGACCAACCTGGACTACTCCCCGGGCAGTGAAAGAGACGGTCGCGTGGTATCGCGATTCCGGCAAGAGTGATGCGTATGATTTCTGCGTCCGGCAGATTGAGTCTTACGAGAAGGGGGAGATGGAACACCCATGATTGAAGGCGTTGTGATAAGCCCGTTGAAGCGGATTCCCGATGAGCGGGGATCTGTGATGCACATCTTGAAAGCCTCTGACTCGGCGTGCCGTGATTTCGGAGAAGTCTATTGCTCAACCATTTATCCCGGTGTGGTTAAAGGGTGGCACCTGCATAAGGTCATGACCCTGAATTATGTCGTTATTCGTGGTACAATTAAATTCGTGCTCTATGATGTCCGAGCGAAATCGCCGACGCAGGGTGAGGTTCAGGAAATCAGTATGGGTGACCGGAACTATGTCCGGGTGACTGTTCCGCCCGGCGTCTGGAACGGGTTTCAGGGGGTCGGCACAGAAGAAGCCTATGTCATCAATGTCACCGACATGTCCCACGATCCATCCGAAATCGAGCGTGCCGATCCTTTCACCAAGGACATTCCTTATTCCTGGCCACTTAAACACCGCTAAGGGCGACATGTCGCAAACCATCTTGATTACAGGGGCAATGGGCTACTTGGGTGGCAGAATCGCCCAATACTTGGCGGAGCATTCAGATGATGATCTGCGTTTGGCCTCACGGAGACCTCGCGCAGTCCGCCCTGTGTGGCTCTCGCGAGGAAACTTTGTCTCTTTGAATTTAGAGGATAGGGCGTCCTGTGAGGCGGCTTGCCAGGGTGTAGACGTGGTCATTCATTTGGCTGCTTTGAATGAAATGGAATGCGCCGCCGATCCGGTCGCGGCTGCCCTTGTTAATGGGGCTGGTACGTGGCGTCTGGTTCAGACTGCGTTGTATCAGAAGGTGCGGAAATTCATTTTCTTTTCCACTGCCCATGTCTACGGGGCGCCTCTGACTGGGGTCATTACCGAGAAGACGCTCCCCCGTCCTGCCCATCCCTATGCCAGTTCCCATCATTTTGGCGAGGAGGCCGTGCTGGAGGCGCATGACAAGGAACACATGACCGGTATTGTTCTGCGCCTGTCAAATGGCGTGGGTGCTCCGGTAAGCAGGGATGTTAACCGGTGGACGTTGCTGGCAAATGACCTCTGCAGACAGGCGGTCGTTGACCGCAAGTTGACACTGCGGTCATCCGGCTTGGCTCTGCGTGATTTTATCCCGGTTTCCGACATTTGTCTGGGCGTCCGGCACTGCCTTGAAATGCCGCGATCCAGTTGCGGTGATGGCGTGTTCAATCTAGGGGCTGGGGTTTCCATGAGTGTTTTGGATATGGCGGAGTTGATCGCCGGACGCTGCGAGAAGGTTCTGGGGTTCAGGCCTTCGATTCAACGACCGGATCCGGTCATCGGTGAGCGTGCGCTCAATTTGGATTATTGCGTCGATAAATTTCGTGAGACAGGTTTCCTCCCTGCCGGGGGACTGGAGGCCGAGATTGATGCCACGCTCCGTCTATGTCAGTCAACCTGACTGGGTCAACCAGTGTTCCAACGCGCCAATTCCCGCCGGGGTTCCCATGTCCAGCATTGGCGGAGGGCATGGGGTTGCATAGAGGAGACCTCTCTCGACAAGGGCTGGGAAGGTTTCGGTTTCAAGTGAGACGCATCTATTTTCGGGAATAGCATCGAGGGCCTGTTTCCCAATCAAGTAGACCCCCGCGTTGATCCAGCCGTTGGAGTGATCGGTCTTTTCCCTGAATGCGCCGATCCGTCCATCATCACCAAATTCAACCGTTCCATAACGACCCGCTTCGTTGATTTTAGAAACAGCGATAGTGATCGCCGCGCCAGACTGCTGCTGGGCCAAAACCAGACGACTGAAATTAAGTTCTGGAGTGATGCTGTCACCGTTGATGGCCAAAAATTGACCGCCGATCAACCATGGGGCGATGTATTTAAGCCCACCCCCGGTTCCCAAAGGCAATGGTTCGATGGAGAGTGATACCGAAAATAAAAACGAGGACACGCGTACTGGCGAGACGCCGGTTCCTACTGGCGAGACGCCGGTGTCCAGATGCTCATTGATCCAAGTCCGCAACGCATCCGCCATGTAACCGCCCGCAAGGTGAATCTCCTTGATTCCCTGGCGACCCAACCATTCGAATTGCCACTCAATAAAAGGGCGGTTGGCAATGGGCACCAGAATCTTGGGTCGGTCAGAATACAGGGATGCCAGTCTCGTTCCCTTTCCGCCGCACAGGATCACCGCTTGCATCAGCGCACCTCCACAAGGGCGAGGAGCGCATGGGCCGTGGCCTCAACCACTTTGCCCATGTCAAAGTTCTCATGGGCTAATTGTAAGGCCCGCTGTCCCATCCTTAGGCGAAGTTCCGGCGACGTGGCCAATTGAACTAACTTGGTTCTGAATTCCGAGGCATCGGCAGGATCAAAGAGAAGGCCGGCGTCATCTTCCTTGATGACTTCCGAAACGCCGCCCAGACGGGCGGCCAGGATCGGCAGGCCGCATGCCATATTGTGAACCAGCGCTCCTGTCATGTGGAAATCATCCTCCTGCATGCCGGTACGCATGACCAGTCCGATGTCGCCCGCATTGAGCGCCGCATTGACGTCGGCCATGGACGGCAGCCATCCCGTGAACTGAACGATATCAGCAACCTTGAGTTCTTTAGCCATAGTCTCAAGGCGCATCCGTTCCGGCCCATCGCCAACAAGGAGGAATCGCAGGGCGGGACAAATGGATCGTGCTGAGGCCAGGACTCGCAAAACCTGATCATTCCCCTTATTCGGGTGCAGGATCCCGTGGTGGACAAGGACTATGTCATCCCGTGAATAACTGAACCTTGTCCGTGCCGGTTCCCGATCCTCCGGATGATAAATCCTGAAGTCGCATGGATCATAGACGGGAACAACCCGCTCCGGCGCAACGCCATTCTTTTCAAGAAAGATCCTTGTCGTCTTGGCGCGGGTGAAAATGAGCGGCAGGCGCCGCCAGGAAGCAAAGTCCAGGGCTCGGATCAGTCGCACAACCGGACGCAGGATGCGGGATTTCCCCCAGTAGATTTCAGGGAAAAAATCCGCCACAGTGATGGCAACATTCCGACCGAAGAAAAGGCGGCCTATCAGGGCTGCCAAGGGCAGGGTTTCATCAATGTACACAGCCTGTACCCGCATAAAGCGGCACCGGAGACCAATCCAGGGCAGGCAGAGGAGCCACAAGAGCGTCTTGAATTGTTTGTCCCGGTTGCTTCCCCGGTCAACCGTGAAAGGTAACAGATGGATGGTCGCGTTTCTCTTCAAAGTGACCGGGATGGATTTATTGGAGCGCAGCCCAAAATAGTGAACTTCGGCATGTTGGCTTAGGGTTTCAATAATCCTGGGAATGGCGTGAAATAGTTCCGCGTGCTCGGCGGGACCATAGCGAAACCAAAAGGCAATCTTGGGTTTGGCAGGGGTCATGTTTGGGGTGTGCGGAAGATGATTTCACTTCCCGTTGGGGTACATGAAAAAGTGACTTCCTGCAATGCCGACAAAACGGTTCTGATCTGGGCGTGGCGATCAGGAGGGGCAAAAAGAAGCAGGAACCCGCGGCCGCCTGCGCCCAGTAGTTTCCCGCCCCACGCCCCCCCCCGTCGGGCGGCCTCGTAGGCCTGATCAATATGGGGATTCGTGATGCCGGCTGAAAGTCCTTTTTTGAGCACCCATGCCTCATGGAGAAGCAATCCAAATTCCTTCAGTGGTTGCCGTCCCATCAGAAGCGTTTCGGCAACACCCACCATCCCCTTCATGTGAAGGAGCGCCGCCGTGTTGAGGTGGGTTCGTTCTCTTTGCTCGTTCAGGATTATTTCCGCCGACTGTTCCAGGCCGGTATAAAAAAGCATCAGGTGACTTTCCAGTTCAGAGAGGCGCGATGGTTCCACCGCCAGGGGTTTTACCGAAACGTGCCGATTGGCGGAAAAGTCCAGTCGGATGAACCCGCCGTAGGCTGCGGCGTATTGATCCTGATGCCCGCCGGCATCCCCGATCCGATCCCGTTCAATGACGATGGCTTCACGGGCCAGGTCTTCGGCCGTGACTCGTTCCCCATGGAAGGCGTGAAGCGCGTGAAGCAATCCAACCGTGAATGATGAGGAACTGCCCAGACCGGTGCGGCCTGGAAGATCCGCGACATGTGAGATTTCAAGCCCTTGCTTGACCATGAGGTGTAACAACGTCTCCCGAATGAGGGGATGCTTGAACTCCGACGGCTCGGTCACGCTCTCTGTTGTGGCGTAACTGGCCCGGAATTTGTGTTTAAAAAAGGGACTCAGGGCATGCAGGGAGATATAACAATATTGGTTAATGGCGGTCAGGAGAACGGCGCCTCCGTGTTCCTGGTAAAACTCGGGGAAATCGGTGCCGCCGCCAAAAAAACTAACCCGAAAAGGTGTTCTGGAGATAATCATGCGGATTTCCTCCCTGGATCGGTAATCCACTCACGAATAAAGGCCGGCACCGTGTCCCTGGTTTTAGGTATTCGGACGAGGTGGCTGATTTTATCAACATTCATCTCGTAGCGTTCCTTCGGAAGAGCATTCCAAGTTGGATCCAGGCGATGGTCTGGAATCAGTGATGATATGTCCCGCAACGAGATCACGCCTTGTCCGGTAATGTTGAAGATTTCCTTCGCCACAGGTTTACAGGCCACCTCAAAAACAGCATTGGCAAGGTCACGGGTGTTCAAATACTGATACTCTGAATCCGGGTGGACTCTTAGCGGCACATGGTTCAAAAGGTCATAGATTGAATTTTTCCACAACCCTTGACCCACAAATCCTGCCATACGGAAGATCAGCCAATCTTTGGCGTAATGGCGCACCAACTGCTCGGCCAGATACTTATGGAAACCGTAGGGAGATTGCCTGCTGGTGTCAATCGCAACCGCCTCATGATTGAGTTTTGGATCAGACACGTCCGGATAGACATCCATGGTTGATAGGTGGATGTAACGTTTGGCCGAAAAATCGTGCAGCGAATGCAGCACTGAACGAACGGATAGGTCGAACTCCATCCGGGGATTTTCCCTCGCCAGAAATTTTTTCGAGTTCCCGTTGGCATTGATCAGGAGATCGCAGACCGTTCCCTTGGACGCCTCATACTCTTCCTTATCGACCACGATCACAACGTAGTTGCGGCGGAGCGCCTCCTCAGCAATGGCGCGGCCCACAAACCCTTTGCCGCCAAGGATCACGCAGGTTGACGGCATTGTCACAGGCGTACATCTCCCGTCGTTCTGGCTTCTGTGAACCATTTCATTGTCTTCTGGAGTCCGTCACGCAGGGATGTGGGGCAATTCAAGCCAAGTTGGTGCAGCCGTTTGACGTCGAAAATCTTGTCCATCTGACCATCAGGTTGGCTTGCATCCCACGTTATGCAGCCTTCAAATCCAGTCACCTCTTTAACCGTTTCCGCCAATTCGCGGATCGTAATTCTTGTTCCTGATGAAATGTTGACAGGCTCGCTACTGTCGTAATTCGTGAGAAACCACGGGATCGTGGCGGCTACATCACCCGCGTAAACAAAATCACGCGTAGGGCGTCCGCTTCCGAAAGCGACAATCTCCGGTTGCTTTCTTTCCCGCGCTTCCAAGTATTTCCTCAGGAGCGCAGGGATGACGTGGGATTGGGTAAGATTGAAATTGTCCCATTCACCATAGACGTTGCCCGGGATCAAAATGATGGAGTTGAAACCATGTTGCTTCCGGTAAGCCCATGACTGAACCAGTAGCATTTTTTTGGCGACGGAGTAACCTGCGCTTTCCTGCTGGGGGAACCCCTGCCACATTTGGCTTTCATTGATGGGTGATGCCGCCGCCGCAGGGTAGGAACACCCTCCCATCAGTGAAAGAAACTTTTTGGCGCCTGATAGGAATGCTTCCTGAAACACAGCCAGGTTCATCGCCATGTTCTGGTAGAAATAATCCGCAGGGTGAAGCCGGTTGTCCAGAATGCCGCCCGATTTCGCGGCAAGATGGACGACGGTATCCGGTCGGATGTCGCTGAACATGCGCCGAACCGAGGCCGTATCCAGGAGATCATAGTCTTTTCGGTTAACAAGAATCAGTTCGGATCGGGGGAACGATTCCGCCAGTTGTGGAACAATGTGATGGCCCAGAAAACCTTGGGCGCCGGTCACCAGTATTCTTTTGAATGCGTTCATCAGACATTCGAGTATTGGTTGCGACGGACGACCTGATATCCCTTGATCAACTCGGCAATTCCGAGGGAAAGGGACACGTCGGGCCGGTAGCCTGTTTTTTCGATTTTCTCGTTGCTGACGATGTAATTGCGCTGATCGGGATCTTTGCCGATCTCGGATTCCATGATCGTGAAGGACGGGGATTGCTTCTTGATCTCCAGACACAGTTCCATCTTGGAAAGATTGGCGTCACTCAGCCCCACGTTATAGGGCTCGTTCCTCATGGTCTCAAAGTTGTTGATGGAGTGGATGAACGCCTTCGCAATGTCACGGACGTGAATGTAGTTCCGCTTGAAATGAGCCTCGAACAGGATCACAAAACGATCCGTCACGGCGCGATAGGTGAAGTCGTTGACCAAAAGATCGAGTCGCATCCGGGGACTGATGCCGAAGGCGGTGGCCAGCCGCAGGGTGATGGCATGGCCGGAATCGAGCAGGGCTTTCTCAATGTCCGCCTTGAGCACGCCGTAGAGCGAGATGGGGTTGAGTGGCGTCTCCTCGGTACAGAAGATGCCCTCCTGTCCGACACCATAGCCACTGTTGGTGGTGGGGAAGATCAGTATTTGTTGTTTGCTGCTCATGTCGATCAGCATCTTGATGGCATCATAGTTGATGGTGCGGGCTTCGACGGGTTTCTGCTCGCAAAGAGGAGCGCCGACCAGGCAGGCGAGGGGAATCAACACATCCGCCCTCGCCACGTGGGGTTTGAGCAAAGTCGCATGACGGATATCACCGCGGATGAGGGTCAATTTTTCGTCATGACAGCAATCGAGCAGGGAACTCTGCCCATACATAAAACTGTCGATGACCGTCACCCGGTGCCCTTCCCTGAGCAACGCCGGAACCATGACCGATCCAATATACCCCGCGCCCCCGGTTACAAGAATGTTCATTCGTATGTGTCTCCGTTAGAAAATGAAACCCCATGCTACCCTAAAAAACCCTTTGTTGTTAATATAAAAACAGAGGAAGTGAGACGTGAGTTCACTTTATGGTTGATGTGTATGCTATTTCTGCCTACAGTGCCTGCATGAAAACAATGCAATATACGATTAGAGGAATACCAGAGCGGTTCGATGCTGTCGTGAGGCATGAGGCGAAGATTTCGAATCAGTCGATGAATCTGGTATTGCTCAAGGCATTGGAGCGGGGACTCGATTTGGGGGCAGAACCGATCCGCTATAATGATCTTAATGATCTTGCGGGATCCTGGGTCAATGATCCGGAATTCGACAAGGCGATGGCAGACATGGATAAAGTGGATGAGGGTTTGTGGAAATGAGAATCGCCATCGATACCAATGTATATCGGGCTTTTTGTGAGGGCGATGGCGAGGCTGTTGATTATTTCGCGAGGGCGTCTGAAATCCATCTTCCCTATGTCGTTTTGGCAGAATTGCGGGCGGGCTTCTTATGCGGCACGGTGGCCCGGAAGAATGAGCGCGTCCTGATTCAATTTCTAAATCGCCCGCGTGTTAACATTCTACTGCCGGATGAGGCCACTACTCACCATTATGCGCGGGTGTTTGCTCAGCTTCGTGGCCAGGGTACCCCGATCCCGACCAATGACATGTGGATTGCCGCCCTGGTGCTTCAACACGATCTCCAGCTTTATTCCAAGGACAGCCATTTCAGTCATCTTTTGCAGATTCCACGCTTGGGTCGCTAAGCGGACTTCTGAAGTATTACCGAAGACAGATCGTCGCTCCAACATGCTTTGCAATAGCCAGCGACGCAGTCAACCCGGGAGATTCCATGCCGATGAGATTGACGAAATTCGGTAAGCCGTTGGCGGTCTCTTCCCTGATGATAAAGTCCATCACGCCGGAACCTTTGAGTTTTGGCCTGATTCCCGCCATGTCAGGCATAAACCGGGCTTCCTCCAGGCCCCTGATAATCTTGCAGGCTGATTGATAGAAAACGGTCTTCTTCTTCTCGTCCACGCTGTATTCAAGCCGGTCGACGTACTCGGTGTCCGGTCCAAACCTCAACTGGCCTCCCAGATTCAGTGTGGCGTGGACACCCAGGCCTGTCAGGTTCTCGTGGGGTACAGGATAAATCAGCCGTTGCACCGGAGACTGGCCAGAGTAGGAGAAGTAGTCGCCTTTGCAGTAGTGGAGGCGATACCCCAGCGTATCCAAATCCAACCCCGCCAATTGGGCCACATGGTCGGAATGCAACCCGGCGGCATTGATCACGATCCGGCTCAGGAACCGGTAGTCGTCGCCCCCCGTCACAAGCTCGTAGCCATCCCCGTGCCGGGTAATGCTTTTTACCTCGCTGTTGAAGGCAAAGAGGACGCCCGCCTGATTGGACTCGCGGTAGTAACTTTCCATCAATGCGTGGGAATCAACAATACCGGTGTTCGGCGACCATAGCGCCTTGATCCCCGGAACTGCGGGTTCCCAGTCCCGTATCTGGCACGAATCGATGACGACCAGATTCTCCACCCCATTGCCGCACCCTTTCTCATACAGTGCCTGTACCTGCCCGATTTCGGTCTCAGAAGTGGCCACAATGAGTTTCCCCAATCTCTTGTGGGGAATGTTGTGTGTCTGGCAGTAGTCATACATCAACCGGGTACCCTCCACGCAGAGCCGGGCCTTCAGTGAGTCCTTGGGGTAATAGATTCCCGAGTGGATCACTTCACTGTTGCGACTACTGGTCTCACGGCCAAAGTGGTCGTTCTTTTCAAGAACGATGATGTCGGAATAGCGGCCGGTCAGTTCCCTGGCAATCGCCAGTCCTATCACCCCTGCACCAATAATCGTAACGTCAACGGTTTCCATAAATGTGGTGAATTTGAACAGAAGCATGCCGGAGACGCAAAGGGAAAATAGGGCTTTTACCTCCACTCCTGTAGTAACCGCCGTCCCCGGCGGTAATGTTAAAATGGCGATCAACCTGGCTGTTTTCTGCCTTTCCCGTTCTCCTCCTCCGTGATACATCTTCTGTTTCAAGGAGTTGAGACCATGCCATACCCACAACTTGATCGCAGCAAACTGGTCATCAAATCGCTGACTCAGCGGCCCAGCAAACTTTCCATTCTCAAGGATCATGTTAAACCTGAGCAAACTCCCATGCCCCTTGGGACGCGGGAAATGAAGATGATGGGGGAACTGGTTGACCGGATCAAGGCGGCCCGGCGCGCCACCCGCCCGGTTGTGCTGGCCTTCGGGGCGCACACGATCAAGAATGGACTGGCGCCGGTGCTGATCCGGCTGATGGAGCAGGGCTGGATCACGCACCTGGCCACCAACGGCGCCGGAATCATCCATGACTGGGAATTTGCCTATCTGGGCCAGAGTAGCGAGGATGTCAGGGAGAATGTCAGCCGCGGCGAATTCGGTATCTGGCAGGAAACAGGGTTCTTCCTTAACCTGGCCCTGATCATCGGCGCCTATGAAGGACTGGGATATGGCGAGTCGGTGGGGAAGATGATCGGGCGGGAGGGACTGAACATCCCGGCCCGGGATGATCTGATATCTGAGATTTCAAATTTCAAATCCAGCGCGGCGACAGACCGGCTGGCGGCGGCGGCCGATTTGCTGGGCGTGATCCGGAATTTTGACTTGAAGCCGGGATGGATGGCCGTGCCGCACCCGTTCAAGGCCTTCAGTGCCCAGGCGGCGGCTTACCGGCTCGGGATTCCCTTTACCGGTCATCCGATGATCGGGCATGACATCATCTATAACCACCCCATGAACCATGGGGCCGCGATCGGGCGTACCGCTCTCCGCGATTTCCTTTCCTTTTCCGACTCCATCCTCCGGCTTCAGGATGGTGTTTATATGTCGGTGGGTTCAGCCGTGATGTCCCCGATGATCTTTGAAAAGGCGTTTTCCATGGCTCAGAATCTCGCCCTGCAGGGAGGCCTTCGGATTGACCGTCATTTTATCGCCGTCGTGGATTTGGCGGAGTCGACCTGGGACTGGCAGACGCATGGCGAGCCGCCCAAGGACAATCCGGCTTACTATCTCCGATACTGCAAAACCTTCAGCCGGATGGGCGGCGCCATGCGTTATCTCTGCGCGGATAACCGCGACTTCCTGCTTGCCCTCACCCGGATGTTGGGTTGAGGGCGCATAAGAGCTCCGTAGGGGATGAATCACTTCATAATCGTAATCGTAATCTTAATCGTAATCCTGGTCTTGATTTAACGCTCCGGCCCTCTTTACAGTGTTACTCATGAATACGAGCTTTGACCATGAAAAGTTGAGCGTGTACCAGGAGTCGATCAAGTTTGTCGTTTGGTCAGATGAAATTCTCGAAACGCTTCCAAAGAATCTGGCGGTGCAGGGTCAGCTTGACCGGGCCGCTACGTCCATTTCGCTAAACATTGCTGAAGGGAATGGGAAATATACAGCCGCTGATCGATGCCGGTTCTTCGATATCGCTCGTGGTTCGGCGCTGGAATGTGCAGCGTGTTTGGATGTGCTTGTAGCTGAAAAAAGGCTTGTTGAGGCCGGCCCGGGTAAAGCGATTCTGGTTCGAATTGTTTCCATGTTGGTGGGATTAATCAGAAGCACGTCGCCTGATCGTGTTCACGAAGATAGTGGCTCCTACGTAACGCGAAACGAAAAGTCGGATTAAGATTAAGATTACGATTACGATTACGACAAACCCCTACGGAGTTCATATGCGCCCCTGGGCCCGTTGAGGAGAAACGGGAACACCCTTGATTCTGGTTATAAACACGGGTATTTTGAGTGCCTACACAACCTGAAGGAGTATCGGCATGGATGTTCAGAACTTGTTTGCGGAACGCATTGGCGGGGTGAAATTCGGAACCACCAATGAACTCTATAAGTTTGAAAAAATCAAACGCGCCAAAGCGGCCGCACGGGCAGCTCGGCCAAACGTGGAGTTATTGGACTTTGGCGTGGGTGAACCCGACCAGATCGCCCCGAAACCGATCCGCAAGGCTCTGAAACTCGCCGTGGATGATCCAGCCAACCGCGGTTATTCCGACAATGGCATCCGTGAGTTCAAACTGGCGGCAGCCGACTATATGGCCAAGTTTTTCGGTGTCACCGATCTGAACCCCGATACGGATATCTGCCACAGCATCGGCTCCAAGCCGGCCCTGGCCATGTTGCCGCTCTGTTTCATCAATCCCGGCGACGTGGCGCTGGTAACCGTCCCAGGCTACCCGGTTCTCGCCACCCACACCCGATATCTTGGCGGGGACGTGGTCAAGATCCCCCTGAAGAAGGAGAATAAATTCTATCCCGATCTTGACGCCATTGACCCCGGTGTGGCGAATCGCGCCAAGTTGTTCTATGTCAATTATCCAAACAACCCGACCGGCGCGGCGCCGACTGAAGAACTGTTCGACAAACTGATTGCCTTTGCGAAACAACATAACATCCTGATCGTGCAGGATGCGGCCTACGCCACGCTGGTGTACGGGCAACCGCTGTCGATCCTGAGTCGTCCGGGCGGCAAAGAGGTGGCCATTGAACTGCATTCCATGAGCAAGAGTTACAACATGACCGGATGGCGCCTGGGTTTTGTGGCGGGTGCGCCGCGGATCGTTCAGGCCTATGCCGAGGTGAAGGACAACGTGGATTCAGGCCAATTCAAGGCCATCCAGTTGGCCGCCTGTGCGGGCGTGGCGGATAGAGCGCTGGCCGATAAGATAAAGAAACACTATGAGCGGCGCCTCAAGAAGATGGTCAAGGCGCTTAAAGCCGTCGGATTCAAGGCAAAAATGCCGGGCGGCACCTTCTATCTGTATGTTCCGGCCCCCAAGGGCGCGGGTTCAACCGCGTTCAACACGGCGGAAGACGCCTCGCAGTTCCTGATTCGCGAGTCCTCCATCTCCACGGTACCATGGGATGATGTGGGTTCCTTCCTGCGTTTCTCCGCAACCTTCGAGTCGAAGGACAAGCAGGACGACGACCGGGTGATAACGGAACTGGGAGAGCGCCTGATGAAGGCGAATCTGAGGTTCTGATTTGAAGCGATCCCGAACCGGGGGTGCGATTTCACTTTGTTGCAATCGCACCCCACTGGAGTTGGGGCATGCGAAAATGATTGATAAAGTAATAACATAGTGATTACATTGCTTTTATGAAAGCGACGCTGATACCGATTGGAAACTCCCGAGGGGTAAGGATTCCAAAACCGTTTATTGAGCAATGCGGCTTGTCCGAGCAAGTCGAGATTGATGTGCGGGATCATGTGATCTTGATCCATTCGCCCCGCCATCCCCGAGCGGGTTGGGATAAGGTTTTCACGCGGATGTCACGCCTAGGTGACGACAAGTTGCTGGATTCTCAGAACACCACCACACAATGGGATACCGAGGAGTGGCAATGGAAGTAAACAGGTTTGATGTTTTCCTCGTTTCCCTTGATCCGACCTTGGGCCATGAGATCAAGAAGACACGTCCTTGTGTCATCGTCTCGCCCGATGAGATGAACCGTCACATTGGCACTGTGATTGTCGCCCCCATGACGAGCCGGGGGCGAGATTATCCCACCCGGGTGAATTGCACATTCCAGAAAGTGAATGGGCAGGTAGTCCTCGATCAGATCCGGACCGTCGACAAGATAAGGCTGGTCAAGCGACTTGGCTCGCTAACGCCAACTGTTGCTGATCAAATGATGGCTGTTCTGACCGAAATGTTTCAAAAATGATCCGGCCCCGCGCGCGACGGCGAGTACGCCGCGCATGAAGGCCGCCGGGGCAGATTGATCAGCATCTACAAGAAGGCGCTTGAAACAGCACGTGAAGACCAGATGAAATCCATCCTTGCCCTGAAACAACGCTATGTGATCTTTATTGATACTTGACAGTGGTGGTTTTTTGGCGCAGTTATGAGGGCAGACTGTTTATGAAAGGGCAAAAATTCATGAAGACACGAATAGGGATGATGGTATTGGCGATGGTTGGATGTATGTTGCTCTCAGGAAGTTCCTCCCAGGCTGATCTGGCTATTCAATCCTTTGATAGTTCAGGGCAACTGACGTTCAGCACGTTGAATAACGGGACCAATTACAATTACCAAGTTGAATGGGCGCCGTCGCCTGCTGGACCCTGGAGTTCATACAGTGGTGCAGGTTCATGGCTGGAGATCAGTCAGGCCGCCCAAGGAAGCAGTATAACGAACACCGTTCCGATGTGTTACCGGGTGGTTGCGACACTAGGGGACTATATGGTGGTGGACATTTCAGGCGGGACAAATGTCACGACATATCCTGTGAGTTATTACAGAACCCTTGCAGATATTCCGGGTGGGGTGGGTGTTAATAATGGCAAAGCAATTTCTTTTCTGTAAAAGCGCCAGCTTGATCGGCGGATCTCACTTGGTCTCCTTGGGTAAATAGGTTTTGGCAGTTGCCCATTCTTCATCGATTTCTGCGAGGACGGCACTCACGAGC
>Ga0194063_10000609_pt1 | contig 25354 bp, 16 predicted proteins | sample SepL3720m_MetaG_FD_155459 | JGI IMG/M metagenome (GOLD analysis project Ga0194063, IMG submission 155459) | Anoxic zone freshwater microbial communities from boreal shield lake in IISD Experimental Lakes Area, Ontario, Canada - Sep2016-L373-20m | ecosystem: Environmental > Aquatic > Freshwater...
GGCGGTGATCGTCGTGGCGGCGGTGGCGGCGGTGGCCGTTGGTAATTAGACGATTCCTGTTATACGTTTTAAAAAAAGCGCCCGATTCTCCTTTTAAGGGGAGTCGGGTCTTTTTTTGGGAGGATGAGTTCCGACTTTAGTTGATTTGGTGAAATTGAGGAGACAAGATCGCGCTCGTGAGGCATTTATTTAGCAGTAAGTAGCCGCTCATGACCCAGCTTTTGATCGAACCCGCCCGTCGCATCGGTTGCGAGGACATTCCCGCTCTCACGGAAGTCCTGCGGACTTCTGCCCAACGCCAACGCTCGGCCATCGACGACATATTGGACGCGGATGTCGTCGACGAAGAAAGCTACCTACGCGAACTCGCGCACGATCTCGGCATCGAGTGGCTGGATAGCATCCCGATGGCGGAAGTTCCCCTGCCCTTGCGTGAAGCCTGCGGTCCGCGTCTGGCGCTGCGCCACCGTCTGCTGCCCGTCGCCATCACAGGCGATGGCCACCACAAGCGCTTGAAACTCGTCACTTTCGACCCCTTCAATCTCATCGCCCGCCAAGCCGCGGCCCAGGAACTCGAACTGCCGATCGACTGGTGCATGGCCTCCCGCAAGCGCCTGCACGAAGCGCTGCGCCGCCTCTACGGGGTCGGAGCCGACACGTTCGAGCAAATCCTCGAAGGCCGCGATTTCGATTACGACCACTTGGAACACGGCGAAGACGAAGCCAACGTCATCGACCAAGATGATGATGAAGAGGCCAGCGTCGTCAAATTCGTCAACCAGATCATCCGCGAGGCGCTCGACCAGCGCGCCACCGATATTCACGTCGAGCCTTTGAGCACCAATCTCCGCATTCGCTACCGTATCGACGGTCGCTTGGTCGAGATCGCAGTGCCGGAAAAGATCAAGGCGCTGCAAAGTTCTGTCATCGCTCGTCTCAAAATCATGGCCCGCCTCGACATCGCCGAGCGCCGCGTGCCCCAAGATGGTCGGATCAACCTCCAGTTCGAAGGCGCGACCATCGACGTCCGGGTCGCCACCGTGCCCACGGTCGAGGGCGAAAGTGTTTCACTGCGTCTTCTCAACCAAGAGAAGTTCAACATCGCCAAACTCGGCATGGAGCCGTTCGTTCTCAAGAAGATCGAGTCGCTGCTGCACCTGCCCAACGGCATCATCCTGATCACCGGCCCGACCGGATCGGGCAAATCCACCAGCCTCTATTCCTTCCTCACCGAAGTGAACCACCCCGAGCGGCGCATCGTCACCGTCGAAGACCCCGTGGAAAACAAACTCGTCGGCGTCATGCAGATCGCCGTGAAAAACGAGATCGGCCTGACCTTCGCCACCGCCCTGCGCTCGATCCTCCGCGCCGACCCGAACATCGTCATGATCGGGGAAATCCGCGACCTTGAGACGGCGGAAATCGCCATCCGCGCCTCGCTCACGGGCCACTTGGTCTTCTCCACCCTCCACACCAACGATGCCATGGGCGGCATCAGCCGACTCATCGACATGGGTGTGGAACCCTTCCTCGTTTCCGCCGCCGTCCGTGCGTTCCTCGCCCAACGGCTGGTCCGCCGCCTCTGCCCGCACTGCAAAACTCCGCGCGAAGTCAGCCCCCAAGACCTTCGCAACCTCGGCGTGCCACCCGAGCTCAACGGCCAAGTCTATTCCCCGAAAGGCTGCGACCGCTGCCGTATGACCGGCTTCTCCGGCCGTCTCGCCATCTACGAAATCATCCTGCTCACCCAAGCGATGCAGGAACTCGTCGTCCACCGCGCCCAAGCCGTCGAACTCCGCGCCCAAGCCGTCCGCGACGGCTACGTCCCAATGCGCGAATACGGCTGGCACAAGGTGATGAAAGGCGAAACCACCATCGAAGAAGTCATTTCCGTCACCTCCTCCGACATCGGCGGCGGCGAATGAAGTTGAGATCTCAAATTTGAAATTTCAAATTCACCATGCCTCTCTTCGCCTACAAAGCTCTCGCCGCTAACGGATCCGTCACCACCGGCGAAATCGACGCCGCGGACCGTCCCGAAGCCTTGCGCGTGCTCGACCGCAAAGGTCTCCAGCCCGTCAGTCTCAAGGAAACGGCGGCCGCAGCCTCGGCCAAACAGACCAGCGGCAAAGCCAAGGCGGACGACAAGGCCGAAGCCAAAGAAGCCGCCATCCCCGATGGCCCGATCAAGCTGAAGCGTCAGGAAGTCGTGCTCTTCACCGAAGAACTTTCCGACATGCTCAGCGCTGGCCTCCAGCTGGAGCCCGCCCTCAAGTCGATGGAAAACCGCCAAGAACTCGGCAACCTCAAGGCCGTCTCCTTCAAGATCCGCCAAATCGTCCGAGATGGCGTCAACTTCTCCGTCGCGCTGAAAAAAGTCAGCCCCAGCTTCGGCCCGCTCTATTGCTCGCTTGCCGCCGCTGGCGAGGCATCCGGCGCGCTCGACGACATCCTCAAGCGCCAAGCCCACTACCTCAAAACCCTCGCCGAGCTCCAGGCCCGCCTCATCCTCGCGATGATCTACCCCGCCTTCCTTGTGCTCGCGGGCATCGGCGTTTCTATCGTTTTCATCACCGTCCTCATTCCGCAGCTCACCGCCCTGATCCACAGCAGCGGCGGCAAAATGCCCCTCGGAGCCGCCATCCTCATCGGTGCCTCCGCCTTCATCAGCAAATGGTGGATCGTCATCCTGATCACCCTCATCGCCGCGGGCATCCTCTTCAAAGCTTGGAAGGACAACGACGCCAACAAGCCCGCTTGGGATCGGATGAAACTCAAGCTCCCGCTCGTCGGCCCCGTCATCACCAGCCGGTTCTACGTTCAGTTCCTCGAAACCATGGCCAACCTCGTCGGCAACGGCCTGCCCCTACTTCGCGCCCTCGAACTCTCCCGCGACGCCACCCAAAACCGCGGCCTCCGCGGCGAGCTCGACAAAGTCATCGGCCAAGTTGGCGACGGCCGCTCCTTCTCCAAAGCCCTGATCCGCAACGGCGCCTTCCCGCCCCTGCTCATCGACATGATCTCCGTTGGCGAACAAACCGGCAAAATCGACCAATCCCTGCGCCGCGCCGCCGAGCGCTATGACAAGGAGCTGGATAAGGATTTGCAGAGAATCATGGCACTGATCATGCCCAGCGTTTTGATTGTCATGGCTGGCCTCATTGGCACCATGGCTTATTTGATGATCACGGCCATCTTTCAGACGATCGCTAACCTCAAATAATCTTCCTCATTTAAGATTGGAGCTGCAAGCGAAGCCTGGCGAGCCTCAGCGTTTCTCAATAGCTACGAGTGTGATGTCGTCCATTTGCGGTCCTTGGCCGGTGAATCGTCCAAGTTCGCTTTGCATTTGAGATAGAATGCCCTCCGCGCCGAGGGGCGCAGCTATACGGAAGGTTTCACACATGCGCTCTACCCCGAATTCTTCATCGTGGGCATCAAGGGCTTCTTTAACCCCGTCGGTGTAGAAGAGGACGCAGTCACCGGATTTCAGTTCGATTTCTTGATCACGTGTGACGCGCTCAAAAACCGATCCACTATCAATGCCGAGGGCAAGGCCAGGCGAGCGCAGGAGTTCGACTTTGCCGGTTTCTTTGCGGAAGAGAAGGGCTGGTTCGTGCCCCGCGCGGGCGAGAGTGAGTTTTCCATTTTCGGCATCAAGAATACCGTAAGTCATGCTGATGAACATATCCTCGCGGATATCTGGAAAGACTTGGCGATTTACGGCAGCCATCACCTGAGTGGGAGAGACCATACCAGCGGCGACGGAGCGAAGAGCGCTGCGACACATGGCCATCAGCAAACCGGCGGGAACTCCTTTGCCTGACACATCAGCGATGGCGATGCCAAATTTTTGGTCAGAGAGATCTATGTAGTCGTAGTAGTCACCACTGATAATTCGGGCGGGCAAGTTGGTGCCGCTGATGCGAAAGCCGGCAACGACCGGGTCTTTTTGCGGAAGGAGAATGCGCTGCACTTCACGGGCGTTTTTCAGTTCTAACTCAATGGAGCGCTTTTCATGGGCTTCGCGGTAAATGCGAGCATTGCCGATCGCAAAGGAGGACTGTTCGGCAGCGGAACGAAAGACGGCGAAGTCATTGGCCGTGAAACTGCCTTTTTCGTGGCGGCGGGCTACCACGAGTACGCCGAGGTCTTTTTTCGCGTGTCGCAGTGGAGAGACTAAGACGGAGACGTTGTCCGTATAGCCAATAAAAGCATCACGGAACGAAGGATGGTTTTTCACATCCTTAATGTGGATGGCCTCACCGATGCTCAAGCAATGGCCGAGTATTCCTTCATCCACTGCGATGCGGGAGAGGCGGAGGTGGCTTTCAAGCGCTCTCGGGTCGCGCTCGGCCTTTTTGTGGACTTCCACGGGAATACCGATCAGCGGTGGGCAGGCTTCGGAAATGTATGAGGGATTGAGAAAATGACCATCGGGGCTGATGAAGTAGATGGCACCGCCACAGGCCGCCACGACGTTGTCGATTCCGTCAACAATGATTCGAGAAAGTAACGAAGAAGAAGGCTCGTTCTCGATTGAGAGGCCCAATTCATGAAGGAAGGCAAACATGCGCTGCTCTTCCCCTTCAAGCGTGTCGAAGCGGAACTTGGCACGACGTGCTTTGTGGCGCTGGTTTCTAAGTGCCAGCAAGAGAACGACGATAATAAGAGCCGCGACTGTGGGCGGAATAAAGTCGACAGCGTGCATCTCGGAAAAGTTAATCATTCAGACGCATCGGAGCGGGCTTTAATCCTCTGCGGGTTTCGAGGCCTTGGCTTGTTTTTCGGCGAGCTCCACTTCGAGCAAAGTGACGACCGAGGAAAAAGTGGCCGTGTTTTTTTCGTTGGATGCGGACAGAACTCGGTGGGATTCGAGAACAAGCTGGGTCCGTTCCACGGAGCTTTGCGGCATGATGGGCTGCGGTGGTTTTAAGCCGGCACGTATCGTATCAATGGTAGCCAACCAGACGGCCTGAGCGGGGTCGATTTCCATCAGGAAATGCAGACCTAAATCCTCGAGTGAGCGCCGATTACGCTCATCGGCAGCCGCGATTTGAATGACTCCGCCATCCATGGACGCCAGACGCGCCGCCATTCCAGCTAGGGTCCCCATGAATGTGGAGTCCATACCCGTGCATGCTTCTAAATCGACGACCAAGCAGGATTCTCCGGCATCCATTCGCGAAATGCAGAACTCCTTGACCACAGGGCTATTTAAAAACGAACCCTTTCCTTCACAACGGATCCAAGTGAATCCGTCAAAGGTTCCAACTAAAATGGGGCATTCTTTACTCACAGATAAATAAAGCCTTAATCTTCACTGCTAATGGCTGTGGCAGTCTAAGGGCGGGCGCAGCTTCTGGTCAACCTTCCATCTTGAAATTCGCAAGCTTACTGCCAGAGGTAAGACTGGCGGGTGGCGACAACTCGTTTGCCACGTAGAAGCGTTGCTTTCCAGGCGACTACCTTTCCTCCGCTGAAAAAATCATCACCAGTGACGGCAAATTCAGCTGTCCCCGATGCGCTTGATGCCGCGAACTTTTGGGACTTGCGCTTGACCAAGCTGGCGTAAGCGCCTTGCTGATATTCGAAGACCAACTCGACATCACCTTGATTCACACCCGTTGGATCATTCCATAACAGGTCGAAGTACTGCCCCAAACGGTTGCGTCGTTCTGCCAGGGTAACGGCTCCGTGCAAGCGGCGCTCCTTTTCCATTCGGGTCATCGGCTCGTCGGGGGCCAATGGCACTTGCTCGCGCAGCTGAAATTGCTTGACCACAAGAGCTTCACGAGGACCCGTACAGGCACAGAGCAAAAGTACCACTAGAAGACTATAAGCGTGATTCACGCCGCGGATTTAATCAGCTTGGAGCAGGGATTCAAGGAACAAGAATTCGCACCCGGCTTTTTGCGCATTGCGCCGAATAAACGAAATTGGGGGTCTTCTTCAAATCTCGCAAAGCTCCGCGCTTGCAGTAAGGCGGATCTAACGCGAGACTTGGGCCATGTTCACGCCGAAGTGGAAGAAGGAAGCGCAACAGCTCGTGAAGGGGGCTAGGAAGTTCGTCGATTACAAACGCGACCTACTCAAGCCGGATCGTGTGGCGGAAATTGAGTCGCGACGGCTGGATTTGCTGAATGCGATCCAATCGAAGGATCTGACGAAGGTCAAAGAGGCATCGAAGCAGGTGCGTGCGGTTTGTGAAAATTCCCTTCCCCATGAAAAACCCCTGGGCTGGCTGGAAGAAAATGTGGAGGTGATGTTTGTCGCCATCGTCATTGCGCTGGGACTGCGGGCTTACTATTTGCAACCTTTCCGCATTCCGACTGGCTCGATGCAGCCGACACTGAATGGCATCATCGGCACGGCGCTTGAGCGGGATCAATGGCCGAGTCTGCCCCAGCGATTGATCGAAAAAGTTTTGCGAGGGAGAGATTACATCCATGTGGTGAATGACCGGGACCGCCACATTGCTGTCACACGTCAGGGCAGATTTGATATCGTCGACATTCAGTTCATGCATTTTTTCAGCCGCTCGGAAATTCGCTTTTCGGATTCTGAGTCGCTTCAATTGCCTGCACCTACAGGTCCGTCCTACAAACTGGGTCTCGAAAAAGTAATCGCTTATGCCGCCCACCATGGTGGCTTAATCCCGAAGGGAATGGTTGTTTGCGAAGGCACAATTGATTCGGGAGATCTCGTCCTAGTCGATAAGTTCAGCTATCATTTTCGCAAGCCGAATCGGGGTGAGGTTTTTGTGTTCAATACGATCGATATCGAAGGGATTCAAAAGCGCAGTGGCGAGCAGGGTGCCGGATCCCATTACATCAAGCGCCTGTGCGGCATTCCAGGGGACACGCTTTCCATCCAGTCTCCAAATCTTTTGATCAATGGGGAAATCGCTCAGGAACCCGGCATCCAGAGGGTCATTCGGGGAGAAGGTACTTATAACATCAATCCTAACGGTTACGACCTCGCGGATCCAGCCGAACCCAAGCACAATGAGATAAAACTGCCGCAGTATCTCGCTGGCGAAGGCGCCACACTCTCGCTGGCGGCGGATGGCCGGCCAGGCATGAGGGAGTATGCGGCGCTGGGTGACAATACGGGCAACTCTTTGGATTCGAGGTACTGGGGAACTGTGAAGGAATTCAATTTGGTGGGTCCCGCACTATTTTCGCTCTGGCCAATCACAACCGGTCATTGGGGATTGATTCACTAACCCAGCGCCATGTCGGCCGCTTCGGAAATCACCCGCAGGGCGAAGTCGAATCTGGCTTTCGCCTTTCACATTCTCTCGCCCGATCGACGAGAGGACATGATGGTTTTCTATGCCTTCTGCCGAACCATCGACGATCTGGCAGATGATCCTGAAGTCCCAAGTGAGCAACGCGCGAGATCCTTGGACGACTGGGAAAACGGGATTCTTTACGGATTCGATGCGCCGAATGAGCTCCAACAGGAAGTTCTTTCCCTGCGGGATCGCCAGAACATTCCAAACGACCTGCTCATTGCAATCATCGATGGCTGCCGCATGGACTTGCACCCGCAGCGTTTTGCGACCTGGGAGGATCTATCCGACTATGTCTGGAAAGTCGCCTGCGCCGTGGGATTGGTTTCAATCAGAATTTTCGGCTGTACCGATCCGGGATGCGAACGCTATGCGGTGGCGCTGGGGCGGGCCTTGCAGTTGACGAATATTCTGCGGGACATCGGCGAAGATTTATCCAACGGCGGCAGAATCTATCTGCCGCTGACCGATCTTGCCCGTTTTGATTATAGCGAAACAGATCTCATAGCACAGGTGCATGATGAGCGCTTTATCGCGTTGATGAATTATGAGGCGGCGCGGGCTGAGGCCTTTTTCGCGGAAGCGGCGAATGCGCTTCCGGCAATCGATCGACGAGCGATGCTGCCAGCGCGTATCATGGGGGAGATTTACCGCCTGCTCCTAAATAAAATGCGCGATGATGGTTTTCATCTTTTTGAAAAACGCTATCATATTTCGAAAGCGCGAAAATTGATGATTCTTTTCAAACATCTGATGCTGCGATAAACCAAGCCCGAACCAACCACGACCAACACCATGCGAAAACCTCTCCCCTATATCGCCGCAGCCTGCCTTATCGGATTAACCGCCTGTGGACCAACCGAGCCCCCACCACCGCCGCGCTACTGGCAGGACTCCTCGTTCGATGCCGATTCTGCGGCTCCCATGGTCCAGTCGAGTGATGTTTCATCGCCGACTGATCCGGCAATTTCATCGCCGACGACTGCGCCCTCTGGCTTAGGCAGCTACCCTATCGCCCAACGCACCGCCAATCCCGATCAGGTGATCAGTCCTTATGAACCGTTCAATGTGATCGATGTCTCTGGTTTTGCCTCAGGAAAACTGGCACGCGATCCTTCAAATCAAAAAATCTTTCGTATTCCTTAAACGCCGTTCGCCGCTTCAGCGCTCAAAGAACGTCTGATAGAAAACGTTTGCTGTGACTTGGTTTCCGATTGCCGTGGGGTGGCTGCCATCGGACATGAACAATTCGCTGGCACGACCTGTATGAATCTCGCGCTCCCATGCATCGCCCACGGGAACCACGACTAGTCCGCCTTCATTTCTAGCGGCTACAAGATAACCTGCACGCAAGCGCCGCGTCATTGCTTGGAAACTGTCAAACCAAACGTTCTTGTCGCCATTGCGGCGACCCCAGGTCTGATAGAGCACTGGGATCGCACCGTGTTGGCGGGCCAAGCTGGCTAATACGTGCAGCGGTGGATCCATCATAGCCACTCGCTTTCTCGCGGACATCGAGGGGATATCACTGCGTTCTTGGATGACCACAATATCCCAGTTCCCCTCGCGGATTTTCCGCAAGGTCGCCTCGTTTTCAGCATGAAGGCTGAGCGACCAGCCGCCATAAGTGGCATGACCGACGCGGACGGATTTCCCTTGGTCGTGGGCCACTTTTGAAAACTCCTTCGGCACACCAAAACTGTAGCTATTGCCAATAAAAATAACAGCTAACTGGTGGCTCGCACGGACACGCGCCGAAAGCTCGCGCGCGGCCTTCTCGCCTTCCGATCGATCAGACGGTGTCAATTGCGTCGAACAGGCAGAGAGCCCTAAGGTGCCCAGCAAAAAGGCAAATTCACGAAGGATCGGAGTGATAGATTTCACGCTCGCGGATGGGCGGTGTCGTAGGCTTCTTTCAGGCGCTCTTTCGTCACATGTGTATAAATTTGTGTAGTCGAAAGCGAAGCATGACCCAACAGCGCTTGCACGCTGCGAAGGTCTGCCCCGGCGTCGAGCAAATGCGTGGCGAAACTGTGGCGCAATTTGTGGGGGCTAATGGCAAAAGGAATGCTGCTGTGTTTTAAGTATTTCTTAAGCAATTGATCCACCGCCTGCTGGGTGATCCGCCGAAGTCGGGTGCTTAGAAACAAAGGGCCGGAGGTAACCGCTGCTGCTTGGCGATAGCGTTGTATGGCAGAAATGGCGGGCCCACCAACGGGGATAATTCTCTCCTTCGCTCCCTTGCCAACGACCCGCACGCTCTCGCCGATCAAGTCCAGGTTCTGCACGTCAACGGCCAACAACTCTGAAATCCGCAGACCGCAGGAGTAAAACAACTCAAGGATGGCCACGTCGCGCAAGGGCAGCCATGTGGGCGTATTTTTTGCGACCGGGAGCCGTAACGGTATCTCTAACAACTCGTTGATCTGGTTGATCGTTAGGATCACGGGCAATCCGCGCTCGGGCTTGGGCAGCAGGACTTCCGCGACTGGGCTGCGGCCCAATCCACGACGCAGGACTAGGAATTTATAGAAAGACCGCAGCGCTGCGAATCTCAGGCGGATTGTCGAACGCTTGAAGTCTTGCTTCATTAGCGCAAATAAGTAATCGCGGAAATCATCCGCGACCGCATCGCGCCATCCCGCGAACGCATCGCCCCGCCACAGCTGATAGGCGACAAGTGCATCCCGATAATTCCGCAAGGTCCGGAGAGAAGCGCTTTTCTCCGTGGTTTGGAAATCAAAAAAAGCGATCTCGTCGCGGTCAATCATCGGCCCACATAGTAACTTTGGGAAATTTAAAATCCAAGTGAATTGAAATCCAAGGTCAGGAACTTAGGAATATAGGCGATCAATCGCGAGCTTTGAGGACGCTGACCATATCGAGCTTTCGAATCATTCGGCTCACCAGAGTGAACGACAGAATGGAGGCCGTCAGCACCACCGAAACGGCGATGGAGTAGGTGGAAGAGTTGATCACGATGGGCAAACGCACAGTTTCCGTACTGAAGGAGGCCATGATGAGCAGAGCAAGTCCGCGCCCAAATAACAATCCAAACGGCAGCGCTACCATGACGAGGATCGCAAGTTCGCCAACCAGCACGCGACGGACTTCGGTCAAGCTGAAGCCAACAACCCGCAAGGTCGCCAGCTCACGGCTGCGTTCGGACAGGGCGATGCGGGCACTGTTGTAGACCACCCCAAAAGCCACGATGGTCGCGAGCACAAAGTAGAGGGTGCGGATGATGCCGATGCTCTTACCGGTCGTCTCCCGAAAGGCGGCGAGTTGGTCGCGTTTGATCATCACCACGGCGGCGCGCGGAGTGTCTTTGAGCTCGCGCATGAACTCGTCCCAGCGGCGATGATCCAGCGCGAGGTAAGCCCCATTGACCGTGTCGCCCTCCTTCATCAGACGTCGCAGCGCGGAAATGTCCATGTAGGCGGCGACGCCCGCAAAGTCCGTGACTAGGCCACGAATCGGAATGTTCAGAACGGGGCGGCGGCCTTCCAAGACCTCCACCTGCACTTCGTCGCCGATGTGAGCCCCGATGATTTCCGCGAGTTTGGCCGACATGACCAGCCCCTCTTCAGGCAGGGAGATGGGGCGGCTTTGATCGTCCAGCAGACGGTTGAGATTCGCACCCGGCGCGATGCCGGTGACGGCGAGTTTGCGGTGGCGGTGGCCAAATCTGAGACGGGCCGGCACGCTGCGGATCGGTTCGGCGCGGATCACGCCAGGCAGGTGTTCGAGATCGTGGAAACTGCGGCCCGAACTGGGCTCGGTGAGAAATACCGCGACGTCTTGGCGCTGCTGGCTGTTCCATTGGAAGGTCAGCAGGTAGTCGATACTGTCGCTCATCGCACCGGGCAACACCATTAGCCCCGTGGCAAGCGCCAGCCCCGCCGCGGTGAAAACCGCCTGCCACGGGCGGCGCTCGATGTTGCGCAGCGCCATGCGGAGGGTGGGGCTGAAAAACCGCGTCAGCCCGATGCGCTCAAAGACGGAAGGCCTGAAATCTGCGGGTGGCTCAGGCCGCATCGCCTCGGCAGGTGGCAGCTTCACTGCTTGCCAGACCACAGTCAGCACGCCAAGCACCGAGGCTCCCAGACTAATGACCAACGCGAGGCCGAGGGCGCGGTAGTCCATCTGGAACTCCAGCGAAGGGAAGCGAAAAAACATCGTGTAGAGATTCACCAAGCTCGCGCCCAAGTAACGCCCTGCGATCCCTCCCATCAGCGTGCCAAGCACCCCAATGACCCACACAAATTTCAAATAATGCACGCCGACCTGCCGCGACGAATAGCCGAGCGCCTTCATCTGCGCGATCTGCTCGCGCTGGAGGCGGACGATCCGCGACAGCACCGCATTCACCATGAAGGCGGCGACGCTGAGGAATACCAACGGATAGGCAAACGACAGCGAATGGAGCACCCGAAGCTCGTCATCGAGCCGCTGGGCAGACGCCTGTTCCTTGCGGGTATAGGCACCACCCGCGCCGTAGGGAGTGAGGATGCGGTCCATTTGTTCGATCACCGGCTCGGGCATCGCCCCGGGTGCCAGATCGATGCAGACATCGTTGAAAGCACCATCGAGATTGTAAGCCACGGCCAGAGCGCGATAGTTCATCCAAATGACACTGAAGCGCTTATGGTTGGGAAGCGTTTCGCCCGCCCTTGCCTCAAAGACGAATTCGGGCGACAGGCCGATGCCGCAGATTTTCAAGGTTTCGCGCCGCCCGTTGATCACGGCCACAAGGGAATCGCCCGGTTGCAGGCTGTTTTCATTGGCGAACGCCTCGCCCAAGACCACTTCGCGGCGCTCATCGGGACAGGGGAAACGGCCACTGCGCAGAAACAAACGATTCAATTTTTGCGGGCCGCCGTCGTCTGGCAATGAAATGATGTGGCCCGTTGCAGGCTCGGACTGCTCGGGCAGGTCCAGGATCACATCCACAACGACACGAGGCTCGATCGTGGCGACTCCTGGCAGCATCGCCAGTTCTTCCGCCACGGCTAGAGGGGCCCGCTTCAGCGTGGCAAAGACATCGGCCATCGCGTAACGCTGATAGTAACTGGTACGGGTGCCTTCCAGCGTCAGGATCAAGCTCCGCGTCATGATCATCATCGCCAAACCGCAAGCCATCACGAGGCTCACAGCGACGACTTGGCCCTTCATTTTGCCAAGATCGCGCAGCAATTTCTGATCCAACGGGTCGATCATGATCGGCGTGTCACCATTTCAGATTGGAGGCGGATTGGCGACTGGCATTGCGGGTCGATTTGACAATTTTGCCGTCGGACAGGTGCAGCACGCGGTCCGCCATTTCGGAAATCACCGCGTTGTGAGTAATGATAACGGTGAGGGTGCCGAGTTCGCGGTTGATGCGCTCGACCGCTTCTAACACGACGATCCCCGTCGTCACGTCCAACGCGCCGGTGGGCTCGTCACACAGCAAGACCTCGGGGCGTTTGGCAATGGCACGCGCAATGGCGACCCGCTGTTGCTCGCCACCCGAAAGTTGAGAGGGAAAATGATCCATGCGAGCACTCAGCCCGACCATTTCCAGAGCCTCTTCCGGGGTCATCGGATCGCGGGCGATGGCGGTGATCAGCGCGACGTTTTCGCGGGCCGTCAGGCTGGGAATCAGGTTGTAAAACTGGAACACGAAACCCACGCAATTGCGCCTGAACTGGGTCAGCGTGTTTTCCTCGGCCCCATCGAGCGGCCAGCCTTTGTAGGCCAGATTACCGGAAGTCGGCACGTCGAGTCCACCGAGGATGTTGAGCAGCGTCGATTTTCCGCTGCCAGATGCGCCGAGCAGGCAAACAAGCTCGCCCGCATTCAGCTCCAAGTCCACGCTGTCGAGCGCCACCACGTCGAGCTCGCCCGTGTGGTAAACCTTACGCAAGCCGTGGGCCTCGAAGACAACACCTGTGGACATCGGGGGAACTGTGGGATCGGCAATCATCGGCAGTCACAGGTTAACAGACCCGTGGGCGATCACAATGTTTCCTATCAATCACAGGGCTCCACTTTGCAAAACCTCGGCGAGGGAGGAACAATGATCTTGAACTGTTCAAGAGATCATGCTTTATTGGTTCTCATGAATGTCTCATCCCTATCCAACTGCCTCAAGCAAACGTTCGGTTACGATGAATTCCGGCCTTTGCAGCGGGAGATTATGGAAGCTTCGCTGGATGAGCGCGATGCGGTGGCGATTTTGCCCACGGGTGCCGGAAAAAGCCTCTGTTACCAGCTTCCCACCTTGGTGCGGGACGGCCTCACCGTGGTCGTCTCTCCACTGATTGCGCTGATGAAAGATCAGGTCGATCAATTGGAAGCCAGTGGGGTGGCCGCGACTTTCATCAACTCGTCGCTGGATGGAAATGAGACGAGACGGCGGCTCGAAGGGCTCGATGCGGGTCTTTATCGATTGCTCTATGTTGCACCCGAGCGGTTGATGCTGCCGGACTTTCTGTCGCGGCTGAAGGCGTGGAAAATCTCTGCTCTGGCCGTGGATGAGGCCCACTGCATCAGCGAGTGGGGCCACGACTTCCGCCCGGAATACCGTAGAATCAAGGAAGTTCGGCAGTCGATCCCGGGCATTCCCATACTCGCTCTGACCGCCACCGCGACGGAGAGAGTCCGCCTAGACATTGTCGCACAACTGAAACTGCGGGATCCCGCGGTGTTTCTCGCGAGTTTCAATCGGCCGAATTTAAAATACCAAGTCGTTGCCAAGTCGGGAGTGGCCGCTCAGGTGTGCAACTTCGCCAATGCCCGCCGCGACGACTCGGGGATCATCTACTGCCAATCCCGCAAAGGCACCGAGGCGCTCGCCGCCATCCTGCGGGCGCAGGGCTTCTCCGCCATCGCCTACCACGCCGGCCTCGATCCTGCGGAGCGCGCGCGCAACCAAGACGCCTTCCTTCGCGATGAGGCGAAGATCGTCTGTGCCACCGTCGCCTTCGGCATGGGCATCAACAAATCCAACGTCCGCTACGTCATTCACGCGGATTTACCGAAAAACATCGAGGGCTACTATCAGGAAACCGGTCGTGCAGGCCGCGATGGTTTGCCCGCCGACTGCCTGCTTCTGTTCTCCGGAGGCGATGTCATGAAACTGATCAAGTTTCTCGACGACATCCCCGAACCGCAGGCCCGCGACGTGGCGCGGCGGCAAATCGACCAAATGACCCATTTTGCCGAGAGCGACGCCTGCCGCCGCATCGGCCTGCTCGGTTATTTTGGAGAAGTCTGGCCCGACGATAACTGCGGCGCCTGCGACCACTGCCTCAGCCCCCGGGAGAAATGGGACGCCACCACCGATGCCCAAAAGCTGCTCAGCTGCATTTTTCGGATTCGCCAAGTGGGGAACTTCAACGTCGGCCTCAACCATGTTTCGGAAGTTTTGACCGGCGGAATGTCCGAAAAGGTCCAACGCTGGAAACACCACACGCTCAGCACCCATGGCATCGGCAAAGATCAACCGCGACCGTATTGGGTCGATCTCGGTAAGCAACTGCTGCGGACCGGCTTGCTGGCCGCCAGCGATGACAATTTTCCCACTGTCTCGGTCAGCCAGAATGGGATGCAAAAACTGAAAAGCCGCGAGACCGTCATGCTCACGCGTTCGCTGAACACCCCGAGGCCCACGGCCACCGCCCGCAGCGGCGATATCCCGTGCGATGCGGGGCTCTTCGAGTCTTTGCGCAAACTGCGCAAGGAACTGGCCGATGCGCGGAACGTGCCGTCCTACGTGGTTTTTTCCGACGTGACGCTGCGCCATCTCAGCCGGGATTATCCACAGAGCGATGCTGCGCTTCTCAATATTCCCGGCTTGGGAGAAAAAAAGCGCGACGATTATGGGCAGGCGTTCCTCGAGGCGATTCGCCTATGGCTGACAGAAAACCCGCAACAGGAGTTTGCTCCTCTCGCGACAGTCGCCATCCCAGCGCCGCTGCTATCGGAGGGGCTCAACGGCACGACTCAGCAAACCCTGGATCTCTGGAAGACGGGGAAATCCATTCGTCAAATCGCCAAGGAGCGCGGGCTTGCGGAATCCACCATCGAGGGCCACATCGCTCATGCCATCGAGAATGGCGAGCCATTCGAACGGTACGCTTTCTACACCGCCGCTGAGGAGTTGCAGATTCAAGCCGCCTTGGAGGGCTACGATGAGGTTTCGCTAAAACCGGTTTTTGAACAACTCGGGGGGAGCATCAGCTACGGGCAGCTTAAAATTTATCGGGCGATGGCGGCGCGGCGGGTTTGAATGGATGGGACTTATGGGAATGATGCGACTTATGGGACTTATGGGACTCCCATCGCTCCTATGAGTCCCATCATTCCCACCACATCAGCCCTTGCACCGGAAAGGACAAACCTTTACTCAAAAAGCTGTGGCCGGTGAATCCCTAAAAACCCAACGAAAACCCTCGTGGCAGCGTACGCTCGTGCGGGCGCTTCTGATCTGCACCGGCACGGTGGCTATTTTGCTGCCCGCTTGGCTGCCCAACCGCCCTGGGGCACCGATCGAACGCGGCACGGTCGAACTGCTGCGCGCTTTTTTGCTGGCGGCCGGCGCGGCGGTGATGTTCGGAGCTTCTTCTCACGCTGGGCCGAACCGGCCGGTCTGCCGCATTCTAGCCATCGGGCTGATCGCCGCTTTTGTGGCTGAAATCGAAGATTTTATATCTAGTATATTGGGCGTCCAAATTCCTGAAGCTTCGATTGTTGCTGCGGTATTGCTCGTGATGGTCATCAACATCATCCGCCATCAACGGGCGATGCTGCATTTCATTTCCACAGTCGGAAATCACGCGGGCTCGGGGCTGATCGCCGCCGCACTTCTGATTATTTACCTGTTCAACCGGGTGATTGGAGGAACCAAGTTTTGGCAAGCCACCCTCGGACCGGCCTTTCATCCTGATATTCCAAGAACCTGCAGAACCTATCTGGGACTGCTCGGCTGTTACCTGATTTTCATTGGGGTGCTCGGCCTCGCCCTCACTTTGGCCCGACGCAAAGAGCCTTCGTAACCGCTAAGCATGTTCAACATCGTTCTCATCGAACCCGAAATCCCGCACAACGCTGGAGCCGCCGGGCGCCTGGCATTAGCCACAGAATCGACCCTTCACCTCGTCGAACCGCTGGGATTTTCACTCGAAGACAAATACGTCCGCCGCACGGGTCTCGACTACTGGCAGGACGTGAAACTGCAGGTGTGGAAATCTTTCGACGAACTGCGCGCCACTGCCGACCCAAATGCTCAATTCTGGTTTCTCAGCACCAAGGCGACGCGTTCGCCGTGGCAGGCAGCATTCCAAGCGGGTGACTACCTCGTCTTCGGTCGGGAAACCCGCGGGCTGCCTGAAAGCCTCATCGCTGAAGCGGGGGAACAAGCGCTGCGAATCCCCATGGCGCCCGGTGGCACCCGCAGCCTCAATCTTTCGACTGCGGTGGCAATCATCCTTTACGAAGCCGCTCGCCAGCAAAATCCGGAGTGGTAACTGTGTGAGATTGAGCTGCAAAAAAGACAAACGGGGCTAAATTCCATGCCGCAGGCTGCTGACATATCATCGTTCCTCGCGGATTCCCGTTGGAAGGGCCGCTTCGACGACGAGATCCTCGCCGCCGCGTATTCGTTGGCAAGCAAGGTCAGGGATCTGCGCATCGAGGAAACGACCGCGGACTCGGTGAGTCTGGTCGGCAGCGTCGCAAAGGATGAAACGGAGGTGAATCTCTGGCATTCCGGACAGACTTGGGACTTTGAATCGTTTTGCTCCTGCGACGTCGGCAGCTTTTGTCATCACGCGGCGGCCATGCTGCTGCGGGCGGCGAAGGAGCGCGATCCGTCGCGTTTGCATGGGCGCGGAATCGCAGGCGCGGTCGCAGCCGCCTTTCCGGACGCGCGCAAATTGATGAAAGATCCGCCGCCCGATTTGCCGCGGCTGCGCCTTGAGCCGCACTTCGAGCTGCGCGTCACCCGCGCACCCTTGGATCGCGCGATGCATCTCTTGCTCAAATCGCTGGGTCAGCCTGAGCTGGATTTCTGGATCTCAGCGGAAGCGACGGTGGTTTATGGCGAGCACCGCAGCTCCCTGCGGGCGAGCGCGCCGGATTGGATCACTTCGATCACCCAACCCGACGGCCAGGCGGCGATCCTCCAACACGACGCTGGGGCTGAAAGCGCCGCCACCCAGCAACTGCGGGACACTGGGCTTTCGTCGCTGCAATCGAACTCGGCCTGGAAGTTCATGCTCAACCTCAAGTCCCGCGACGCGAGCCGCAGCAAGACGCCCGACCGCTGGTTCCCCGATCCCAGCCGCATCGCTACCGATGCGTTTTGGCACCAGTTCCGCGGCGAAATGGTCGCGCGGCTGGAGGGGCTGGGCTGGCTCGTCACCGTCGCGGACAGCGTCGGCCACCGCGTGCACGATGCCGATCCCGTGCTGTGGGACAGCTCGCTGGATCCCGGCGATGGCGGCTGGTTCAGCCTTTCGGTGGGCTTTGACGTGGCAGGTCAGCGCTACGATTTGCTGCCGATCCTCGCGGGTTTGCTGGAGAACGACTTCCTCGAAGAAACGCTCGACCGCCCCGACAACGGCCACATCTATGCGCCGCTGCCCGATGGCGATGCGCTGAAACTGCCGATCGGCCGCGTGCGGAAAATCCTCAACCACCTGTCGGCGCTGATCGACCCGAAATTCCCCGACAAGGTGCGGCTGCACGCGCTCGATGCCGCAGCGCTGGCAAGTTTAGGCGTGCTCGGGATCGACACTCCGCCGCAACTGGCCGAGTTGGCGTCAAAGCTGAACGACTTTTCCGGGATCGATCCGGTGCCGACGGCCAGCGGATTACGGGCGACGCTGCGGGACTACCAGTTGGCGGGATTCCACTGGATGCAGTTCCTCGCCCGCCACGGGCTGCACGGGATTCTGGCCGACGACATGGGCTTGGGCAAAACCCTCCAAACGCTCGCCCACATTCTCACGGAAAAGCAGACCGGCCAATCGCACGGTCTGCCCGTGCTCGTCATCGCCCCCACCTCGGTCGTGCCCAACTGGCGGGCGGAGGCGATGAAGTTCACCCCCGATCTGCGGGTCTTGGTGCTCAATGGTCCCGAGCGGAAAAAGTACTTCCGCTCGATCCCCCACGCCGATGTAGTGCTGACCTCCTTTGCCCTGCTCCAGCGCGACATCGACAAACTGGCGGCCGTGCCATTCCACTTGGTCGTGCTCGACGAGGCGCAGAACATCAAAAACCCGCGCTCGAAAGTCGCGCAGGCCGCCTGCAAAATCGACGCCCGCCACCGCCTTTGTCTGTCAGGCACGCCGATCGAAAACCACCTCGGCGAACTCTGGAGCCTGATGAATTTCCTCGTCCCCGGTTTCCTCGGCACCGAAGACGCCTTCAACCAGCGCTTCCGCACGCCCATCGAAAAAAACGGCGATGAAGAGCGCAACGCTGTCTTAAAACAACGCGTCGCCCCGCTGATCCTGCGCCGCACCAAAGACCAAGTGGCCAAGGAATTGCCGCCCAAAACCGAGCTGGTCCACCTGATCGAGCTCAACACCGGCCAAAAGGACCTCTACGAAACCGTGCGCGCCACCATGGACAAGCGCGTGCGCGAGGCCATCGCCGCCCGCGGCATCCAGCAATCGCAGATCGTCTTCCTCGACGCCCTGCTCAAGCTGCGCCAAATCTGCTGCCACCCGCGCCTGCTACCCGAAGACTACGAGCGCGACGTGCTGGACTCCGCCAAACTCGATTTCCTCACCGAACTGCTCACCCTGCTGATCGAAGAAGGGCGGCGGATCCTTCTGTTTTCGCAATTCACCACCATGCTCTCGATCATCGAGGCGCACCTCGTGAAAGAGAAAATCCCCTATCTCAAGCTCACCGGCGCGTCCAAGGACCGCGGCAAACTCGTCGATGACTTTCAGAATGGCAAAGCCCCGCTGTTCCTCATTTCGCTGAAAGCGGGCGGCACGGGCCTCAATCTCACCGCCGCCGACACCGTGATCCACTACGACCCGTGGTGGAATCCCGCCGCCGAGGCCCAAGCGACCGACCGCGCCTACCGCATCGGCCAGGACAAACCCGTATTCGTCCACAAACTGCTCTGCCAAGACACCGTCGAAGAGCGCATCCATAAGCTCCAGCAGAAAAAAGGCAAACTCGCTGCCGGCATCCTCGCCGATGCCGACATTTCCAACCGCCTCGACGCCGCGACGGTCCGCGCGTTGCTGGATCCATGACGGGATTCCCGCCACGATGGTGCCTCGCTTCTTGCTTCTTTTGAAGTGCCCCATCACTCTTTGGCCATGTCCGAGCCCGCACTAACTCCCATGATGGCCCAATACCAGGCCATGCGGAAGTCGTTGCCTGCGGACATCATTCTGTTTTATCGGCTTGGGGATTTTTACGAGATGTTCTTCGAGGACGCGAAGACGGCCTCGCCGATCATGAACGTCGCGCTGACCAAGCGCGGCGGCACCCCGATGTGCGGCGTGCCCTTTCACGCGGCGCAGGGCTACATCGCCCGCTTGTTAAAGGCGGGGAAACGTGTCGCCATCGCCGAGCAAACGTCGGAGCCCGTGGCAGGAAAACTCGTCTCGCGCGAAATCGCCCGCATCCTCACACCCGGCTCGATCGACGACATCGCGCTGCTCGACGACCAACGGCCGAACTACCTCGCCGCCGTTTGCCGCCATGGGAAAAACGTCGGCCTCGCCTGTGTCGATCACACGACCGGCTCATTCACCATCGCTGAGTTCGCTGACATCGGGCAGTTGGAGGACGAACTCGCGCGGATCGCTCCATCCGAACTGCTCATCCCTGATCACCAAGCGAGCGAGTTTGGAAAACTGACCAACTGCCTCATCTACGAAGGCTACACCTTCCTCGCGGAGCACGCCAACCAGCTCCTCAAGGATCATTTCAACGTCCACTCGCTCGACGGGTTTGGCTGCGCTACTCTCTATGCAGCCAGCGGGGCAGGCGGCGCGGTGCTCCACTATCTGATCCACCAACTGCGCCGCCCTTGCGAGCATCTCCACCCGCCGCACGTCCGCGAAAGCGCCGACTGCGTGCTGATCGACGCCGCCTCCCAGCGCAACCTCGACCTCGTCGATTCGCGTTCGGGCAAGGCCCACACGCTGCTCGGCGTGCTCGATCGCACCGCCACCCCCATGGGTGCACGCCTGCTCCGCGACTGGATTCTTCACCCGCTGCGCGATCTCGACGCCCTGACGGCGCGGCAGGATCTCATCGCCTCCTTTCTTGCCGAGCCGTTCCTGCTTTCCAAATGCCGCGACGCGCTCAAAGGCATCCGCGACATCGAGCGGACCACCTCACGCTTGTCGCAAGGCTCGGGTAATGCCCGCGATCTCCAGTCGCTCAGTATTTCGCTTTCGCACATCCCCGCGCTGAAAGAAGACCTGTCGTCGCTCCCCAACGCGCCGTCGTTGCAACCGTATCTTTCCGCCCGCCTTCACGAGTTCCACGAACTCACCGACATGCTGTCGCAAGCCCTCACCGACGAGCCACCCGCGCATCTCCGCGACGGCGGTGTCATCCGCGATGGTTGGTCACCTGCCCTCGACGAACTTCGCAATGCCTCGCGCGGCGGCAAGGACTGGATCGCCCGCCTGCAAGAGGATGAGCGCAAGCGCACGGGCATCGACTCGTTGAAAATCAAATTCAACAACGTCTTCGGCTACTTCATCGAAATCACCACCAGCCAGCTAGCCAAAGTCCCCGACGACTATACGCGCAAGCAGACGATGTCGAATGCCGAGCGCTACATCACCCCCGCGCTCAAGGAGATGGAAAACAAAGTGCTCGGTGCCGAAGAGCGCTCAAAGCAGTTGGAAAACGAACTCTTCCTCGAACTTCGCAGCCGGGTGATCACCCACCTGCCCGCGCTTCAAGAAACAGCGGCAGCCGTCGCGGAAGTCGACGTCCTCTGTGCGCTCGCGGAAGTCGCTCAGTATCACCGCCATTGCCGTCCCCTGCTCAATCAGGGCAACGGCTTTTTCGTCAACAATGGTCGCCACCCCGTGCTCGAACAAACGCTGACCGACGTCAAATTTGTCCCCAACGACACCGAGCTCGATCCCGACACCGCTCGCCTGCAGATCCTCACCGGCCCGAACATGGCGGGTAAATCCACTTACATCCGCCAGATCGCCCTCATCTCCGTGATGGCCCAGATCGGCGCGTTTGTCCCCGCCGAGTCGGCGACACTTGGGCTGGTGGATCGCATCTTCTGCCGCGTCGGCGCCTCCGACGATCTTTCACGCGGCCAATCGACGTTCATGGTCGAGATGAGCGAAACCGCGCTCATCCTCAATCACGCCACCGACCGCTCGCTGGTCATCCTCGACGAAATCGGCCGCGGCACCGCCACCTTTGACGGACTTTCCATCGCATGGGCCGTCGCCGAGTATTTGCACGACAGCATCGGCTGCCGCACGCTCTTTGCCACGCACTACCATGAACTAACGGACCTCGCCAATACCAAGAGCGCCGTTGCCAACTACAATGTCGCCGTCCGCGAGTGGAACGACGAGATCATCTTCCTCCATAAAATCCTCCCCGGCGCCGCCGACAAATCCTACGGCATCCAAGTCGCCCGCCTCGCAGGATTGCCCAAGCCCGTCGTCGAGCGCGCAAAGTCGATCCTTTCTCACCTCGAACTCCACTCCGTGAAACCCGAGGCCAAGAGCCAGGGGCCAAGGGCCAAAAATACCGTACAAGATGCCTTGCCGCGTCCTAATGCTCCGCAAATGGATTTATTCGCGGAATTTTAAGTGTCAGTGCCAATCAAGAGCCCCTTGATCGGGCGGGTTCAAGCTGCCAGCCAGAGGCGGCCAAAAAAATCGGCGCTTCAATATCTAACAGCCGGAAGAGACTCTCGAACTCGTTGAAGAGACTCTCGAACTCGTTGAAGAGACTCTCGAACTCGTTGAAGAGACTCTCGAACTCGTTGAAGAGACTCTCGAACTCGTTGAAGAGACTCTCGAACTCGTTGAAGAGACTTTCGAACTCGTTGAAGAGACTCTCAAGGTCGTTGAAGAGACGAAATACTTAGTGAAAGCACTAAGCTTTCTTTTTGGCGAGCTGTTCATCGCGGATGCCGCCGATGAACAGGAGGAGGGCGGCAATGCAGATGCAGGAATCGGCGACATTGAAAGCGGGCCACCAGCCGTGGCTGGAGGGTACGAGCTTGTCGTAGAGCGGGAGTTTGACGGCGACGAAGTCGACGACGTAGCCTTGGGAAAGACGCGACCAGAGGCCGGCGTGCTTGAGTTCATCGAGCAGGAAGCCCTGCACGAGGCGGTCGGTGAGGTTGCCGAAAATGCCGCAGAGCAGCAGCGCGACGGCGATTTTGGCCAAGGGATGGGCGAAGACACCTTTTTTCCAGAAGATGCGAATCATCGTCAGGGCGAGGATCGGCACGATCATGAACACGATGGGTGCCCACGCGGTGCCATTGCCAAAGCCGAAGGCGACGCCTTGGTTGTGAACGCGGACGAGGTGGAAGACGTTCTCGATCACCGGAATTTCGAAATGATCGGGTGACCACGGCGGCGGCAGCTTCGCCACGGTCCATAGCTTGGTGGCCTGGTCGAGCAGGTAAAGCGGCAGGGTGAGGAAGAGGAGGAGGCGTTTGAGAGTCATGGGATGGATAGGTCCTATAGGTCGTATAGGACCTATTTACAAACTTCATCACAGCGGTCGCAGATTCCGCTTTCCAGCAGCGGCTCGTGTTTGCGGCAGCGCGGGCAGAGGGCGTGCTCCGTTTTGCGGGCGGTGGCGCTGAGGTTTTCCCCGACGGTGGCGCTGAGGCCCGCGATGATGAAAAACTCGGTGGCGAAGGCGCGGTCATTCAAGAGCGCGAGCAAGGGCTCGTCGCTGGCGGGAACCGTTAGCGTGACATCCGCCTCGTTGTTGCGGGTGAATTCCTTCGCCTGGACGCGGCCTTCGATGGCGGTTTGGATCGCGTGCTTAATCTCAAACAGGCGGGCCACTTGCTGGGTCGCGGCGCCGGGGGCGAAGGCGGGGTTTGCTTCGGGGAAGTCTTGCTCGTGGATGGTGCCGCTGGTGAAGGCGGCGTGTTCCCACGCTTCATCAGCAGTGAAGGCGAGGATCGGCGCGAGCAGTTTGGCGATGCTGGTGAAGATTTCGTGCATCGCGGCTTGCGAGGCGTGGCGGCGCAGGGAGTTGGCCGCGTCGCAGTACATGCGGTCCTTGGTGGCGTCGATGTAGATGGCGGAAAGATCGGCGGTGCAAAATTGGTTGAGCGCGTTGAAGACCTTGCGGAATTCGTAGGCCTCGTAGGCCTTGCGGCACTCGGCGACGACTTCGTGGAGGCGTTCGAGGATCCAGCGGTCGATGAGCGTGTATTGCGGGCCGACTGAAGTCGGCGCTCCATCGAAGCCGTCGAGGTTGCCTAACAAGATGCGCAGGGTGTTGCGCAGGCGGCGGTAGGGTTCGGCGACTTGTTTGAAGAGATCCTCGCCGAAGGGCACTTCATTCTGCCAATCGACGCTGCTGACCCACAGGCGCACGATGTCGGCGCCGTATTGGTTGTAGAAGTGAGCAGCGTCGGTCGGCTTGCCGGACTTTGCGGCATCGGACTTGGAAATCTTCTTTTTGTCCTTATCGACCACAAAGCCGTGGGTCATCACCGTCTTATAAGGGGCGAAGCCGCGGTAGCCGACGCTGAGCATGAGCGAGCTTTGGAACCATCCGCGGTGTTGGTCGGTGGCTTCGAGGTAAAGATCGGCGGGGCAGTGGAGTTGCGGATGGGCATCGAGCACGGCGGCGTGGGAGCAGCCGGAGTCGATCCAGACGTCGAGCGTGTCGCGGCATTTTTTCACGCCCGCAGGCAGGCCGAGCAGCTCGGCGAGTTCGGCATCGGATTTTTCGAACCAGATGTTGGTGCCTTCTTTTTCGACGAGCGCGGCGATTTTGAGCGCGAGTTCGGCGGAGAGGATCGCCTTGCCGTCCTCGTCAAAGAAAACGGGCAGCGGCACACCCCAGGTGCGCTGGCGCGAGATGCACCAATCGGGGCGCGACTCGACGGTGCCGTAGATGCGGTTGCGGCCCCAGGCGGGCAGCCACTCGACCTTGTCGATTTCGCTCAGCGCTTGGCCGCGGAGGGTTTCCAGCGAGATGAAAAACTGTTCGACCGCGCGAAAAATGATCGGCGTTTTCGAGCGCCAGCAATGCGGGTAGGAGTGTTTGTAAACCTCGCGGCCGAGCAAGTGGCCGCTTTCGGCGAGGATCTCGATGATGCGATCGTTCGATTTGAAAACATGGACGCCAACGAGTTCGTCGAGACCGGCTTCGGCGGTGAACAAGCCCGCGTCGTCGACGGGGGAAAGCACGGCGAGGCCGTTTTGCTGGCCGGCCACGTAGTCGTCCGCGCCATGGCCAGGGGCGATGTGGACGGCGCCGGCGCCCGTTTCGGTGGTGACGAAGTTGGCGAGGATCAGCTTGGACGTGCGATCGAGGAAGGGGTGCTTCGCTTCGAGCGCGTCGAGGCTGCGGCCCTTCACTTCGGAAAGGGTTTCCGTGAGGGCGAAGCCGGTTTTTTCGGCGAAGGATTCGATCAGCTCACGCACGATGATGAGCGTTTCCTCGCGTTCGCCGTTGCTGAATTTGCCGACGACGTAGGTGAACTCGGGGTGGACGGCGATGCCGAGGTTGGCGGGCAGCGTCCACGGGGTGGTCGTCCAGATGACCATCGACGCGGATTGAAGAGCAGGCTGAAGCCCGGACTCCACGAGCGGGAATTTAACAAAAACCGCGGGGCTTTCCTTGTCGGCGTACTCGACTTCGGCCTCGGCCAGAGCGGTTTGGGCGCCGTAGGACCACTGGACGGGCTTCTTCGATTGATAGACCGCGCCGTTTTCGACGAGCTTGGCGAAGACGCGCAGGATGCTGGCTTCGTAGCCGGGATTCATCGTCAGATACGGGCTTTTCCAGTCGCCGAACACACCGAGACGGCGGAAGGAACCGCGCTGGATGTCGATGAACTTG